>Ga0180437_10004810_pt1 | contig 18901 bp, 16 predicted proteins | sample SS_ome_4_FD_132410 | JGI IMG/M metagenome (GOLD analysis project Ga0180437, IMG submission 132410) | Hypersaline lake sediment archaeal communities from the Salton Sea, California, USA - SS_3_D_1 metaG | ecosystem: Environmental > Aquatic > Non-marine Saline and Alkaline > Hypersaline >... | reverse complement strand
GCGCCGGCCAGCAAATCGTTGTGGCCGCCCAGATATTTGGTGGCGCTGTGGATCACCAAGTCCACGCCGAACTCGATAGGCCGTTGGTTGACAGGTGTGGCAAAGGTGCTGTCCACGATCAGGGTCAGATGGTTTTGCCTGGCAATATCAACGGCTCGTGGCAGGTCCAGCACGCGCAGGTAAGGATTGGTGGGTGACTCGGAGAAAATCAGCTTGGTGTTGGGCTGCAGGGCCGCTTCCATGGCTGCGTAGTCACCTGGCGGGACAAGGGTGGTGGTGATGCCCAACCGCTTTAAGAAGGTCTGGCAAAACTGGCGGGTGCGGCGGTAGCAATCGCTGGTCAAGATCAGATGATCGCCAGCCGAGAGCAGAGTCAGCAGTGTCGAGGTCACCGCGCACATCCCGGTGGCGAAGAGCAGCGCCGTCTCACCACCTTCCAGGGCAGCCAGCTTACGCTCGACTGCCTGCACAGTGGGATTGCCGTAGCGTCCATACTCTTCCCGATCAGCCTCACCTCGGGTCATCATTTGCTTTTGGTAGTCCACCATGTCTGCCGTGTCGTGGAAGACGTAGAGCGCTGTCTGCACAATGGGTGTGGTCAGTGAGTGATAATGGTTGTCCCTTTGCTCCCCGGCGTGGACCGCCTGTGTCGAAAACCCTTTGGATGAGCTTTGCATTGTATTCCCCCTGGACAAAATAAGAGACCTCCCGCCTTATCCAGATTGGCGAGAGGTCTTCACTGCAAGCGAATTAAAAACCTCTTCCTGAAAGAAGAGGTAAGCATCTTGAAATGACCCTCCTCTCATCTTCCAGAATACTTCTGCCGGAATTGGCACCTTGATTAGACCTGGATCCAAATCCCCATTGATTCTCCTGGCCTAAAATGGTTGCCGAGGCTTCACAGGGCCGGTCCCTCCACCTCTCTGGATAAGAGCGTCATCGCGTATTCAACTTGTGAGCAAATAGTACCACATTTCCGGCGATTTGTCAAATAAAAGCCAAGAGCCATCTGTTGGGCAGATGGCTCTCAGCCGTAGGCGGAGTTAAGGAGAAGAGGGGAGGTAGTAGCTTTATACTGTTTATTTCCTTCCCTTAAAACCTTTATTGTGACTACATTATATCCCTAACAAGGCTGAATTGCAATGGGAAATTGGTCCTGTTTGTGCATAGGATGGTGGTACTATATGCCTTGCTTTTTGCGGACATATCTTGTATAATCTCACTCACGTCAAGGAGAAATGCGACCGGCGTCGTTTGCTCTTGGCGCTTCTCAAAGCTGCGTAAGTGCTGATTTGATAAAGGAGGTGTTCGTGCAGGAGATTGTGGTCCTGAGTACTGTGAGGTTCACCGACGTGCTTTTGGACAAGTTGCGGGCGGTATCGCCTCGGCTCTTGGTGGAGCAGCGCACCTGTCACAATGCTGAAGAAGTTGGGCAAGCTTTAGATGAAAGTGTTGAGATATTGTATACCGTTTATCTGCCCACTGATCTGAGCAGAATTCTGAGGCTGAAATGGGTGCAATTGCATACCGCCGGGATTGATCACCTGCTGGATAATCCCTTCATGAAGAGCGACACACTTCTCACCAACACCAGTGGCATCCACGCCGCGTCCATCGCCGAATACGTCTTTGCTTCCATCCTGGCCCTTAATCGGCGGCTGCCCAAGATGCTTTACTATCAGAGCAGGCGCGAGTGGCCCCAAGGCCGATGGAATCTCTTCGCCAGCCCCGAACTACGTGATAGTACTTTGGGCATCGTCGGTTATGGTAGCATCGGGCGGGAGGTGGGTAGGATCGCCCGGTGTTTTGGGATGCGGGTGGTAGCTACCAAAAGGTCGGTGAACCAGATGCGAGATGCAGGCTATGCCGTGCAGGGTATTGGGGACCGAGAAGGGACACTGCTCGACGAGGTCTTTCCACCGGAACGGCTGTCCGAGATGCTTAGTCTGTGCGATTATGTGCTCGTCGCAGTGCCTTTGACACCTGAGACCAGAAAGTTGATCGGTGAAGCGGAATTGCGTGGTATGAAGCCCAGTGCTTACCTGGTCAACGTTTCCCGTGGGGAGACGGTTGACGAAGCAGCCTTGGTCCGAGCTTTGCGGGAGGGCTGGATCGCCGGGGCGGGCCTGGACGTCTTTGAGGAAGAACCGCTGCCATCAGATAACCCTCTCTACGATCTGGAGAACGTCATCCTCTCCCCCCATGTGTCCGGCTTTACTCTGCGTTACGATGAGCGAGCCAGCGATCTCTTTGCTGAGAATTTGCGCCGCTATCTGGCAGGAGAGCCACTGCTGAATTTGGTGGACAAGGAAAGGGGCTACTGAAGGAGCCTTCTAGGGGCCTCTTGTTCAAAGCAGGTCATTGTGCTATAATGCAAACGAAGCCGATTTGCCTTTGAGGTTGGGGGCGTAACCTTACATAATGTCAATGTTGCACGTGCAACATTGGTTTTCGTTTCGATGCGGAGGGGAGACAGAAACTTTGGCAGGGAAGCAGACAGAAGAAGGGATGCAGCCCCAGATCTGCGACTATGAGGGATCCGCTTATCGGACAGACTTTTGGGAGGGTCAAGGTCGGGAGTATGAGGACCTGTCCGAGCGCATCGCCTTGCGCAAGCTTTTGTCGCCCGACGGTGACCTCTTGATGGAGATCGGAGCTGGTTTCGGCCGTCTGGCTGACCTCTACGACGGCTACAGAAAGGTGGTCCTGTTGGACTATTCCAAGTCCATGCTCCGCCAGGCTCAGGAGCGACTGGGGCGTGAAGCGAGATACATTTATGTGGCTGCCAATCTCTACAGCTTGCCCTTCGTTGACAATCTCTTCAGCACGACCGTGACCGTCCGTGTGCTCCACCATGTACAGGACGTGCCCGCCGCCTTTTGTGAAATCCGACGGGTGCTGATACCCACCGGTCACTATATCCTGGAATATGCCAACAAGTGCCATCTCAAGGCTGTTTTACGTTACGTGCTGCGCCGCCAGCAGTGGAACCCTTTCGCCCTTGAACCTGTTGAATTCATCAAGCTTAATTACGATTTCCATCCGGCCTGGATGAGAGCCCGCCTCCAGGAAACGGGTTTTGCTATCGAAAAGCAACTGACCGTCTCCCATTTTCGCCATCCTCTCGTCAAACGCTTGGTGCCTCCTGGGCTTTTGGCTGCTGTTGATGGTTCGCTCCAGTGGACAGCCTCTTTGTGGAAGCTGAGCCCCAGCGTCTTTGTGCGTGCCAGGGCCGAGAAAGGGTATCCGCCAGCCAAGCCCCAAGGTTTCTTTCGTTGCCCTGCCTGTCACCGCTTCCCATTGGTCGAGATAGAACAAACCTTGGCTTGTCCAGATTGTAGTCGAAAGTGGCCCATTGACGATGGCATCTATGACTTCAAAGGGAATCAGGGCATTTGACCATTGCTTGGCCTTTGCATTTGTGGTATAATAAACATGTGACAGGGTGAAATCTCCCGTTGATTGTTTGTGGTTTGTTGCCTGTATGTCATGGTGGGAAAAGGGAGAGAGGGAGCGAGTAAACGAACTATGGTCAGAGTCAAGACTGCTTTCGTTTGTGAACAGTGTGGGCACGTTTTTCCCAAATGGTCTGGTCGTTGCTCCGAGTGCGGGACCTGGAATAGCATTGTTGAGACGCGGGTGGAAGAAGACAAAGAGAAAAGGGCCGCTCGTGTCTCTTTGGTGCCGGCCAGCGAACCGCAATCCCTGTCAACTATTTCGGCCGATGGCTTCCAGCGTATTTCGGTGCCTATGGCAGAAATGAACCGCGTCCTGGGCGGCGGCATCGTACCTGGCTCGGTAGTGCTCATCGGTGGCGATCCGGGCATCGGCAAATCTACCCTTCTCTTGCAGGTATCATCGCTTCTGGCCAAACAAGAGAACCCCGTGCTCTATGTGTCCGGTGAGGAATCAGCCCAACAAATCAAGATGCGAGCTGATCGGCTGGGGATCTCTGACGATCAACTCTACGTCCTCTCCGAGATTAACCTGGAGCAGATCATGGGCCACATCGAGAGATTGAGCCCCCACCTGGCTGTGGTAGATTCCATCCAGTCAGTCTATACAGAGGAACTGACCTCGGCGGCTGGTGGTGTCAGCCAAGTGAAGGAGTGCGCCGCCACTTTGTTGCGATTGGCCAAAGCCTCTGGTGTGCCGATCTTTATCGTTGGCCATGTGACCAAAGCTGGAGCCATCGCCGGACCGCGAGTCCTGGAACACATCGTGGATACTGTCCTCTATCTGGAGGGCGACCGCTTTCACGCCTATCGCTTGCTGCGTAGTGTCAAAAACCGCTTCGGCTCCACCAACGAGGTGGGGGTTTTCGAAATGGCCAGTCAAGGTCTGATCGAAGTGGCCAACCCCTCTGAAGCTTTTCTGGCCGAACGTCTACCTACGGCGGCTGGCTCGGCCATAGCGGTCACCATGGAGGGCACCCGCCCTCTTTTGGTCGAGATCCAAGCCCTGGCCAGCACCACCAGTTTTGGCCTGCCTCGACGCACGGCCAACGGCGTTGACTTTAATCGTCTACTGCTACTGGTCGCCGTGTTGAGCAAACGGGTGGGCCTGCGTCTCTCTGACCAAGACGTCTTTGTCAACGTAGTGGGTGGGCTGAGGGTCAATGAACCGGCAGTTGATCTGGCCGTAGCTGTGGCCATCGCCTCTAGCTTCCGCGATGTGCCGGTGGCAGCCGACCTGGCCGTTGTAGGCGAAATCGGCCTCTCTGGTGAACTGCGTACTGTGAGCCAACTTTCCAGACGACTGGGTGAAGCCTCCAAGTTGGGTTTCAGGCGCTGCCTGTTGCCCAAGGGAGTTAGGCGGAGGGAGGATATCCCAACTGAGATAGAGGTCATTGGCGTACGTTCCGTGGCCGAGGCCCTCGAAATAGCCCTGGTGAGATAGTTCCCTTCAGCGCGAAACCCATTGACATTTCACCTGGAATATGTTAACATATAGATGTCATCCACCTTCTCTCATCTGCTGATCCTTTTCTCCCCTGGCACCAAATTTTACTTCAATTTTTTATCGGTCAGGGGAAGCTAAGGGAGATGATATCATCTTCGCTTTGATCGGCCGCTGAGCACAGGGGCAAATAATTTCATACGGACTTATTACCGTGAGACATCAGCAAGTGCGCAATTGACCGTCTAGTAGCGGGGGCATTGATCCCGTGTAAACTAGTGACAAGGCAGAGCAATTCCTTGAGTGGGTGTACTTTGCGGTACGCCCCTTTTTTGTCTTGTCCATCGCGCCTTCCACGAGTTGTCGCTCTTATGCTCAAAAGAGGGGGCACATTTATCAAACTGGGGGAGGAGAAAATGATCATTGAGTTGTTGTTCCGTCTTATAGGAGCCGGAGTCCTGGCCTTCGTTGCCTACAAGATAGGCGAGGCTTTGGGAGGGCCTTATAATCGTTACGTTTACGTTCTGGTTTTATCTGGTCTGGCCCTGGGGCTATTGCTCACGCCCTGGGTGACTACCAGGCCCTTCGTATGGATTAGGCTCAAGATCCGACAGATCCCAGCCCAACATTTGTTGGCAGGGACCGTCGGCCTGGTTGTCGGTTTAATCATTGCTGCCCTTTTAGCTTTGCCCTTGTCTCGACTGCCAGAGCCTTGGGCCTGGCTCTTGCCCCTTGCCGGTACGCTCTTTTTCGCCTACCTTGGCGTGGCGGTCATGGTGATGAGACGGAAGGATCTGCTCAACGTCCTCGGCCCACGTCTGTACAGGGAAAGCCCTCTTCGCGAGGACAAGTATGTTCTTCTGGACACCAGTGTCATCATTGATGGCCGTATCGCCGATATCAGTCAGACGGGCTTTATCAGCGGTGAGATGTTGGTTCCGCGCTTTGTCCTTAACGAGTTGCAGCACATTGCCGATTCTTCCGATGCTCTGCGCCGCAATCGCGGCCGGAGGGGGTTGGATATGCTCAACAGATTGCAAAAGGAATCGGTTGTGCCTATCCGTATCACCGATATGGACATGGAGGACTATCGAGAGGTAGACGATAAACTGATTATGCTGGCCAAGCAACTCCGGTGTCCTATCATTACCAACGATTACAACCTCAACCGCGTGGCCGAACTACAAGGGGTGATAGTCCTCAACGTCAATGAATTGGCCAACGCGGTCAAGGCCGTCGTCCTGCCTGGGGAATCTTTGCGAGTGCGTATCATCCAGGAAGGCAAAGAACTGGGGCAGGGCGTGGGCTATTTGGACGACGGGACAATGGTGGTGGTGGAAAACGGGCGGCGCTATATCAATAATACGATCAACATCGTGGTGACGAAAGTGTTGCAGACGGCTGCTGGGCGGATGATTTTCGCTCAGCCGGATGGGTATAGTTGAGATGACGATTGTGACCCTTTGGACTATGTGAGTTGGTGAGGAGGATGAGATGACACTGAGGGTCTACAATTATTTGACCCGTCAAATGGAAGATTTCAAGCCCCTTCATGAGGGGAGGGTGGGCATTTACGTCTGCGGGCCGACGGTCTACGGCCATGCTCATATCGGCCATGCCAAGGTCTATGTCTCCTTCGACGTTGTGGTGCGCTACTTGCGTTACCTGGGTTACAAAGTACGCTACGTGCAGAATATCACCGATGTGGGCCATCTGACCGATGATGCTGACGAAGGGGAGGATAAGGTCGGGCGCAAGGCGCGGCTGGAGCAGTTGCAACCCATGGAAGTGGTGGAATACTATACCCGCAGCTACTTCGAGGACATGGATGCTCTCAACGTGACCCGCCCTGACATCTCAGCCCGGGCCAGCGGCCACGTCCTGGAACAGATCGAGTTGGCACAGACCCTCATTGAGAGGGGTTATGCCTACGAAGCCAATGGCTCGGTCTTTTTCTCGGTGGAGAGTTTCCCTGAGTACGGCAAGCTCTCCGGGCGCAAGGTGGAAGAGTTGGAAGAAGGGGCACGGGTGGAGGTCAACCCTGACAAGCGCCATCCGGCTGACTTTGCCGTGTGGCGCGCTGCGCCGCCGGGACACCTGATACGCTGGAACAGCCCCTGGGGTGAGGGCTACCCCGGCTGGCACGCCGAGTGCTCGGTGATGGCGGCCAAATATCTGGGACTGCCCTTCGACATCCACGGTGGCGGGCTGGAAAACATCTTTCCTCACAACGAGAGCGAGATCGCCCAGAGTGAAGCCGCTTACGGCCTAGGGTTCGCCCGCTATTGGTTGCTTAATAATATGGTCACCGTGGATGGGGTCAAGATGGGCAAGAGCCTGGGCAATTTCGTGACCATCAAAGATGCTTTGCAGAGACACGAGCCGATGACCATCCGTTTCTTCACCCTGAGCAGCCACTATCGCAGCCCCACCGACTTTAGCGAGACGGCACTGGAAGCGGCGGGGAAGGGCCTGGATCGGCTCTACGGTGGGGTGAGGTTGGTGCGCGACCGCCTGGCCATGGCTGAGGACGGCGGAGCCGATGCCGCCTTTCAGCAGGTTCTCGATGAGCACAAGGCCCGCTTTATCGAGGCCATGGACGACGACTTTGGCACCCCTCAGGCCCTGGCTGCCCTCTTTGACTTGACCAAAGAGGTCAACACTCTGCTCAACTCTGGAGAGCCTGTCAGCCGAGGGACATTGGAGGCCATTGATGGCCTGTACAGGGAGTTGGGCGGAGACGTCCTGGGCATCATACCTGATCAGTTGCCGGAGGAGACCGGGGCTGGGTTAGAGGACGCTTTGGTGCAGATTTTGATAGAGCTGCGACAAGAGTTCCGGCAGGCCAAGGACTGGGCCAGTGCCGACGCCATCCGCGACCGTCTGGCAGAGGTCGGGATAGCCCTGGAAGATGGTCCCGAGGGGACGCGGTGGCGGTTGATGAAATGAAAAGAATTCCGTCCAGATGGACACATGTCCAGCGCGTTCGCTATGCACTGGCGTTTTTGTGCTTGTGCCTGGCTCTCGGGCTGGGCGCGATGCAAATCACCCCCGTCGCCGGGCAGTCAGGCCGGTTTTCGATCACTGGCCAAGTGAGCGATCGGCAGAACCAGCCCGTCAGAAAAGCTGAGGTCCGTGCCCATATAGCCGGCCTAGCTGAGCCCCTGGCAGTCGCCGAAAGCCAGGAAGATGGGTCGTGGGTGCTACTGCTGCAGGCGGTCCCGACGGAGTATCTGACCGTTACCATTGAGCGCCGCCATTTCGAGGTGCAAACGATCAACTTGGGCGTTGAAGAGTTGAGCCTGTTGGAAGAGAACGCCACATACAGCTTGGGCGAGTTGACGATGGAGCGAAGAATCAGCGCTGGCTTCTGGGCGGCGACGATTATTTTCCTCGCCGTGCTGCTGGTGATCGCCTTCGAAAAGTTGCACAGCACAACGGCCGCGCTGGCGGGGCTGTCGGCCGTGTTTGTCGTCACATTCGTGGGTGGTGCGTTCCTTCCAGATCTCTACATCTTTGACTTTGAGCGCGCGCTGACGTACATCAACTGGGAGGTTATCTTCCTGGTGATGGGGATGATGGTCATCATTGCCATCATCGAAGGCACTGGTATCTTTCAGTGGACAGCTTTCCAGGCCTATCGCCTGAGCCGGGGCCGGGCCTGGTTCCTCGTCTTGATCATGATGGCCGTCACTGCTGTTGCTTCAGCGCTGCTGGACAACTTTACAACGATGCTGCTCATGACGCCGATCAGCCTGCAGATCGGACTGGCGATGGGCATCAATCCCCTGGCCCTGATCATCCCGGAGGTATTGGCCTCGAATGTAGGCGGCATCAGCACCCTGATCGGCACGCCGACTAACATTCTGATCGGCGCGTATGCCGGTATTGGCTTCACCGACTTTTTGGTTAACCAAACGGCTGGCGTGGTGCTGGCGCTGGTGTTGGCGGCTGGCTACGTCTTGTTTCACTACCGGCACGAATGGCGCAAGAGTGGTGAGGGCATCTCACTGGCGCTCTATAAGAGACTGGAGGAGAACGCCCGTATTGAGAGACCGGAGATGCTGTGGAAGTCCGGCCTGGTGTTTGTACTGGTGCTGGTGGCGTTTGTGGTTGGTGAGCGCTTTCATGTCGTACCAGCAGTCACGGCGCTGGTCGGCGCAACGGTGCTCTTGATCTGGGTAGAGCCAGACGTCCATCAGATGATCAAAGCGGTAGACTGGACAACGCTCGTCTTTTTTATGGCGCTGTTTATCGTCGTCGGTGCGGTGCAGGAGGTGGGGTTAATCAGTTTGCTCGCTGGTGCGATGGGCAGGTTGATCGGCGAGAATCTAGCGCTGGGCGTTCTCGTGATCGTGTTCGGGGTTGGCACGCTCTCGACGACTATTGCCAACATCCCGATAGCCGCCTCGATGTTGCCGGTCGTCCAGTTTCTTACTGGATCCATTCCCGGCGCGAGCAGCCAGGTGCTATACTATGCCCTATCCATGGGCGCCGCGATGGGTGGCAACGGTCTGCTCATCGGCGGGGAGGCCAACCTGGTGACAGCCGGCATCACCGAACGCGCCGGTTCACCTATTTCCTTCATGGAATTCCTAAAAGTCGGTCTGCCGGTCACTTATCTCACGCTGGCAGCCGGATTCCTATGGCTGTTGCTCCGCTTTGTAGTCTTTAATTAGGAGGCCACATCATGGCAACGATTCTGTGTGCCACCCGAGGTGGGGAAGCTAGTTATCCAAACCAGGACTTGGCCATCGCTCTGGCCAAAGAGCGGAACGCTGACCTGCTCTTTATCTATGTGACCGATGTGCAGTTCCTGAACCGGCTTGCCTCACCGGTCCTCGTGGATATGGAAGCTGAGATGGATAGACTGGGCGAGTTCTTGCTCTTGATGGCCAAAGAACGGGCGGAGAAAGCCGGCGTCAAAGCTGAGACCATTGTCCGGCGGGGTGTTTTCCGCGCCGCCCTCGAAGAAGCGGCCAAAGCACACGAGGTCTCATTGATCGTGTTGGGCAGCCCGGCAGGGGAAACCAGCATTACGGGACAAGAGTACCTGGAAAACCTGGCCGAAGACGTTTGGGCCTACACTGGGATTGAAACCCTCCTCGTTCATGGGGGAGAGATCATCGCGCATCATCCATGAGCTTACGGGCAACAATAATGGCCGAGTTTCATTCATCCTCATTCGTTGACATTTTCAGTGAGGGTGGGGGCTGGAAAGGAAATCATGCTATGCTCAGAGGGACCTTTGAGGGACAACTCAGAGAGTTGCAGGATGATCTCCTGGCTATGGGAGCCCTGGTTGATCGAGCCATCGAGCGCTCAATTCAGGCTCTGGCTGACCGTGATGTCAAGCTGGCTCAGGAAATCGTAGACGACGATACTCTGATCAACCAGGCTCAACGCGAGATTGAAGAGAGATGCCTCGTCCTCATCGCTACCCAGCAGCCTATGGCTAGCGACCTGCGGGTGATCGCCTCCGTCTCTGGCATCGCTACCGAACTGGAGCGCATGGGGGACCACGCTGAGGGAATCGGCAAGATCACCCTGATGATGGCCGATCAACCGCTGCTCAAGCCCTTGATTGACATCCCACGCATGGCCGAAAAAGGGCGTTCGATGTTGCGCCAGCAACTGGAAGCTTTTGTGCGCCGCGATGTCGAGATGGCCAGGAGTTCGGCCACTGAAGACGGAGAGGTGGATGCTCTTTATGATCAGATCTACCGCGAGCTTTTGGTCTTTATGATGAGCGACCCGCGCACAATAAGCCGGGCTACCCATCTGCTGTGGGTGGCCCACAATTTAGAGCGCATCGCTGACCGCACCACCAATATCGGTGAACGGGTGATCTTTTTGGTCACCGGTGAGGTGGAAGAACTGAATCCCTGATCACTTATTGCAAATCGGAAGAGGTGAAATAGATGGATTTAAACCAGGCTACTCAGATGCTCACCTGGCTGGATGGGGAGCGTCGGCAGGATAAGGCGGAGTTGGCCCGACTCCAGGAACAGGTCAGGAGCCAAGCTGTGGAGATTGCCGAGCAGGCCAAACGCATCCAAGACCTGGAGGGGAGGCTGGCCGGCACCCAGGTTCATTTGAGCAAAATTGAAAAGCTCGATGATTTTTTCCAACAATTCAAAGATGAAATCGTGCTGCTCGTTGAGAAATATGACCAGCAGCGTCGCCAAGCTGAGAAAGAGGCCCGACACCTGAGGCAGATAGACAGGGAAAATCAAAGCCAGACTCTGGCAGAAATCAAGAAGGAGCTGTCGAAACTCAACAGGCTGGAGCAAGATCTGCAGATCAGGCGAACTGAAGAAAAGCGCCTGGGAGAAGCAGTGTTGAGCATACAGCAGGAGCTGGCCGACGTTGCCAAAGCCAGCGAGGATCGGACCAGGGGTATGGCTTATCTGGGAACGCAACGCGAACAAGATGCCAGACGTATCGCCGAGTTGCAGGAGGAGACGAGCCAGTTGTTGACCAGGAACGAGGCTCAGAACAGGAAATCGGAGTTGCTCGAGGATTCGGTCCGGCGGCTTGAATCGCAGGTCGCGGAGTGGCAAGGGTTTCAGTCGTCATTGAAGCAGGAGCAAACGCACCTGATAGAAACACAGCAACTCAATGAGCAGCAGCGTCAACGTCAAATGGAGAATTGGGCTGAGGAACTCAATCAATATCGCCAGAAAATGGAAGAATATACATCCCGTATGCAGCGCTTTACAGAGCTTTATCAGGAGAACAAAAAAGCTCTGGAAGAATTGGAAAAATTTGAACAACGGATGAAACAGACTCGAAGCGAATTGATGGAACTTGAACGTCTGGCTGAGCAGCGTCAGCAGGAACACCTGGAAGAGTGGCAGATGGAAAATGAAAAGCGTTGGAAGAAGGAAACGCTGGCGTGGGAAAGCCAATGGAGAGAAAAGGCCAGGCGCGACGAAGAGTTAGAGGAATTGCTGAAGCAGATAGAGAAACAAACGGAATGGAATCGGTCTCGAATAGTGGCACTTTTCCGAGAGCGGTCGGAACAGGTTCGCCAACAGATCGTTGAACTAGAGAAACAGATGGCGCAGGCAGAGGAGCATCTGGGCAGGCTCCCATGACCAGCGGCCTGTATCGCCTGTGCCGCGCTAGTAGCGCAACAGTATTGGAAGGATTATCCCGTGACAGACCCGGAGCAGAATGTAGTAACGGAAGAATCCACTTTTACAAGAGAATCGGTCAAGCTGGCTGCCGGCGGGGTCCTGGCTGGGGCCTCCTATTTGGCTGCGGGCTTTTTCCCTCCGTATGTTTTTTATCTGGCCTACCTTGCCGCCCTCATGGCCGTGGCCTATAGTGACTTCCGCGAGCGTCGCATCCCCAACCGCATCATTTACCCTGCCATCCTGGTAGCTCTGGGAGCCATGTTCCGCTTCCCTGGTTGGGGCACCGCTCTGCTGGGCGGAGCAATAGCAGCCCTGATCTTTATTGTCCCCGTCTTTATCTATGGCCCAGAGCGGGCCGGTATAGGCGACGTGAAATTGGCCTTTTTCATTGGACTCATCTTTGGCTTTTCTATGACCCTCTACTGGGCCCTCCTCGTTGGCTTTGGCGGCGCGGCTCTGGTAGGACTGGTCGGGATTTTGCTGCGCAAGATGAGCCGTAAGAGCCTGCTGCCCTTCGGCTCCTTCTTGGCTCTGGGGGCCATTGCCTTCCTTATTGCTCAAATGTTGCACTGATTGTAGCGTTAGATTCTCTCTGAAATGGGCCAACTTTTGCGCCCTCGGAGAAAAAAAGGAGATTACCCTTGGCCGAGTTCTCACTAAAAGTTGATCTGAAAGGGCCTGCCCCGAGCCGGGCCTGTCCTGAGCCCTGCGATCCTTCGACTTCGCTCAGGACAGGCCCTTCGATGGGGCTCAGGACAAGCTTTGCTCAGGGTAAACCCCGTCGAAGGGTCGCAGGGCTGTTGTTAGCCTTGTGGCTGTTGGCCGCCCTGGGCTGCAACTTGCTGCCCCCTTCCATCTCCCCCTTCTCGCGGCCGGCGACGCCGACGCGGAAAGCCCGCGCTACCCTCACCCCCACGCCTACCCAGGGCAAGCCCACTCCAACTTTGTATTCGAAGCCAGGTCCTTCCCTTATTGACAGCGATGGTGACCTCTTTCCCGATGAGGTAGAAGTGGCTATGGGCACAGGGCCTTTCGTCAACGAATGTCTACGGCAGGTCGGCTGTGACGGGTCTGAGATCCTCACCCTCAGCGGCATCATGAACATGGTCATCGTCCTTGATGCTTCGGCAGGCATGGCTGACGAGATACCTGGTGGTATGAGAATGGACCTGGCTAAAGCAGCATTGAGTCAATATGTGGAGTCCTTGCCTCCCGGTATCAACGTAGGCTTGTTGCTTTATGGACACCGTGGCAGTAAAGACGAAAGCGAAAAGACAGAATCCTGTGCTGCTATTGATCTCGTCTACCGCGTTGGGCCTGTGGGTAGAGAGACTCTCAAGGCCATGATAAACTCTACCCCAAGCGTCGGTTGGGCGTCCGTCGCCAAATCCCTGCTGGCAGCTCAGCAGGCTTTCTCTGGCCGGGAAATGCAGACCAATCGCATCCTGCTAGTTACCAGTGGTGGGGATAGTTGTGGAGGAGACCCCTGCCAGGTGACAAAGGAGATGCGGCAGAGTGGGGTTGCGACGATCATTGACGTCATCGGCCTCAACCTGAATTACGAAGCCATTGAGCCGCTTCAATGTGTGGCCAATACCACCGGGGGAGTGTATTACAGTGCTGCAACGGCTGATGAACTGGCTGAGGTCTGGGAAGCTTTACAGAAGAGGGAAAAACACTGGTTTGAGACAGAAAGTTGCCTGGCTCCAAACATAGATCTCTACCTGAGTTGTCGCCAGGATGAATTGAGCCAGTTCACCAAGTGGGCCGACTCTACAGGTTGGACTCAAGCCCACCGCGATCAATTTGCGACGATTACTCAGGTTTTGGAAGAAGAGCAGGCTGATTTGGCTGGGCCGCCCATACCTACTCCCATGCCCACTGCCACTCCATAGCCAGCAGCGCCCCGCTGTGTGGGTTGGGTAGCCAGGTGCGACGCACTTGAGTGCATCGCACCTTTGCTTCAGTCAGAGCCATTGTCCCTCACGAATAGCCTTATCACCGCTGACAGGATTTTCCACCCCAGGCGGCGCAGGTATGAGCGGATGGCTGCCCAGCGATAGCGGGCCAGACGCCAGGCAACTCTCCGACGTGGGGGCCGTGGGACGGGCAACGGCACGCCCCATCTGATCACGACGGCTGCCCAGGTTAGACCAGCCCCAAAGCCGACCATGACCAGGTGGTCGTCACGTTTCACCCGGCCTTGCTCGATGGCCTCGCAGAGGGCAATGGGCACCGAGGCCGATGAGGTGTTGCCATAGTGCTCGAGGTTGACAAAGACTTTCTCTGGGGGTAGCTTTAACGATTTGGCCGCCGATTCGATAATACGGCCATTGGCTTGATGCGAGATGAATAGAGCGATATCTTCGAGATTGACATTGGCCTCGGCCAGGGCTTGCCTGGCTGCTTTGGCCGTGACCCGGGTGGCAAAGCGAAAGATCTCACGGCCATTCATGTGTATATAGTGCAGCCCCTGAGCCACGGTCTCGACGCTGGCAGGATGGCGGCTTCCACCAGCAGGAAGCATCAATAAGTCACCACCTGAGCCATCAGCGCCGAGGACGGCGGAGAGGACACCTCCTGGCACATCGCTGGCCTGTAAAAGCATCGCCCCCGCTCCATCGCCGAAGAGGACGCAGGTATTGCGGTCAGTCCAGTTGATGATGCGGGAGAGGGTCTCTGCGCCAATGACCAATACCTGGTCGTAGGCTCCTGAGATGATCATTTGGCTGCCAACAGCCAGAGCATAGACAAAACCTGTGCAGCCAGCGCTCAAGTCGAAGGCGCCAGCTCTGGTGGCTCCCAGAGCATCTTGCACCAGACAAGCCGTGGCCGGAAAGAGATAGTCGGGCGTGGCAGTGGCCACGATGATCAAGTCCAGCTTGGCTGGATTGGCATTGGCCACCCGCAAGGCAGTCTGGGCGGCCCTGATAGCCATGGTTGCCGTCGTCTCTTTAGGGGCTGCGATGCGCCGCTCGACGATGCCCGTCCGCGTGCGGATCCAATCATCCGAGGTGTCAACCATGTTGGCCAGGTCGTCATTGGTCAGTATCTGATTGGGGACACACATACCCCAACCCACTATCTGAGCATATCTTGCCAAGGAAGCGCCTCCTCAGAAGACCAGTACTTGGGTATGGCCCACAGAGTCATCCCTCCAATTTGCGGAAGATGAGACAGGCGTTGTGGCCACCGAGGCCGAAGGAATTGGACATGGCTGTCCGCAGGTTGGCAGGGCGGGCCTCGTTCGGTACATAATCCAGATCACATTCCGGGTCGGGGTGCTCATAGTTTATGGTGGGGGGGATGAGACCTGTCTCCAGGGCCTTGAGGCAGGCAATGGCCTCTATTGCCCCGGCTGCTCCCATAAGGTGGCCGGTCATTGATTTGGTGGAGCTAACGGCTATTTTGTAAGCGTGTTCACCGAAGACACTCTTGATAGCTGCCGTCTCGCTCACGTCGTTGAGCGAGGTACCTGTGCCATGGGCGTTGATGTGGTTAACGTCTTGGGGCTTCAGTCCAGCATCGGAAAGGGCCATGCGCATGGCCTGGGCCGCTCCGGCTCCGTTCACCGCGGGAGCGGCCATGTGATAGGCGTCGGCTGAGGAACCATAGCCGATGACCTCACCATATATCCTGGCCCCGCGCGCCAGGGCCTCCTCCAGCCGCTCCAGGACTAGGGTGGCTGCCCCTTCGCCTATGACGAAACCATCGCGCTGGGCGTCGAAAGGGCGGCAGGCACGTTCTGGCTCATCATTTCTGGTTGATAGCACTCCCATGACGTTGAAGGCTGCCATGGACAGGGGCAAAATGGCCGCCTCGCTACCACCGCAGATGGCAGTGTGGACAAAGCCACGGCGGATCATCTCTGCTGCCTCGCCGATGGCATTGAGGCCGGTGGCACAGGCCGAAGTGACCGCCATGTTGGGGCCCTTGATGTTAAAGGTGATGGCCACTTGCCCCGCCGCCGAGTCGGGCAGCATCATGGGGATCAGAAAGGGGCTCACCCGGCGTGGCCCACGCTCCTCAAAGATTTTGACCTGGCTGACCAGGGTGCCGATGCCACCGATACCCGAGCCGATGACGACGCCTGTCTGCTCGCTGTTGCTTTCACTGATGACGAGCCCTGCGTCCGCGATGGCCTGTTCGACTGCCACCACAGCGAATTGAATAAAGCGATCCAGCCGTTTGGCCTCCTTGTGGCCAAGATGCTCTCCAGGGTCAAAGTCTTTAACCTCGGCAGCGATCTGGGTGGCCAGGGCCGAGGCATCGAAATGGGTGATGGGCCCTACACCAGAATGACCTTCGGCCAATGCTTTCCACAAGGTAGGCACATCGTTGCCTAGGGGTGTGACGGCTCCCAAGCCTGTCACCACTACTCGCACTCGCTCTTTCACAGCGCACCTCCCTGAATCATGCACAAAAGTTGCTCAAACGGGTCCCTAAACCGGAAAGGGGCTTCCCAAAAAGTGGCAGGGAGAGCCCCCTTTGTACTCTCCGAGGATTAGTGCTCACTCGTCGTGCATCTATATATAGCCCTTTGAAACATATAACACTAGAGCGCTAGAAAGGATACGCGGACAAACTAAAACCCCTCTACCTTTTCGTGTCCTTGGTAGAGGGGTACTTGATTGCCTTTTGAGTGACCGGCCGACTGGCCTGATTATTGAGGCTCCAGATTATAAGTCAGGCTAGTTATCTTCCAAAGCCCGTCTTTTTTTGCAAAGGTCCATTGGTCTCCACCGGGTTGGACCTCATCGCCGATGTTCGTGGTAGAGATGGCCGAGGCTGTATCTCCCTCGATGGTCAGTTGGATGTCGGTGGCTATGACCTCAGCCGGGGCAGAAGGGAAAACCAGGTTGACGTACCTTTGCCGGATAGCCTCATGACCAGTCCAGACGGAATCGTCGCTGGTGTCATCAGGGGTGTGGTTGGCGTCCGTGATCACTCCATCTCCGTCCCAGATGTCCATTAGACGGTCAATATCTTGTTGAACTACGCCCTCCCCCTGAGCGTGCAAGAGTTGCAAGATGGCTTCCTCGTCGTTGGCGGGCACAGGGGTGTCTGTGGCCACTGGTCTGGGCGGAGGAGGTGGTACCGTTGGAGCAGGCGTTGGACGGGGTCCACACGCGGCCAGCAAGGCTATTGCAGCAATTAGATTAACGAGTAGAAATCTGTTCATTCGTGCTACCTCCTTCGGATTCGGGGCATATCATATCATATTTTGGATAAAAGTCAACATGGCTTGAGGGGGCCTGCTTGCGCAGTAAAGCCTGGGGAAAGCAGTTTAACTTTACAAAGAAACAACTTTGGGTTATAATTATACTACAGTGTAAGCTGAGAGGCCAGACTCTCAGTTTTTTGTCATCCACATTTAAGTTTTCGATTCGCTGCGCCTCCGGCGCTTTTTCAATAGCTACAGTGCACAGAGCCTGATGGAAGACATAGTTTCTACCGCGGACATTCTCAATACTCCCTATCCCTCGCCTCACTTCGGTGGACGAGGGATATGTTTACTTTCTTCTGATGAGGCACATGAATGATTGAGAGGAAATATGGCTGAAGAAGAAATCTTTTTGACCCTGGAGGGCCGACGCAAGTTGGAGGAGGAATTAGAGTATCTCTGCACTGTGCGTCGTGCCGAAGTAGCCAAGCGCATTCAATCCGCCAAAGACGAAGGCGACATCATGGAGAACGCCGCCTATGACTATGCCAAGGAGGAGCAGGCCTTTGTTGAGGGACGTATCCAGGCCCTGGAAACGACGCTCAGGAAGGCAATCCTTATTAAAGGTGGCTCCACCGATGCGGTCAATATGGGCACACGCGTCACGGTGATGGAACGGGGCGGAGATACGCTAGAGACCTATCAGATCGTGGGGTCGGTTGAGGCGGACCCTATGAGTGGCCGCATTTCCAACGAATCACCCATGGGCAAGGCCCTGCTGGGCCACCAGGTTGGTGATGAGGTAGCTGTCAGCACTCCTGGTGGCGTTTTACGCTTTCAGATCGTTGGCATTGAATAGGCACAAATAGCAGGGGCAGATGGCAATGAAGTAATGCCTTCTGTTGTGTCTGCCTGGATACACCACGAAAGTATGGGCGAGACGTAGGGGCCAGGATGCCATCTTGCTTCACAGTCCGCAGTACTTGTGCTACACCTTTTATCTACCTGTTCACCTTGATGAAGGGATAAGTAATAGATGGGAGAACTCAGCGAACTCGAGCGACAGCGTCACCTCAAACTCCAACGCATCCGAGAGAGGGGCATAGATCCCTATCCCCCTCGCGTAGAGCGAACGCATTCAATAGCTCAGGCCCGGGCAACCTTTGAAAAAAGCCAGCAAGAAGAGGCGCCCGTGGTCAAGGTTGTGGGGCGGCTGATGAGCATCCGGGTGATGGGCAAGTCAACCTTCGCTCACCTTGAGGATGGCAGTGGCCAGGTCCAGATATACCTGCGCCAGGATGTCCTGGGCGAGGAAGAGTACGAGTTCTTCAAGCGGGACTTTGACATTGGGGACTTTGTTGTTGTTGAAGGACGCCTCTTTCGCACGCGCACTGGAGAGGTAACCGTCCAAGTTCAGCGCTTTTATATGTTGACCAAATCCCTCAAGCCCTTGCCGGAGAAATGGCATGGTTTGAAAGATGTGGAGACGCGCTATCGGCAGCGCTATGTGGATCTGATTGTCAACCAAGATGTCCGTCGTGTCTTCACCACGCGCACTCGTATCATCTCGGCAATGCGCCGTTTCTTTGACGAGCACGGCTTCTTGGAGGTGGAGACGCCTGTCTTGCAGCCTCTCTACGGTGGAGCAATGGCCAGGCCCTTTACCACTTATCATAATCAATTGCACCAAACTCTG
>Ga0180437_10004807_pt1 | contig 18913 bp, 15 predicted proteins | sample SS_ome_4_FD_132410 | JGI IMG/M metagenome (GOLD analysis project Ga0180437, IMG submission 132410) | Hypersaline lake sediment archaeal communities from the Salton Sea, California, USA - SS_3_D_1 metaG | ecosystem: Environmental > Aquatic > Non-marine Saline and Alkaline > Hypersaline >... | reverse complement strand
CGATTCAAGACAAGATGAAGGAGATCGAGCGGATATTCGGAAAGGGGAAGTCTGTTCATGCCGCTCAGACCGTAACAGGTACGATCGAAATAGCCAGGGAGCTCTGGGATCAACTTCAGGATAAGGGGTGGGAGGGGCTTGTGGTTCACGTTGGCGACAAGCTCTACAAGACCAAACCTATTCTGAGCTTCGACATGGTTGTTGTGGCCGTATCGAAGTCTCAGAAGGTGCTCGATCGTGTGGGGGCCATGTTAACGGCTCTCATTGACAAAGAAGGCCTCTTCAGGCTTACTGGGGAGATCGGCGGAGGTCTCAACGATGAAGATCGTGCCGAGCTCATGAATTGGGCTGAACGCAACAAGGTAGCGGAAGACGACGAGCATATCTGGGTCGATCCTTTCAAGGAACCTCTGATCGTCGAAGTAGAAGCGGTTGAAGTCAACCCCAAGATGGTTCCGAAGATGCAGTTCAAGGACAAGAAATGGGTCAAGATCGAGGACGATTGGGGTGGCACTCTGCGCTTCCCGCAGTTCGTCAGATACCGGGAAGACAAGGAGCCGAAGCACCCTGACGTTCGTGTAGAGCAGCTACCGCTCGAACAGCAAGCGAAGATCATGACCTACAACCTCTTGCAAGCCTATGAGAGAATTGGTCCAGGTAAGCACATCAAGGTCATTACCGGACAGACCGGCCGGGTTCTTGATCTGGTGCCCAGAAGCGGTGATAGCGGCATGGACTTCGATGTGATTGTAGAATGGGACAGCCCCCTTTGGGGCGAAGTTTCTGTTTGCGAAGTTCATCCAACGGAGGTTGTTGAAGTATGGGATTGAAGTTTCAGGCTGCAATCGTGACGGACCTGCCAGTTCAGGAACTGGCTCGTATCTTTGGTCCGATCGATCGGCAGGGTGATGTGTTTGTCACTCGGGTCTTTCGCTCGCCTGAACATCTCAAGACCCTGGTCGGAACGGCCCAATCTCGAGCTGAGCGTTACGGTCTGCCCGAGTTCGGGGCTCATATCATCCCGGCTGGTACAAAGCCTTCCACAGACAAGAAAAAGTTCGTGGTGAAGGGTCCTCTGAAGTGTCGTTTGGACTATGGTCGTCGCGAGGACCCGAAGTATTACGAAGGAGTGCCTCAGCCGTCATCCTTCTACGATCGCCGAGCGGCCGAACCCAAGCACCCGGAGACTATCGTCATTCCGGCCAACGAACACTATCCGGATGGCCTGAAAGAGATCGATGTCTATGCGTACTACCAGAAGGTCGCTCCAGAGATCATTCAACAGTATGCGGAGTTCGGTCTGGATGGGATGGTACTAATGCAGACGGACGGAATCATTGTTCGCCGTCATGCGGCTTACGAAATTCTGGCCATGCAGATCAACAATGCGGTCTTCGCTCGGCTGAATCAAGGACGGACTGTGGAGTTCCATTTTGCCGTAGGAGATACGACGAGACTTGTCTGGTTCGATCTTGATCCGAAAGCTGAGTTTCCTTGGAACGACACAAAGAAAGCTGCGCTCGATCTTGAGCTGAAACTTCGAAATGACGAATTGTTCGGCGACATCATCGACACGAAGATTCGTTTTTCGGGCAAAAGCGGATTTCATGTCGTCGGAGTAACCAAGAATCCGATAGACACGAAACACGCTTACGAGATCATGAAAGCGATTGCGGAGGAATACATAGCTGAAATGAAAGACGACCGGCTTACAACCGGCGTGACAAAAGAACCGAATTCGATGCGGATCGACATGAGTACGTTGCATAGAGCAGGCGGGTTGCGAGCAGACTACTCGTTGGCCTATCCAACAGGCTTGATCTGTTTGCCGCTGGAGCGAGATGAGGTTTTGGCTTTCGAGAAGAGTCAAGCTTCGGTTGACAATGTTCTCGAAAGAAGCGCGGCGGCCACCAATGTCGATCCGGCCAAGTACGATTTGCTGCCAGAACACATCGCCGCTATGGACAAGTGGCTGAATGAAGGCGGGGTAGACACTGGCGAAGAGATCAGGTTGATTTTGTATGCTTACGAACATATGTCAACCGATCAATTCATAGAATTGGTGAGAGAAGTGAAGGGGATGTTGGGTGCAGTTGACGAAGACAAAGTAGTGACAATGATCAGGGGGCTCCAGGGGTTAGCGACGATGCCAAAATATCAGGCTTCAAATGGGAACGGGAATGGAAATGGCCATGGCGAAAATGGCCATCGTCCCGGCATGCCCAGATTGCTGGTGCCCCTCGAGGACATTGCCGAGAAGACTCAGCCGGAGATCGAACAGCTTCCGAAAGAAGCTGTGAGCTTTCTGTTGACTCTTCCGGGCAAGGTGTCTCCCACGGAGATTCGTCGATACATCAAAACCATCTTGGGTTTTGAAGTTCCTCTAGAACAGGTCGGGGAATTCATCAGTCGTCTGAAGTTGATGGTAGCCGAAACCACAACCGCCCAGGCTGAAGAGTCTTGGTCGCAGGAAGCCGACCTCAGTCAGTATCGTCAGAAGCGTCGTTTCGATGTGACGGAGGAGCCAACTGGCGATCTCCAGAAAGACACGGCAGAGAATTTCGTGGTGCAGAAGCATGAAGCACACACAGCCGGGCTGCATTTCGATTTCCGGTTGGCCCGGTATGGCGTTCTTCATTCGTGGGCCGTTCCCAAGCTTATGGACCTCATCAGTGGCAACAAAGATACGGTTTTGGCCATTCATACCGAACCGCATCCTTTGGAGTATGCCGGCTTTGAAGGCGAGATTCCTGAGGGAGAGTATGGAGCTGGTAGAGTAAGAGTGTGGGACGAGGGCACATACAAGCTCGATAGCCTCAGTGATCGTGCCTGGAAGTTTACTTTGCAAGGCAGCAGACTGAAAGGCTCATTCGTCCTATTTCAGGGGGCTGGCGATCGCTGGTTCCTGAAGAGAGCCAAGGAGGCAGAAGATGTCGTGGACTAAGAAGGCGTTTGCTACGATCGATTTCAAGTGGAATATCACGGACAAAGGCCTGGTCCTTACCGTAGACCCCAAAGAACAGGCTCGCATGCAGGAAGAATTCGGAGATGTTCTGGACTCCGATGACTTCATGTACGACTATCTGGAAGGGATGATCGCCAACAGTGATCTTGAGTGGGTTCGTCCCGAAGAGATTGGAGCTCTGACGAGCGCTCCCATTTTGGGCATAGTTGATCGAGACGATCGCGGAGAGCTTACGGGGGTTGATTCCATCTTCTGGTTCCCGAATTATCAGATTGAAAGTCCGATGAGGACTTTGGCTGAAACAGGAACTGTGACGTTCGATGCGGCGCCGGAAGAGAAGAAAGCGTCTATCAAGATAGGAGCCAATCTGTCGAAGGTTGCTGCCCGTCCAGGTAAGACAACTCCTCAGCAAGATATCGAGATGCTGTTCAATGTCATGGGTCCGGGAGGAGCTATTCAGCTTATCTACAGTCGGCCTTCTGAGATGACCGGCAGAACCGATCGAGACAAAGAGTTGCTTCAGAAGATCGTCGGATTTGATACGTTCCTCGAACAAGATTACGACAAGGTTCTTGATAAGGTTGGCAAGGCCGGATACAGTCTGGAAACAGAACTTCCTCCGGAAAACGACGTTACAGCTAGCAAGGGGGTGAGCAAGATGTCTGAAGGAGTTAAAGTCAAGGCTCAGGAGATCGGCGAGGATCAGGCTGGTCCGTGGGTGCAGAATGCCGGCGTCATGACGGGCGCCAAGATTCAGGAGATCGCCCAGAAAATGGGATGGGAGGGAGCAGTCATAACTGACCCGGAGGACGAAGCGTACTTCCAGGCCACTTACGACGCTCAAAACTACCTTCAATCCCTCGCTCCTATCGGATATCGATTCGATATGACGGAAGAGGGCGACTGGGGTCTCTGGAAGATTCCGTCCGGCGAGGAAGAAATGGGAGAGTTTGCTCTGCCTGAAGAAGTGATTCCAGAAATGGGCCCGATGCCGGCTTCACTTCGACGTCACGTTATTCCGATCCGGAAATTCATGGCTCGGTATGCCGCTCAGCCTGATCGCGATCCTACAGAAGAAGAGAAGAGGGTTGCGACTGAAGAAAACGGAGTCCTGGTTTGGGATGACACTTCCAAGACGTACTATGTCCGTCACACGGCCGCGAAATTGGCTTTCGCAACTCTCAATCGAGTGACGATCGCATCCGAATTCAAAGACGAGCTCTGGCCGCGCAAAGAAGGACTTCCAGTGAGAGGTAGTCGCGTTCTCGTCAAAGCCACTTCCGAATTCGGCACGGTTCTTGGATGCAAAAATGGAGGGTACGAAGTCCAGACACAGGTGGCCGATTCCGTCAATCCCGGACAGAAGCGGGAAGTCGTCAATCTGCTCTGGGGGACTGAAATCGAGCTGAGGTAGAATGGGAGCGCCCGACAAACTCCCAAGGCCGGAAGACAACACTTTCGCGCCCATCTCTCCGCCGACTCTGCTGAAGCCGCATCTGCCGGCGACTTTGGGTTTGACGAAGGTCGTGGTTACGCCCGATCTCGAGAATCCTCGTCTCTACAACGTCAGTTGGCAACCTCAGACAGGAGCAACGAAGTACACCGTCTATGTTGCGCCACATCCGATCACGTCTTTCAAAAACAAGTTCAAGGATTTGGCGTCGACAGAAACGTCGGTCGAATTTGAAATACCCATCATTCTTCCGCACAACATCGTCTTCTATTTCTGGGTTTCCTTCGTCAATCCATTCGGGAAGGAAATCATGATAGGTGACGAACCGTCTTTCACTACAAACGACTCGGCATTCGAAGACAGCCAAGACCCTATCTCAGAAGGAACGAAACGGGACATCATCCACGACCCCGATGCGAAATACCGCATTGAAGAAATCAGACGTCGGCATTTGGCTATAGTAGAGAACGACGGAGAAGACTTCTATCTGTATATCCGTCGTTTCTTTGGACAGCCTTGTGTGTCTCTTCAGAGGGACTCGAATGGCCAAGTTACGGGTCGTAGGTGGAAAGGGTCCACTCCTTTTCTCGCCGATGTAGGGCAGAACTTCGATCCTGACAATGTGACCGAGGCTGAAAAACAAGAAGCCAAAGACCCAAACTACTCTCAGCATACGGACTACCGTTGTCCAGACTGTTTCGGGACAGGGATCGCTGGTGGATACTATCCCAAGATCAGAATCCGCGTCCGATACGGGAATGCTCCCATGCACATCTTCAAGTTTCAGGAGCAGGGGATCGAGTTTCAGCACAACTTCAATTCGCACACGATCTGGCATCCCCGCCTGAAGGAGCGCGATTTCATAGTGCGAATCAGAACTGGTGAGCGGTTCACGATCAAGGAGCCCGGGTACTCTTCTCAGCGGGGGATACCCATCCATCAATCCTTCAACGCGATCGCAGAAGCTGCCAACTCGCCGATCTACAGTGTCACGGACGAGAAGATCGAAGCTGCTCTTGATGCCGAAATGGCATTCGACGTAGCCAAGTTCGATTGGGCGGTTTGGAGATAAGATGGCTGACGTAGAGACACTGAATTACCGGGGCACTTTTGAGATCAAAGAGGGGTTTGAGAATATCCTTCGGGACATTTTCGCCAATTCGGCCATCATTAAGGACGACACTTTTCGTTACGTTTCTGGCAACGAAAAAGCTTCGAAGATCAGAATCTATCGGTCCTATCCGACTCGGGTCGAGCATTGGCCGATAATCTACATCACAGTCGGGCCTCACAATCCAAAGCTCACGGCCTTAGGCGTCAACAAGGAAGAAGAAGGGGAGCTGATCGAAGGCGGGATACTCAAGACTCAGTCTGCTACCGGGCATGCAATTGTCCCTGTCAATCTTAATATCCAATGCAAGGAAATGCAGGGGGCTCGAGATCGTCTACGCGATCTGCTTGTCCAGATTCTACGAGTATTGGGCCGTCAGCAGTTTGTGCTCTATGGATTGGGATGGAGCGATATCGAAGCTAGCGGGGATGACCAGACTGAGGATGCTGACGGAAAGATCATCTATCAGGCTACTGTGACGGTCTATGTCAATACAGACTACACAGAAGTTTTGGGCATAAACTCCGAGGCTGTGGGCCTTATTGAAAGCATTGTTGTGGACGTTTTGGGGCGGGATACGCCTGGTGGGTCTCTACGGGAGCTGCACAAAGAGCCCCCATTCCCACCCTAACTTGACACCTGGAGAAATCGCATGTTAGCATGCCATTTGAGATGCGCCAATGTTCAAGGTAACTAACCTTTCGACAACGGATATCTCACTCGAGAAACAACTTAATCTATCCCCGAAGAAGACGGTTGTAGTGAAAACGATCTCAGCAGGCCTGCGGTACTTGCAAGCCAAGAAGCAGGTCGCGATCGAATTCGTTCCGGACCGGCCGCAGCCGCCGCTTCTTACGAAGCCGCAGTCGCAGCCAGAATCCAAAACGCCACCTGCTGAGGGCGAAAAGAAATCCGAGTCGTCACGTAAAAAATTCCTAAGTAAGGAGAGAGACTAATGCCGACTTTTGCACGGGGCGTTGGACCAGGGACTTATGTCAAGGTTGAGCTTGAACCAGTACCGCAGCTAGCTCCCACCAGTTTCGTTACTGCACTCATCGGGCGGACTTCCAGTCAGAAGCCAGACAGCATGCTGATGGTCAGAAACGAGAGCAATGGCTGGCAGATTCCGATCGACCAGACCACGAGAAACATTCTGGCGGCCGTATCGAGAGGGCAGGGCGAGCCTCGTCGCATGGACGCGATGGGATTTAGTCCGACAGTTGCGGAAGCTGATTTTTCGAACATTGATACGATTACTGACGAAAACGGAATCACGCATCTTAAGGGTGCGGATCAAGCCTGGGTTCCACTCTGGTGGTCTCCGCCTGACGCGACTCCTTCTGCCTGGGTGATCGACTGGGTCACGCGCTACCGCATTCAACTTCATTACGGCAGCGTTCTTACTTCGCCGGCGGCGGCTGGTGGCCCGATCGAGCTTGCTCGGGTTCAGCAAGACCCCGCTTTTGCCGGTATAGGTTCTCCTGAATTCGTTGGACCGATCGGAACAGGCACCGACAACATTCTGAACGCGCCAGCTCCGGGTGAAGGTCCGTCAACGGCATACAGCAATGGGCGCTTCCTGCTTATTGCGAAAGCATGGGGTACTGGCGTAGATCGCGCTGTTTCCTTCACGCTACATGACACCGATTCGAACGGCGATCCGGTCGCAACGACCGAAATCACGACAACACTGGGCACAGTGGCTATCAACATCTCCGACTCGAATCTGGGTGGAGGCAACCCGGTCACAGTAGCTGGGATGCCTGACGTTGGCGGCGGCCCGGGAGTGATTCCTGCTTCTCCGACTGGCAACGTCGTGTACGGTGACGGCACCCAGAAGAACTTCGACGCCTTCGCCTCTTACAACGTTCTGAGCCATGTAGGCGAGATCGTTGCGGAGTTCGGCTTGAAGGTGGTCGAAAGCGTAACTGAAGACTTCGTCTTCAAGTTCCGAGTCAACATCACTCAGCTTATAGCGGCCCTCGATCTCATCACGACGTCGCCGACCGAGACGATCAGAAACTTCGTCAACGTTTCGGTCGCCGGTCCAGCAACCGGATACTCACCGGACACAGTCGATCCAGGAACACAGACGGACGGCGTTGGCCTGAACAAAGCCGGCACTCGCTACACGATTCTCTTCGAAAGCAAGAAGACCACAGCGGACCTGGACCCAGTGCTGTTTGACAGCATTCGGGACCTTCAGGACTTCCATGGAGCGATTGCGGCCGACACGATCGTAGACGCTCTTTCGTGGGGTTGTGTCCCGTACTTCCGTGAGGGAGGCGCTCCGGTTTATGCTGTGCCTCTCCGAGACAACGTGATCGATCCCACCAGCGGATTCGATCTTTCGGTCGACGCCGAATATGTGGGAGCGGTAGAGGAAGCTCTTCAGAAGCTCGAAAACGTTGCGGAAGTCACGATGGTCATCGTACTGTCGCCAACAGAGACTGGAGCCTTCCGTTCTGGCATCGCGAGCGCGGTAAAGAGCCACATACTGAACATGACCACAACGACAGCTCGGAAGCCCCGTATCGCTTTGTTGGGCGCAAGAGCCAACACGACAGACGAAGCGGTGTTCATCAACAACACGAACGCCCTGGATGACAATCACCTCTTCTACATCGCTCCAGCAACAGCAACGCTCACGACAGGTGGCCAGACGAAACTTTGCAATGGATCGAACATTGCAGCCGCTATCGCCGGGATTCACTCCGATCCTGAAAACGATGCGGGAGAGCCGATGGAGAAGCCTCTTCGGTCCTTCGATGACATCCCTGATCCGTTCACGGAGACTCAGAAGAACCGCATGGGCGAGCTCAACGGAGTGCTTGTGATCGAGAAGAAGAGCGGCACTCCGACAATCAGACACTTCGTGACCAGCGCAGGTCCGGCAGACGTGCTGTTAGCTGAAGGCAAAATTGCTCGTTTGGAGATCGATATCCGGCGTGGTTTGCAGGAAATGCTGGATAACACCATGATCAATACTCGATTCATTACCGGCCAGACAATCTCGACGGCTCGATCTTTCGTCAAGCTGTTTTTGGACGAGAAGATCAAGAACGAGATCATCGAAAACTTCACCATCGACAAGATGGAGAGGGCAGCGGGAGACTCCAGACAGTTGGATGTCGAGATCGGAATTTTGCCGGTGTTCAATCTGAACTGGATATACATCCGGACTACAATCCGGGCATCGTGAGGAGCTGAACCATGCCAACAGCACATACACTTACAAGACTTAAGGGTTATGTAACGCTGCGGACTGTGCCGGGTGGAGCTTTCATGCCGGATGCGTCCTCGATCGTGGCTAACCTCCAGTCTCTAAGGATCATTGGAGCAGCCCAGCGGCTTTACATCAACATGGAGCGTGACACCAACAGCGCTCGCTGGGAATTCAGCCAGACTCCTAGCGATCCCGGCCTTGCAATGATCCCGGCCGAAACGTATCCAGGCCGTTCGCAGTTCAGCCTCACTCTCCAGCGTGTTGATCTGTACACGAAGAACATGCTTGAGGCTTTCGGCTTCAACACCGTCAACATCGCGGATCAGTTCAAGCCGATCGTCATGGTCGTCGAGCAGCCGGTCCCTGAAGACTCGGACGGCAGTCCTCTCGTCGTGAACGGCGATGTATTCAAACGCCGGACCTACGTCATTCCTGGCTGCTGGTTTAACAAGATGCAGATTGAGTACGACATCACAGAGTCTGACTTGAAGCACGTTCAGGAGACCGAGATGATCGTTCAGAACGTAATTTCCCAGAGTCCGTAATTCTCGCGAACACAAGTTCGCGAGTGTCGCCTCCGGGTGGCGCTTCTGATTCTGTAGAGTCGAGGTGAGACGATGCCTATCCCATTAACTAGGACACGTCTCGCTACCTCGCTCTCGCTGATTGCTACGCATCAGACGAACGACAATGGCACTCCATTCGACTTCTCTGATGCTCTACGCGGAGCATTCAACTTGGCCGAGTTCTCTGCTTCTCTGAAGTTCATCGGGGCCACAAACGTCTTTCGAGTCAACCAGACTGCTTCCAACTACAAGCGGAGAGGAATCAATTCTCCTCGAGAGCCATTCGCTGTCGTTCCAGGGCCCATTGAAACGACGATCGAGATAGAGAGAGCGACCCTCTACTACGAAGACGCGATGGCTGGATTCAAATTCACCCCCGGCAACATTGCTTACCAGACTCGTCCTTTGATCATCATCGAGAACGTGACTGCCCCGACTACAGAGCAACGTAATGGCGATCCGACTCAGGCAGATTTCGCCTCTTTCCTGAAGATGGCTGCCAAATCGATCACAGCAGGAGTGACGGGGCAGAATTCTTCTCCCCTGATCTATCTCAACTGCGTCATACGAGATAGCCGAATAGCGTATGATCTCAAAGGCAGCGATCAAGCCGTTATGCAAAGTGTCGTTCTGGATGTAGGCAGGATCGAGCAACCGACGTCGTTGGTTCCCGTAGTGGGGGAGCCACTGACTCAGGTTTTGGCGCAAACAACCGGACTTCGTGGCTTGGTAACTGGGTCTTAATCAACAAGGAGGCAATGCAATGGACCTAACGAAACTGATTACAACGGGAAAGACGAGCAAAGTGGTAACCGTTGGAGACTATGAGTTCCATTTGGAGACTCCCAGTGCGGATGTCGCGATGCAGACCACAAGTAATGACAATCTCGGTTTAGTGTCGTTGATGACTGTCAAGGTCGTCGATAAAGCAGAAACGGCCCCCGAGAAGCGAGAGAAAGATTACAGGACTTCAGAAGCGAAACAGGAGCTGATCAAGGAACTGAAAGCTGCTCAGGGTGGACTGGTTTCGTGGCTTGCAGATCGGTGTGCTGAAATCGCAGAAGAGCAGCAAAGCAATATTGAGGGCATCTCAAAAAAATAACAGATGACCCGGAGAGCTGGGTCCTCTGGATTATCTGTCGAGAACTGAAGATACTTCCAAATGATCCCCGGCTCCGCAGACTAAACTGGTTCCAGAAGCTTTGGATACTTGAGAACATCAAGAAAGATTTGGAGCATCAGCAGGGAGACAGTGGCGTGTCTCAAGATGTGTCCTTTGGCCAAGCGACAAAGACGTCCGAGGAATACGGCATTGATGATAAAGAAGAGTTTGCTTCTTTCTCAGCTAAGATGAGAAGGATGGCGAATCAGCAAGCGGTAGACATGCCGGCAAAGACGGAGGCACAGAGTGGCTGACGAAACTGAAAAATCTCAAGAGTCCCTGAAGAAGCTGGGCGCTCAGTCCAAGATCACCGCCAAGGACCTCAAGTCGGTGAACGATGTCATGTTCGCCACTGTCGGCATAACGAAGAAAGAGGTTCAGACAGTACGTGATCGCATCTGGTCTCTCCGGCAACTGGAGAAATCTGGTAAGAGCAACGTGGCTGTTACCAAGGCTCTCGCTCGCGAATATCGCGATCTTGGTCAGATGCAGGCCAGGGCGGCTGCCGGAACTATTGAGATGGGGGAGAGCACAAAGAAATCTATAGGAGCTACACGGCTATTTGGCCAGCAGTTCATGAAGACATGGCAAGGAGCGGCGGCCAATATCCTCAGGCCGTCTCAAAAAGCTTCGGACGCCCTCATTCAGCTCGCTCCTCAGTGGTCCAGAGCTACGCTTGGAGCTCGGAACATGGGAGCCGGATTGCTCAAGTTCAATATGGCTGCCCTGGGAGTCGGAGCTGGCATTACGCTCTTGTCGTTTATCGTCAAGGCTCTTGGGTCCGCTACTCGAGGCACTGTACAAACTTACAAGACTCTTACCGGGACGATCGGGGCCAACACAACTACTGTTGCCAAGTCGGCTGACATGTATGGAAAGGCTCGATTGGCTGGAGCGATTTTTGGAGCCAACCAAGAAGAGATTCTCTCCACGACCAAAGCTTTGACGCGGGGATTTGCCATCAACCAGATGGCGATGAAAGCTTTCGGCGAGAGCGCTTCGAAAGACATAGGTTTCGCCATTGGAGAATTCATCGGTCTTACGAAAGTAGCGGGGATGACCGGAGCTGAAGCCAATAAGCTGGCGATCTCTTTCGTTCAGGCCGGCGGAGACATTCGGAAGCTTCCGGATCAGTTCGCTCGTTTGCAATTGGCTGTTCAGCGTTCAGGGCTCGACACCTTCAGATTCTCTGAAGCTCTTGCCGCTCTAGCTCCCTTGAGCACAGCGGCCTCCGGGACGACCGAAGATTATATGCGGACTGTAGAGAGCTTCTCCAAGGTCTTCATGTCCTCAACAGACCGCATGCTGGCTTCAGCACGACAGCACGGTCAATTCACACGGTTTGCTCGAGCTATGGAGGGATTCGGTCAGGCGGCCGCCCAGTTGACACTTCCTGAGTTGATGGCAATAGGAGGAGGGGCTCAAGCAGGTATTCGTCCGGGGGAAGCTCTTGAGAAGGCCCTGAACAAAAAATCTAGGCCACAAGTGTTGCTTGACTACATCGGGAAAGTCATTGCGGAAGTGCCGCAGGGACTCGACAAGATATTCCAAAGCACAGTATTCCTGAATCAGAGATTTGGCATGGATGCTGTTAAGGCGCGTGATTTGGCTGCTATGGTGGTTGAGCTTCAAAAGAAAGCGGCGACAGCTAAGACAGATGCCGATCGAGCTCAAGTGGATGCGTTGAAGAAATCACTTGAGACTTCAGCAGCGCTCACCAGTCTGACTGAGAGCTGGCAGGACAAACTGCTTGGACTGGTCGAGTCTATCTTGATAGCGATAACAAGCATATCCGGATTCTTGACGGGAGGCGGACGTCTTGCGGTACGAGCTTTCCAGGCTGCTCGATCTGCTGTATCGTTCCGATCCGGAACTGTAGCGGCTGGAGGATAACAATGGCCGTACCTCCTATTCCACGCAACACGCTATATCGCGAACGGCAAGTCAAGATCGAACCAATACTTCCTAACCTGCAATCGAACTTTCCTACAATCATATTGTCCGAAGTTACTAATGTCTCTTTGTCTTCTGACAGCGACACGGCTATTTTGTTGGGCGTGAGAGATGTGGTTGTTCAGCCGTGGTACTTCAAGCCCTTCGTTCTTGAAATTACAGGAAAGTCTTACATGGGAGCTTTCAGTGACCGATTCCTCCCTGTCAACGTAGCAACCGATACTGATGTCAGTAAACTTTTGGCGTTGAGAGAAGTAGTAAATGACAGATTCAAAAGAGGAGGACAGTTCAGAAATTTTCCCGAAAAAATTAAAAGAAGAATATCAGAAGTATTTGGGACTACACTGGACACAGTAGAGCTTCTGGTAAGTATCAGCGATCCATTTTCTCGGGGGGTCTTTGAGCGGATAGGACAGGTTTCGGGACGCGGAAGAACCATCAACAACGGAATCAACCAGTCATTCCGGGCGATATTCGACGGATTCAAAATGGATGAAGCCGACAACTGTGCTTACATGCAAGGCTACACTATAAAATTCACCGCTCAGTTTGCCGACAAGAAGTCGGTGCTTGAAGGAGCAAAATCTTCCGAAAATGATCTGAAGAGAGTAGCCGGATTCTTTACTGGACAGGTAGGAAAACTCGTCAACGCAGCAAGGTCTGGTGATAAAGTACCAGAGTTGCCTTCAACAGTGCCTTTCACAACGGAAGCACCCATTCAGACAGTCAGCCCGATATAGGAGAGAGCATTTTGACTGACAATCTGTCTACTGAACAACGAATACAGTCTCGCGTTGCTAAAAATAGCCCGATCTCGTTCATAAAAGCAGACTCTGTGAAACTCTATCGCGCTAAAGCGGTAGACGAAAAATTCGGAGCTATCATTCCTGAAGACAATCCGATTTCCGACATTCCACACGATCTAGATTCCCTGGAGGTCCCCAATAGCGATGTTCAATTGGCGCTCGAAACTGAAGGCGCTTCAGTCGTCGAATTTATGAAATTGCAGAGTTCTAGAAACCGGCTGAATTGGCAGCGTACTATTAATCCGCAGTATCGAACTGATTTGGGCGCTTACATTGTGGCTTTACGAGAATTTCTGTCCAAGAAAAACGGAACGCTGTTTGTCGACAACATAGAAGAACAAATAGACACTATCGATATCACAGAATTCTCAACTATCGAAGGGATATCGGTAGACCTTCAATTCGGAAATGAGGCTAGAATTTCTATTTCTGTGGAGGAGTTGCGTCTAAGAGAAGGACTGAAAGAAGGCAGGGAAATAATTCCTCGCGAAAATGATGTGCTTGAAATCGTGTTCCGCTATCCTAACGGGAAATCCGTTACCACTTTCATCGGGCAAGTTTCGGCTATTTCGTTCAGAGAGCAATATGGAAAAGTTACGTCTGTAGACATAATCGCATTTGGAATGTCGAAAATATTAATGACCAACAAGATGGTGGTAGACCGAGCGATCGTCCAGCAATTCGAAAATGGGGAGTTGTCGGATGCGGGAATTGTTGTGTGGTCTAAGCTGTTTGCATTCAATACGGCTGACGAGATTTTCAATTCGATCATGATCAATCAACTAGCTTTGACTCCAGAAACCGACAGTCAATTGATAGAACAAAACGATGGATTCAGAAATGCCCAGCTTCTAGCCGAGAAAAACACTATCGAAAGAAATCTTGTTCGTCGTGCTCAAGAAGAAGCTGCGAATTTTAGAAATAAGCTTAAAGAGAAAAAGCTGGAAGGACTAGTTAACAAATTCAATGCCAACGAAATAATACCTCCTTCTGCCCCTGACAAGAATGACGGCAAGACTCAGATAGAAGTGCTTACTGAACAAATCAGAAATTTTGAGACCGAAGAAATATCTGGAAACTACAACGCCGTAGTAAACGAAATCAGAAGAAAGGTCAGGAAAACGGTAGGAATCTCCGGAATTTCTGATTCTGATGATCAAGAGACGGCACAACAACTCACGTCCCGACTAATACTTATTCGCAAACTTACTCAGAGACTGGAGCAAATCAACAAGAATCGAGAGAGGTTTCTCGCACGACTCGAAACGAATCCACTTGAAATAAAGATCGATTACAAATTCGATCCAGACGCATTCAAAAAGAAAGAGCTGTTTCAGTTTGCTCATATACCTTTAACCAATCTTGCAGCCGTTCGTCTTCTTAGAGGAGACACGGTAGCTAAATTTAGAGGAAAAAGAAGCTTCGCATTTGAGCAGACTATTCGGAGTGGATTTGAGCTTTTCTTTTCTCAAGTAGGAGCTCCGGCTGAAATTATGGATGCAATCAGAACAACGGCAAAGCACATAGTCTACGAGAACGAACAGAATCAGATTGTTGCTGAGATTCCTAGATACAATGATTTCTCGGCTGACGAAGAAGAGTCTATTGAAGATTTCATTATTACCAACCCAATTAATATGGATGTCATTCGTCAAGACATCGATCTCATTACTCGCTTGGATACGAAAGCATACTTCCAGTTAGTTGGCCAACAGCCTTTTACGCTTTTGGCCGGATATTATACTGATCCGGCTGTTTTATCTCGTTACGGAATGCGTACTCAACCTCCTTCTTATAATCCTAACGCTAGAACCCGCGAATTGGCCTCTCTTTTTTCTGCCGTTGAAACAGCCGACCGCAATGCCCGTACAAGGACCATAGAAATGACGGTAGCTGCCGACCGAGATTACAAAGTGGGACGTCTTTATTTCATTGCCAGAAAACCAGCGGAACTTGAAGTAGGAGGACCTCCAAGGGGCGTCGAAAAGGGAAGCAAGTTTGTCATCGAATCCAATTCTGAATTGGAGTCGATGGATGGGTACGTGGGATTTCTGAGCAACTATGCACCGAATATCGTGTACGGGGGCAAAATCTCTCATCAATTGACTTTTACTTATGTCAGAAAAGCAGCGCTTCTGTTTGAAACCAAAGAGGGAAAATTCAAACCGGGAGGAAAGATTGCAGCTAATTTCAGAATTCTTCCTGATATTGGCGGAGTGATTGACGCCGTCACAAAGGCGGCCAAAAATGCTCAATTCGATCCCAATAATCTTCAAAACAAAGACATACCGTCTGCAAAAAATCCACAAGCGTTGATCGATCAGACGCCTGATCCTTTTGGCAACACATATTTCGCGTTTCCTGTGTCCAATGCTAGCAGCATCAGCGCAATTGTAGCCAAAGATGAATCCGCAACCACAAAAGCTGTTCCATTTGAACCCACAAGGGTAAATGGAGACACTGTACTTCCTGTGGTTCAAGTTGAATCGATAAACGGCGGGATCAATCAGGGTATGGTCCAGACGATCCATTTGATGGACATTCGTCTTCGTGCCCTGAACGAAGCTCTCTTTCGACCTTTCTTTTCGAGCGACTTCAGATTTTACAGAGCGAAGAAGAACGTATTCAAGGCCTTGTTCTTGCCAAATGAGAGAGTCAACGGAGAGTACCGGATCGCCAACTTCAGAAACGGGAGCACAGGCAACGCATTTCGCATGTATATCTTGCAGCCGATCAAAAACAGCCGTCCTGATGAAGCGATTGACGCGAAGGCGATCAGAGAGGTATCTGGCCTGGGTACGAAGTTTCGCATCGTCAGCAAACCTATCGATCTGAGGTCCAGCTACTCTTTTGCCATGTTGCGAGCGGATGGAGAAGACACCTTCAGGATCAACGGGAACGTGATACCTATGTTTCGAGGGAACGTATTCAGGGAAGACGGGAAGAGTCGTACTAACAGACAAATCGACAACATTTCTGAGATTCCTATTGATGTGAGAAGCACGATCAAGGCTGAATTCGAAGATGCTGCCAAGAGAGCTACCAGCATTCCAGAAGAAGTGATGCTCCCCGTCATCTTCGTAGGCCCGATCGCTTCAGATACGGTGATCGACAACACCGAACCCGGGCTCACAATGACCATGCTTGACCTGGCTCAGTTTGTGAACTTGCCAGGAAGCAACGTAACCATCCAGTCGAATATCAGCAATGAGAAGGAGAAGCATTCCAACATGACCGCCATAGATATGAGTTTGGTGCCGTGGTATGGAGCTACGGGATATGTCCTGAAAGACACTCCGCAACCATATATCCTGAGCCGAGACTACGATCCTCGAACAGGCGGCCATCCTCACGGAAACGCTTCCAGCTTGAGCGCCAGCCAAAAGGTGTTCATTACTTCAGGACAGACGAAAGAGAATCTGGAATTCTCCAGAAGCGTCACGGGCTCTCAAGCCAACTTGAATCTGTTTGATGTGAAACTGACTCTCAAAAAGAAAGACGAGCCACAGATTAAGGCTTCATCGGATGCCGCCATCAAAGCGGCACTCAACGCACAATTGGCAGCGGCTGGTGCCGGGTTCGAATTCAATGTTGACGATCTGCCTCAAAACGATCGTTTTTGGTATCATCTAGAGGCAACGGACTTCTGAGGAGGAATCGTGGCTGAGTTTCAGATACAGACAGGGATCATCAACGCTATCAGGTTTGACGAAGAAAACGGCCGTCAGGTGGCGAAGGTGGACATTCAGTCTCACAAAGACCTGTCGATAGTTCCTGACGTCAAGATCGACACTCCTCTTCATGCTCAGCATATTCCTCATATCGGTCAGGTTGTCACTTTCATGCGTACAGACAGTTACTTCACGCGCATCCTGGCTGTACATGGAGAACGTCCGTTTGATGCCCCTATCAAGCCGGGAGAAGTCATGATGGAGAGCACAGGCGGCGGGTTCATGTATCTGGATAATGGCGGCAACGTTCTGATCGCGGACGAAACTTTGTCGAATGTCTTCAAGCTTCTTTCCCAGGTAGGAATGGTGGTTACTGCGGACTCCCTCACGATCGACGTCAAAGGAGTGGGGCAGATCAACATCATTCCAAAAGACGAAACCGATCCGTCTTCCGAAAGCAAGATCGAGTTCGTCAAGCTGAACAGTAGCTTGGGTCCGGATAAGCCAGCCAGCAAGATCGTGATCACGGATGACAAGATTGTGGTTGATGCAGCCAAGGTAGAACTAGGCCGAGAACAAAGTCTTCTCGATCCGGCCACGAATCCACTGATCAATCCGTCTGGTGGGGTAGTTGTGTCTCGATCGTTGGTGACAGGGGAGCACTCGTATGACATGTTCACCGGCAAACCGATACCCAGAAGCGGAACTGTTACTTCGACAATTCTTCCCACAGTGGGAGGTTCGTGATGGCCGTCAAGACAACTCCAGGCGATCTGCATGCAGGAGAACCGCAGTTAGAGAATCCAGTTTCGGAAGCTACTGAAACTGCCCTGGACGGGAAGTCTCCTGAAGAGCTGGCTGCTCTGAAGACGTCGATGGACAGCGTTTCTGCCTGCCAAGTAGAGGCGTTGAAGTTGAATGTGAAGAAACGCATATCCATTCCAAAGAATCTGGCCGCATTGTCTTTCCCGAAGATCAAGATTCCAAGGCCGAGTGTGGACTTGCCTGATGTACCCGGCATTTCCAAGGTCGGAGACATATCGAGAAACTTCGAACTTCAGCTTGGAAAAGTCAAGACTCCAGACATTCAGAGTGTTCGCAAGTCCATTTCTCTGTGTGGCATTGCGGCTGCCGGCGAAAAATCTGTGTCCGAGTTCGAGAAAAACAAATCTGAGTTGGTGTCGGGCAAAATTGCTCAGCAGTCAACAGACATAACGAGAAGACTCGCAGACGTGAACGGAATGAGAAGCGCAATCAGCAGAAGGTTGGGAGCCTGACATGCCTGATCTGAAGATCGTTCCTATCATTGACGGCAACGTAAAGAAGAGAGCCGAACTTGAGTTCGTTCTGAACGCGGACGGTACGTTTGCTGAAGGTCCTGCATTCATAACAGGAATTGATCGAGTGGCTCAAGACATTGTGAAGATACTGCTAACACTTCTGGGAAGTAACTTTTTGGCTCCTGAATACGGCACGTCCATAGACGGGCTGATACACGCGAGGAAACTTTCGCAAGTATCCGAACGCCTGAATCTTGAAGTTCAGGATGGGCTGGGATATCTGGTGAACTTTACGCTGGATGAGGACCCCTCCGAACGAGTAGAGGACCTCATCAGTCTCGAAGCAACCGATGAAGTGGATACAATACGAATGGACCTCAAGATTCAAACAGGAGGGGGGCAGACGGCCTCGATAAGCATATGAGCGTAACTACTCAAGACATCATCAATCTGATCAAGACTCGTGGTCGGGGCGATCCCCCATCTGCTCTTGCCGACATCTTCGTCAATCCGATCGTAAAGGTACTTTTGTTCCTGGACGCAAAGATCGACTTTGCTCAGGCGCAGCAAACGGTAGACACCATCATTCTGCTGCTGGAGAACGACGACGCTCTTGAAGAGCTTGCTGGATATCTGGACGAAACGACTGAAGACCTTACAACACGCTTGAGAACCTCTCTCGAGAATATTGCCTCCAACTTTGGCATAACACGCAGAGCT
>Ga0180437_10004806_pt1 | contig 18913 bp, 12 predicted proteins | sample SS_ome_4_FD_132410 | JGI IMG/M metagenome (GOLD analysis project Ga0180437, IMG submission 132410) | Hypersaline lake sediment archaeal communities from the Salton Sea, California, USA - SS_3_D_1 metaG | ecosystem: Environmental > Aquatic > Non-marine Saline and Alkaline > Hypersaline >... | reverse complement strand
GCTCTCAATCTGCTACGACGGGAAAAGTCATCCAAAGGGAGCCTCAAAGGCAGGCGCAAGAAGGCTGGGTGGGACAATGACTACCTACTCAAGGTCCTGACCGCGTAAATGCGCTCGCCCTAGGCTAGTACCACTGAACCATTGACACATCAGGCTGAACCCGATATAATGGGTGCGTTGGTCCCAGGCCGTGCGGCAGATCCCGGCATGGGATATTTGTGTGTGTCAGAACCCGGAGGTGAGGGAGAAAACGCGTGAGTAGATACCTCCGCCGTTTGGTACTGCACGACCGCTACACTCTCAACGAGGAAATTGGAGAAGGCAATCTGGGTGTTCTCTATCGAGGAGCCGACCTACAGGGCGCCGTAGGGGTATTGGTTTACATCCTCGATCTTGGTGATCTGGAGTCCGAGACAAAATGGGCGCAGCTCTTCACCGAGAGTGCTTCCCGGCTCAAGACGATGGCCCACCCAGGCCTGGCGCGGATCCGCCACATCGACACCTACGCGGAACAGGGCCTGGTCTACGCCGTCATGGAACGACTCCCAGGCAGGACGCTGAGGCAGATCCTGGTTGGCAGGCGGCGCCTGGAGCTACCCACTGCCTTCCGTCTTGCTGCCCAACTGGCCCAGGCTCTGCAATACCTGCACCAAAACAGCCTGGTCCACGGCAGCCTCTCTCCCGAGACGGTCCTCGTCAGCCTGGACCTCGATCGGGCTGTCCTTTGGGACGTCAGCCTGGTCAGGGTTCGCAGGGGCAGCACGCCATACACGCAGATGCCAGCCCCACGCTTTGGATACGTCGCCCCTGAGCAGATGCGGCAAGAACGGGTCGACAGCAGGGCTGACGTCTACCTGTTGGGCTGCCTCCTGTACGAAATGCTCGCAGGCCGCCGCCTGTTTGACGCGGGCAATCCCGAGACAACCCAGGTGTATCACCGCTCCATGGCACCCGATCGCATCGGCCCCTACCGCCGCGACCTCCATCCCGAGGCTGCCCAGTGGATCATGTCTATGCTCAGCAAGGAGCCTGGAAACAGGCCGCAGGACTGGGATCAGATCCTGGATACCTTGCAACGACCGGACCTGGCGTCACAGCCAGCCGCTGTGTCACAGCCAACACCTGCGACCCCAGGGATGCCTGACGTTGCATCCCTGGAGCCGCGCACCATCGCCCCTTCTGCCGCGGCAGCACTGGCAGGCAGGCCAGCGCCCGAGACCCAATTGGCCCCCACCATCCCAGGCGTGCAGTCCCAAGCATCTCCAAGGGGCGGGGCCCGATTTGAACTGACCGATATCCAAAGCTACCGCATCCCTGCCTCAAGTACCCAGGTGTGGATCGGACGCAACGATCCACGCTCCGACCCACCCTGGCAGCCCGAGATCGATCTGTCGCATCTACCAGAAGCCCACACCGTCAGCCGGCACCACGCGCGCCTGCTGCGGGAAGCGCAGGGCTGGCGACTAGCCCCCGCCGCAGACGCCAACCCCACCGTGGTGAACCATGAGTTGGTCGGGCCCAGTGGTCGCTCTCTGGCAGATGGCGACCAGGTCCAGTTCGGCCTGGTCAAGATGGTATTTCGTGAACAGTAGACTCCAAAGGCACCGCTGATGAACGGCAATCCTGTATTTCGGGTCATCCTGATCCTCCAGCTCCTGGGCCCGCTCTCCGCGGTGTTTGGCCTTGCCCAAGCCCAGGAACCGGTTGGCACAGTCTGGCTCGACGGTCCCCTGGAGGCGATCGAGGTCGTGGACGACTATCCTGCTGTCCGCGCCAGGCTGTCTGTGGTGGACCAGCGAGGTTTTGCCATTTCTGGCCTGGAGGCATCCGACTTTGCCGTCGTCGAGCGGGGCAACCGCATACCACCTGGCAGGTTGGCCGTGCAGGAAGAGAACACGGGCCTGGTTCTGGCCATCGTCATCGACACCGGTCCCAGCATGGAGGATCGCGGAACACCGGACAACTCGCGGTTCCAGGATGCACAGAACCTGGCGCAGCGTTTCATCCAATCCCTGGACCCCGAGGATTGGATCGCTGTGTACACCTATAGCGACGGCGTATCGAATCCGCTGCCCCTGACCTACGACCACGGCCGGGCACTGACCATCGTCCGCCGCGAGATCGAGATTGCGCAGCCAGAGGGTGACCAAACCGTAGAGCGGCGGCTGTTCCAGGCCACGAGACAGGCCATCCTGGACCTGGTGGCACCCGAGCCGGACATTCCCAACTTTTGGCATATGCGCAAAGCCGTATTGGTCATCTCTGATTCCAGTAACGAAGGAACCCTGGACCAGGAGGATGTCAGGAACGCCCTGGACCAGGACACAGACCGGCTGATTTCCATCTATTCCGTGGGCGTGGGCTCCGAAGCAGAAGGAGAGTACATCAGATTCCCGGCCGACCATAGCGACGTCGAATACCTGTCCACCATCGCTGACGGGGGATTTGTGAACTACTTTGGCATTGACGCCAGCCAACGTGCCGATGCGGAAGCTCAACTCCAGGCAACCATAGGACCCTTTTTGACACGCGGCAGACAATACCTGCTCAACTGGACATCCACCTCTCCCGACGGGCCGACGCCGGTGGAGATCAGCGTCGGCGGGCAACGCGTCCGTGGTGAAGTGGTCATACCGGTCGCCCCCCCTGTCTTTCGCGGCTACTCTATCGTTTCCGAACCAGGTTCCGTCAAGATCAGGGCCGAGTTCAAAGTGCAGCAGCGCCCTATCGTGACCGTGGACCTATTCGAGGGGGAGCAGCTCCTGGGCACCACCGGCCCTCCCTTTGAATTTGTGTGGGACACCAGCCAGGTCACACCAGGGACCTACCAACTGGAGATGCTGGCCCGGGATGAGCGGGGGATCGAATCCGAACCGGTGCGCCTCCAGGACACGACCGTGATCCCGGCACCCACACCCAGCCTCACACCGAGCCCACCCCCTACCGCGACGCCGACGGCTGTGCCCACCTCCAGCCCAACGCCTGCACCGGTTGCTACCACCTGGCTTCAAGACCCGGCAAACGTGACCCTGCTGGTGCTAACCTTGATCCTGCTTCTGCTGATCCTTCTCGTCATCTGGATGCTGGTCTGGTTCCTGCGCCGCGTACAGGAGTTCTCCGGGGGAATAACACCGGGCCGGCCCCGGCGCATGCTGGAGGCGACGGTCAGTTTGCTGACAGGTGAGAGCGGCGCCCGGCTCGAAGTGATGGCCGGCAAAGACCAAGGGGATATCGTTCCCCTGAATTCAGCAGGCGGTTCCTGGCGGTTCGGGCGGGACCCCGAGTACAATGATCGAGTTCTGAGTGACCCAACCGTCAGCCGCATCACCAACTTTACCATTGCCCACGAGGGACGCAAGTACTATCTCGTCGCGCACGACCATACGACGCCGGTCTTTCACAATGGGACCCAGTGCCAGGTTGAAAAGAGGGTGGAACTCAGGGAAGGAGACCGCATCAGCGTTGGGCTTGTGGAGATCCTCTTCCTGAAGGACAGGACCAGATCCCAGGCTCCCCCACCGTCTGGGCCAGGCGGTCCGCCGCCTCCAGGTGACGAGGGCACGACGCGGGTGTCTCCCGACGATGCCCTTCGAGCCTCCCGCCACTAGGCAAAGGACTTGATTGCGGCGGCCAGTTCGCGCTGGCGGGCCAGGATGTCTTTGAGAAGATGAGTGAATTGCCAAGCGTTGAGTTCTACCGGGTCCTGAAAAGACTGCCAGCGGGCGAGGGACACATGGCAGAGGTTTTTCTCGCCAAGCCGCAGAAGGGACCCTACAGGGGCACACCTGTGGCCCTCAAGGTGGCCAGGTCGGCCTACCAGGACCAACTCAAGAAAGACGCCGAGCGACTATCCACCATGCGCCATCCCCACGTGATCGGCATTCTGCCCATGCCCACCGAGACCGATGCAGTGCAGTTTGTCAAAAAGGCCGAATGGAACGGCACCCGGTCCTGGTGCATGGCCCTGGAGTACGCCACGGGAGGCTCGCTGCGGGAGTTGCTCGATCGCAAAGAGCGATTGCCGATGCGCCAGGCCATGTCCATCGCCTACCAGTCCCTCCTGGCCCTGGACTATTTGCACAGCAAAGGTCTGATCCACAACGACGTGAAACCGACCAATATCCTCTTCGCCCAGCCGCCCGAGACCGGGCGCCCGGTTCACGTGTTGCTGGCCGACTTTGGCATTTCAAGCTGGCTCAGCAGTGATGCTGCCTCAACCTTTGGCGCCATCCCCTACCTGGCCCCCGAAAAGCTGGGTGGTACACCCGGCGACGAACGATCTGATGTGTATGCCGTCGGGGCGGTCCTATACGAAATGCTAACCGGCCACGCGCCCTTTGGCAACGGGTCCGACAAAGCCACTCAGGAACGCATCCTGGCCGGACAGTTCCTGGATCCCGAGATCCTGGACCACCAGGCATCGCACGTGGCGCCCATTGTGAGGAAAGCGCTGGCGTTGGAACCCGGGCAACGCTACCAGTCTGCCGAGGAAATGATCAGGGCGATCGAGGACATCCTCGGTCACCAGCCCTCCAGACAGCCTGCAGCCCATGCGGCCCCGATACCATGGCTCGCCGTAGTTCTGGTTGTGCTGTTGGTCGGACTGTTGGGCTTCCTCCTGGGATGGCTACGGGGTCCGGGACAGGTGGCGGGCAGCCCCACACCAGGATTGGTCGCCAGCGAGCCATCCACGTCCCCTGATGCGATCTCTGCCTTGACCTCTGCCCTGCCCACACCGGTCGGGGAAGGCGGACGCCCCACCCCTGCCGCCGCAGTGACCGCAGAAGCAACGGTCGTCGTCCTCGATGCAGCGACGGCGCAGGGCGCGGCCACCGCGCTGCTCACCGCCTCACCTACCAGCCCACGGCCGCCAACCTCCACCCCTGTATCCGAGAGCCCAACCCCTACGGCCACACCTACGTCGACGCCTGCGCGCCCAGCAAGGAACACCCCTCGGGCCAGCGGCGCCCCATCCTCCGGAGCGCAGGTCGCCAGGCCCGCCTGGCTGGACCCTCCCGAGGGTACGACCCTGACCGAGCGGCCCATCGACTTTCGCTGGGAATGGGAGGGAGATCTGGGGGACGATCTCTACTTCCAGATCCGGGTTCGCACCACGCAGGATCCCAATGGCCCTTCGTGGGGCATCGAGTTGTGGCGCTCCACTTTGCAGAACACGTCCATCGAACCGGCCGCGCGCGCAGCGGGCGTCCAGTCGGGTGAACAGTTCTGGGTAAGCGTAGCCGTCGGGCGCGCCAACAGGGACAGGAGCGCCCTGGTCGAGCCGGTCCTGGCCGAATCCCCACTGCGCAGCATGATGTGGAAGCCATCACCCCAACCCGCACAGCCGAGACCGGTTAATCCTCCCCCTCCGACCAACACGCCAGGACCGGAGGGGTAGGATGGCGACAGAACCTCTGTACGAGCTGACTGCCACCTCGCAGCCCAGGACCGGGACGTCCCGGCCCCTGCGCCGGCAGGAACTGGACCTGGGTGTTGCCAGCCTGCGCGGCGGTCGCGACACCAACGAGGACAGTGTGCGCATTGGCCTGCCCATCGAACGAGAGCATTGGGAACCGGCGTTGCTACCCTACGTGGAGGACCACGCTCCCCGGCTTTGGGGCGAGAAGGGAATGATCGCCCTGGTCGCCGACGGCATGGGCGGCATGGCCGGAGGGCAGTCCGCCAGCGAGATGGGCGTCAGGGAGGCAGAGCGGCACTATTTCGAATCCGCCGAACCCACCGTGCGACTCGATTTGGAGCAGACGGTCAGCGCCGCGGCCCGGGAGGTGCACTATCTGGCCCTCCGCTCCGCCCAACCGCAGGACCAGCTCCCGGGCACAACCCTATTGGCAGCCGTGATCCTCGGCGAGCGACTCCTGGTAGCCAACGTCGGCGACAGCCGCGCCTACCTGATCTCCGGGAATAAGATCCGGCAGATCACGCAGGATCATGTGGCCACTGCAGGCGGACGGCAAGCCGGTCTGACCCGCAGCCTGGGGGAGGAACCCCAGGTCCGGGCAGACTACTTTGAAGAAACCCTCCAGCCGGGCGACGCCGTCCTGCTATGCACCGACGGTTTGACCAAACAGCTTTCGGATCCTGAGATCCTGGCGATCTCGGCCAAAAAGCCAGCCCAGGCGGTAGCAGACGCTCTAGCCGCAGAAGCGGACAGGCGCGGCCGGCGCAAAACCGGCGGGCACCACGACAACATCTCAGTCGTGGTCATCCGCCGTCATCCCGCCCGCGAACCTGTGTTGGGTGTCTCGCGTCCGCTGCGGATCCTTGCCGTCCTGGCCTTGGTGCTGGCCGCCCTTCTGGCAGCGTGGCTGCTGTGGCCCAGGAGCCAGCCACCGCCCGGCGACCCTGGCGCCGGGACACCCAGCGGCGTCCAAGTAGCCGGGACCAGGGCATCGCAGGCCACAGCGACCCAGACCACGGTGCCGCAGACAACAGTTCCACAGGACACGAACCGGGTGGTTGTCACCCTGGCCAGCGATCCTACTGCCACGCCTTCCCCGACGCCTCCCTCCTACCGGGCCACCACGACGCCTGCTCCCCGGACTTGGCCAACACCCACCATAGAACCGGCCAGCACGCTGGCGCCCCAGCCCGATCCCACGGATGCCTCCGGCCCCACCACCACCTCCCGGCCCACGAACACCGCCGGTGCGGTTGCCACACCGGGCCCGGGTGGCGTGGCCGCCCGGCCCCAATGGCTGGAGCCAGCGGCGGGCACAACACTGAGCGAGAGAGCCATCTCTTTTCGCTGGGCGTGGGCGGGGGACCTGGGTGACAATCTGTACTTTCAGGTGCGGATTCGCACCGAGGACGAAATGGATGCGCCTGCCTGGGGACTCGAGCTCTGGCGGTCGACCACACAGAACATCTCGATCGAGCCGGCTGTGCGCCTGGCTGGTATCCAGAACGGCCAGACGGTGTGGTTGAGCGTCGCCGTGGGCCACCGCGACGGCAGCAGCCAGGCCCTGGCCCAGCCTGTGCTGGCCGAGTCAGATCTCCGCGCGATGTTCTGGAACCCGCCCAGCTCCCCTGCTCCCTCGCCGGAACCCACAGAACAGGGGAAGAGGCACGACGATTCCACCAACTGAGACCCTGCTGCCCTCAATCGACCCGGAAGGTACGGTGCAGCAGGTCCTCCTCCGCCGACGAGGGACCGACCAGGACGGTGTAGGCGGCAGGGTCGACACCCCATGCCTTGCGCTCCGGTTCATAGTAGGCCAGATGCCGTGCCGGCAGGGTGAACGCTACACGACGGCGCTCTCCTGGCTCCAAGCGCACCTTCGCAAAGCCCTTTAGCTCTTTCACTGGCCGCTCCAGGCGCGCTTCCGGGTAGCCTACGTAGAGCTGGACCACCTCCTCTCCAGCCAGCGACCCGGCATTCTCTACTTCCACGCTCACGCCGAGCTGCCCATCCCGGTCGATGGCTTCCCGGTCCAGCACCAGATCCCGGTAGGCGAACGTGGTGTAGCTCAACCCAAAACCGAAGGGAAAGGCTGGCGTCTCTCCCTCCCGGTCCAGCAGGCGGTATCCGTGAAAGTAGCCGTACTCGACACGCCTGGCATCTTTGTCAAATGGGGCAAGCTGCGATTCGGAGCGCGCAAAGGTGCAGGGCAATTTGCCGCTGGGATTCACCACCCCGAACAGCAGGTCGGCCAGGGCGTGCCCCCCCTCCATGCCCGGGTACCAGGCCATCAAAATGGCTGGCACCAGGTCTTCCCAGGCTTCGGTGATGATCGCACTTCCGCCCATCATCACCACCAGGGTGCAAGGATTGGCCCTGGCCACAGACTGGATCAGCGCTTCGTGCCGGTCTGGCAGGCCGAGGATGTCCCGGTCCCCCCCCTTGCGCGACCAGAGAAACGCGATGTATTCTCCCTCATCGGCGTGGGTGTACCCGGTGACAACGACAGCCACATCGGCCTGGCGAGCCAGCGCCGCCGCCCGGACCGTGTCCCGGCCCGCGTCCCAGGCCACCTCCACCCCCTCTCCAGCCGCGGCCTGCATCCCCTCCAGGGGCGTGACCACATAGGGCGGTCGCACCCGGCTGCTACCGTGATCGCCGATATTGGCTTCCACGGCCAGCCGCCCAAAGAGGGCGATGCGCTTCACCGCGGTGCGGTCGAGGGGCAGCAAGGGCCGCCCTGGGCCTCTGTCCCCGGTCCGGGCCGGGAGCGGATCGTTCTTGAGCAGGACCATCGACTTCTGGGCCGCCTCCCGCGCCAGGGCCCGGTGCGCCTCGCTGACGACCACCTCGGGACCGTAGCGATCCGGCTCGCCGACCTGGGCGAACCGGATCTTTTGGCGCAAGATGCGCCTCACCGCCTCGTCTATGACGCCCAGGGGCACTTCCCCGCGCTCGACCAGCCGCTTGAGCCTTCTGCCATAGTACCGGGCGAAGGGCATCTCCACGTCCAGCCCGGCCAGGGCCGCCGCCTTGCCATCTCGGACGGCATAGACGAAATCGGACATGATGAACCCCTGAAAGCCCCACTCCCCTTTGAGGATCTTGTTCTGCAAATAGCCATGGTGGGCGCACCACTCGCCGTTTACGGCGTTGTAGGCGCTCATGATCGAGGCCACCCCCTCGTCCACGCAACGCTTGAAATGGGGAAGATAGACCTCGCGCAGGGTGCGTTCGTCCACCTGTACGTCGACCTTGAAGCGGGCGTTCTCCATGCTGTTCAGCGCATAATGCTTGGCGCAAGCCATGATGTGCCGCTGGACACCCCGCACCAGCGCCGCCCCCATCTCGCCCAGATGGTAGGGATCCTCGCCATACGTCTCCTGGGCACGCCCCCAGGCCGGATGGCGCAGCAGGTTGATGCACACCCCGCCATAGAAGTTGGCCCCCTGCGCCCGGGCCTCCACGCCGATGGCGTCGCCGATCCTCTCTTCCAGATCTACGTCCCACGACGCACCGCGGCCCATGCTCACCGGGAAACAGGTCGAGTGGTACATCACCACGCCGCGCGGGCCGTCGCTGAAACGGATGCCGGGGATGCCCAGGCGCACGTTTTCGCCGCCCAGGATGGGCCGGTAGTTGTAGGCCTGGAGCATCTCGATCCCGCTCCCCAGCAGGGTGCTGTCGCCCGTCATCTGGCCGACCTTGTCGCCCAGCGTCATCTCGGCCAGCAAGGTCTCCGCCTTTTCCTCGATCCCGGCCTCGGTCAACGGTTTCTCGACCGCCAGTGAGCCCCACTCCCCAGGCACCATCCTGCTCCTCACCACACCCTCCCCTCTCCTTGTGTACGCCCGGTGTGCAAAGGTCTCAAACCACTCGCATCCGGCCCTTGGCTGGCGACCAGGCTGAGCCAAGCCTGTGCTGGCCCGGCTCAGTCGAGCGGAAGCCACTCGATCAACGCCGCGGCCACCCAGGTCGGCGGCGGCGCCCGGTACAGGTCGGCCGCGTCGCTATGGGTCAAGTCCAGGATGCGTCCCTGCATCGGACCGCACAGATAGCGAAACACCTGTCCGGCGTCGCGGGCATCGCTCTTGGCACTGACGCAATGCTGGTTGTAGCCCCAGTAATCGCCGCGCGCCAGCAGCCCGATCCCTTCCTCGATGCGGCTGCGGGCCAGCTCGAGCCCACCATCTTCTGGATACAGTGACGCCTCTGGCGGATCGCCGTAACCGATGCCATGGTGAAAAGGATCGGCCGTGCTGACCACCACTGCGTCGCGGGAGATCCTATCCAGTTCCTCGATGCCGGGCAGGGTATGGGGCTGCCCGCCAGCCAGGTAGGGGAAGCGCTCGATCACCTCGGGCCCCCGGATGCCCCGCCGCTCGGTCTCGGCCTTCCACAGGTGCCGGAAGCTGGTCAGCACGTGGTCCTGGCGCCAATCCTGACGCCCGGCCAGGCCCGGCCCCTGGATGCCGCGCAGCGGCTCCGCCTCCGGGTCAGCCCCGTCTGCGACGCGCACCCGGGCATCCTCCATCTCGTCGGTCAGGGCATGGAGCACGCTGACCACCAGCACCCGGTCGGCAAAGCTGTCCAGGCAGGCATGGACCACGGCCGCGGTCTGGTGACCACAATCGGCCACACCGGCATGGGGAAAGACCAGCACCCCGCCAGCGTTCAGCGTGCCCGACAGGTCCCACCTACGCCCCCCCTCCAGCAGGCGCAGGGTGCCCTCCACGCCCAGCGCGCCGTGCTCCTCGGCGTACAGCCGCTGGATGTCGCGGCGCAGTGTGTCCCGATCAAACTCCATCGTTCCCTCCTGGCTAATAGTCCCCCAGTTGCCTTTTTCAAGCGCTTGGTGTATAATGACGGCTGATGCAACCCACTCCCCAGTTCACGCGTTTGGGACATGCTCGTCGCACGCAGCCGAGACGCGGTCCTACCTGGAGGCAAGAACGATGCTGACCATCGACGAATTCTTTACCACGGCGCTTGTCGTCATCGTGATCGTCGTACTGCTCCTGCTCGTCGTGACTTTTGTGGGCGGGCGGGGACGCCGCTAGATCCCGGTCGTTGGTTTCCAAGAAAAGCGGCGTTCTCTCTGCGGTTGGTCCAGCCAACCTCCCCCGCAGGTCCTTCCTATGGGCCCACTCCATTGCGCAAGATGTAGGCAGGGCCTGGAGCGTACAGCGACGCCGGGCCATTATACATCATCAGCCCAGCGCCGTCAAACGTCCCTGCCGGGGCCCGGCGGCACAAGGGTAAGGCGCATAACCCCACCCTCAGGGGCGTTCCGGTTTGCAGGCTGTCTGTACTGTCCAGACATTCGAAACACACCCTGGCGGCAGCAGTGCGTGTCATCGACTGCCAGCAGGCAGGCAAACCTGAAAAAAGCAAGTGCGACGCACCTGGCTGATGCGCCGCACCTGGTCCTCTTCTGCTTTCAGGTGCGAAATTGCTCCCGGGCCCACCGTCGGGGCCGGCGCGAATTTCGCACCGGATATCCCTCTAGTCCGTGCTCACAGCCGGAGGGGCCGGCGCCAGGGCAAAGGCCTTGAGCCCCTGCTCGCCCAACCCCGTCCGCGGCGCATCCAGGTAACTCAACCGCGTCCAGCCGTTGGTCGCCATGGCGTAGACATCCAGGCGCTGAGCGTACGCTGCGTGTGTGCAGGGTGGCTCAGTGACCGGCTCGGTCAGCAGCGTGCTCACCGCCACATCCTTGCTGTACACGCCGCCCGCTTCTGTGAAGCCGTTATGGTTCATGCCCACCCGGCCGCTGGCGCAGGCTGAAGGCACATCACCGGCACTGCCCCGCACAACCCGAAAGTTGAACGTGGCAAAGTCGTGGGGATGGGATGCCAGAAACGAGATGTTCACGTCCTGGCTGGTGTTTTGGTACTCCAGGAAGCCGCACGTTCCCGCACCCACGCCGCCGAGCTGGGCGTCGTGGATGTGCCCATGGCAGATGTTGTTGTCGACGTGCACCACCATGCGGAAGGCAACCACGTGCCCGCTTTCCACGAGCTGGTTGTCCGCGGGGGGCGCCTCGGTCTCCACCGGCTCGGGCCCAAAGGGTGCCTCGCCGATCGGCACCCGCAGCATGCCGTCCAGGTTCACGCGGTTGCCGCTCGTGTCGAACAGCTCCAGCTTGAGCTCGTACTTGCCAGCGGCGAACGCGGCGTTGCCATCTTCCAGCTTGTGCGTCTCAAAGAAGGCGCTGGCCAGATCTTGGTGCTCGTCGATCACCACCCAGCTCTCCCCCGGCGACGGCGGATCGAGGGGCTGGATGCGGAACAGGTCTGGCTCTCCACCTACCGCCACTGGCCCCATGGGATCCACCGGGAACGAGACGGTCACATCACCTGGTGTGATCTCGATGACCATATAGTGGCGCACCACCGGCTTGTCCAGAAAGTGCCATCCGTCCGAGACGTCGTTCCCGTCGCCATCGGTCAGGCGGCGGTAGGACCAGCGATAATACTCGATCCCTGCCGCAAAGAGCCCGTTCCGGCCGAACAGCACGCGCGGCTCCAGCACGCCACCAAAGGGCGCCCCACCTGTCGTCAGGCCCGCTGTGGCCGGCGGGCTGACGCCCGCAGCGCCGGGCGCCTGGATCTCGCCCACACTGATGTTCTTGCCGATGCCCATCACCACCACAACCGCTCCCGCCGGGTCGTCGGGATGACCGCAACCCGGCACGCGAGAGTCGGTCACCCGGATGGTCACCTCGCTGCCACACTCATAGTTCCAGTAGGTGTTGCAGGCCATGGGGGGCTCGTAGACGGTGGTCCACACGCCCTCGATCGGGTATTCCACCCAGAAGTACAGGTCCGGGTGGTCGCCGCCACACAGGTACCAGATCAAAGTATCAAAGCGTCCCTGGCTGTCGGTCTCGACCACGCGCACTTCATCACAGCGCAGGCGGCCCCAGAACCAGGGCCACAGACACAGGTAGGGGCGGAGCAGGTCCAGATTCGCCACCAGCGCCTCCCGGACTACCTTGGGCGAGTTCGAGGTCAGCCTGGCCTGCAAATCTGCACTCAAGGTGTAAAAGGGAGCTGACCCGGGTGGCTCCGGCTGGGGATTGAACGCGACCGCCTCCAGGCGGGAGGACAGTTGCTGCATGCGGAAATCGCTCGGCACCTCGGGTTGGGGGTTGAGGGCAATCGGGTTCTGGAGCAAGTCCGGCGGTTCGGGTTGCGGGCCCAGCAAGGCCTCGCCCCTGAACTGCCGCATCTCTTCCCTCAGGGCCATGTTCTCCGGCGACGGGTCGATGTAGCCGGGATCGATCCACACTGGCGGATCGGGCAGGGGACGCGGAATGCGCCGCAGCAACTCCCGCAGGAGGTCCCGGCGCAAGCGGAACAAAAGGTCATCAGGCAAGCGCAGGATGAGCCACGGGATGCGGTCTACCTCGCAGATATGGACCCGCGCGTTGCAGACCGGCAGGTCCACCTCTGTGCCACCCACCGAGACGGGCCGCACAACCTGGCCCCGCACGCGGCACAGGCAGAACGGCCACAGCTCCCAGACCGCCCTGGGAATCGGCAGCAGCTCCTGCACTGGCTGCTGGGGATCGAACCTCCAGACCGGCTGATAGGCCCTGATCCGCTTCATGAGCTTGAGCGTCGGGGGCTCGTCGACCATCTCTTCCGGCGGCGGAGGCCCCACATAGAGCCGGGCCCGCCCCGCCTGCTTGGGGTCGACGGCCAGCTTGGCCTGGTCGCGCACCACCGGTGCGTTGGCCAGAAAAGCGCCAGCCCGATCAAAGGCATAGACCATCAGGTCCAGGTCCTCGGCCGGCTCCCCATCGAGGGGTACTTTGAGCCTCAGAAGAGGCACTTTTTCAGTTCGTTCTTCCTTTGCAGACATAGTTACGGCGATCTCCTTTCGGACAGTTAGATTTCGTCACACGAACCAATTCTCTCCTATTGAATCCCACCACCTCCTCTTTTGCGGGCGAGCTGGAACACAATGTGCACATAGCGACTATGGCTATGCTGCCCGGACCGCGCCAGGCGACGCATCCTGGCACAGGTAACATGGTCCGGAAGGCCAAAGGAATGACACTTGCGCTTATGACAAGTTACTGTGCAGCGGAAGGGAGAAGGGCAAAGACCGGCAGGACACGTGTAGATGCAGACAGGGTGAGGGTACTGTGTGAAGGGCTGGACCAACGGGACGGCGGACGATAGAGGGTGCACAGAACAGGCAAGCCGCTGTTGACAGCCAACTGTCCCCCACAACCATGTGGGTCTAGGGATAGTATACCACCAAAACCAAGTTTTGTCAATAGGTAAAATTTACATCATAATATTATCATATTATAACAGGATATTACTCTTACCACTTTGTTGACCTTTCACTGGACAGATCATGACATATTCTGTCACAAAAAAAGAGCCGGGAGTGCACAAACACGCACCCCCGGCCCAGGCAGGTTCTACGCGGGCGACCTGCGTCAGCGACCTGGACTTAAGTACCGCTCCATTGGGATCGCCCTGGGCACTTCGTACCGCTCCAACCGCTTGCCCCAGACCACCATCCGGTGACCAAGGCTACCCAGCACTCGGCGTCCTTGCCAGTGCAGCCATCCGTAGCGATCCGCCCCGGCTTCCTCCAGCATCCTCTCCAATTCAGCCCGGGCCTCCGCCTCTCGAGTGTACATATCCGCAACGGCTTTGGCCATGGAATAGTTTATGTAATGCATTTCCGACCTCCCTCTAGGAATTCCACCCCGATCGATGCCGCGAATACTTCATCCATAATACCTTCCCTCCGTAGCCTCCCTCAGCTCTCGTCCGGCGTCTCCAGATACCGCTGGAGGGCGCCAAGGGTATCGCTGATGCGATCCTGCTTCAGCCGGTACACCTTGGCCCCGTCACGGCGCTCGACGCTCAGATAGCCCGTGGCCACCAGCTCCCGCAACTGCCTGGAGGCACTCGACTGGCTGATGCCCACCCCCTCCATGATGTCCTGGGAGCGCAACTCCCCGCCCTCCGCCACCAGTTTCAGGATCCGGAGGCGGGTATCGTCAGCCAGGCCCGCCAACCGTGTAAGCAGCTCCGAGCGGGTCAACGCCGGGGACTGGACCGTTGCCCCCTCCGGCACCCGCACGCCAAAGACGATCCAGGCCCTCGTATCGTCCTCGTCGATGAGCAGCACGTAGGGACTGATGTGCGCCGAGGGGATAAACACGAGTTCCTCCACGCCCTTCAGCCTACGGTCCCAGTCGGCCGGGGCTTCCTCCCGGGCGATGACCTCGCACACCACCTCAAGCGTGGAACGACCGCTCCAGGTCACCGACGAAAATGCCGCTACCGCGTCCTGAACCAGGGGCTCGACCTTTTCCCAATCAGCCGCCAGGTGCTCCTCCCACATCATCCGCAGGTGGGCAACAATCTGGGCCAAGCTCGCAGGTGGATCCTGGAGCCGCTCGTGCCTTTCCCGATAGGAGTCCAAATCGCACTCATGTCCCTTGACCTGGCAGATCTGTTCCAAAAGGGCCAGGTAGGTGTCCGCGTCGGCCAGCAACTCCTCGGCCGTGGGCAGGGGTTCCGCCTCTCCCAGGTATTCGGCCGCGCCTTCCAGCAGCTCGTCCAGCTCTGCATCCCGCAGGGCGTAGGGATCCCGTGCTGCCAGATCGTCCAACCAGGCCGGAAAGCCCGGCCATGACACGCCTTCCACGTAGCGGCTGGCCTGCTTGGCGGCCCATTGGTTGGTCCGCAACTGTTCCGGCGTCAGCCTGGCTGCGGTCTCGCGTGCCCAGGGGAGCGAATCCGCCACCTTGTCGCTCAACAAGATAAGGCTGCTCAATATGTTGTAGACCGGCTCCACGGCAAAGGTGATGCGAGCCCCCCGCGGTGGCGCGATCAGTTCCAGGTCATCCATAGTATCCCTCCTCCAGTCGTTGTCTCATGCATCTTACCCGCTCTACCGGGTATTACGCATACAGTATACCATACTTTCGGAAGTTTGTCAAGACCCAAAATGCGTGTTACCCGAAATTTCGGGTAACACGCATAGAACTGGGGTCCAACCCCGCTCCTGGCGGCTCGCAACCCGCGATCTCGTTTGTGCCTGGTGCGCCTAGCGGCTCACCTCCCGCCAAAATGATCGACGACCATGCCGTCGATCTCGGCCCAGAACCCCTGAGGCAGCAGCCGGCAGGCGGCGGCCAGTTTTGCCTCCAGCTCGTCGGGCCTGTGGCGCCGGGCCAGCAGCTCCTTGAGCACGGCTGGATGCGCCTCGTCCAGGTATCGCGCCAGCCAGTAGCCCTGCACATAGATGTAGACCATGGCCTCAGGGTCATCCACCCGCAGCCTGTCGTCCGGACGGGCACCTGCCCAGGCCGGCGGGTTGGCCAGGGATTCCAGGGTCTCGCCGCGGACCGTTGGCCGGCCGGCAAAGCGGTCTACGGCCACCATGGCCACCCCCTCCTTGAGCCACGACGGCAGCCGGAGATGCGAGGTAAAACCGTGGGTCAGCTCGTGGCAGGCCGTGAACTCGACCTTTTCCTCCACGTCCGCGCTGGGCACAAAGATCCGCTCACCCATCCTCCCGTCGCTGAGCTCCATCAAGCGCGGCGGTTTGATCCCAACCGTGCACCGCTTCCCCATGCGCTGCTCCCATCCCCCGGCAAAGGGCCACGTCCGCCTCGCCCTGGGTCCCCACAGCGGGTAGGCGACGCCCAGCAACACCTTCCAAGAGAGGGGCGCCACCCCAAAGATGTCCTGCCACGATGTCATAACATAGATGACACAGTCCTCCGGCACCTGGAGGCCCCAATACGCTTGGAGCAGTGCTGCAGTCCGGCCACACGCTTTGCCGATCAAGCCCGCAGCTTCGCGATCCTCCGGCTCGTAGCGCAGCACCATGCCATCAATCTCTTTGCTTTCCATGCGTTGCTCACCCTCCCCTACACACTGGCTTCGGAGCTCCCCTCCCCGATTAGCTAACGCCGGACACATGCTCTATGTTCATTGCTTCCCGGGACCCTGACGCCCGATCAGGCCAAGGGCCTCACCCCCGCCGCTTGCAGGTCGGCCAGGCAAGCACTCACCCGCTCCAGCCCGGCGGCAAACAGGGACGGATCTTGACCAATACCAATGCGCAGATGGTGCTCGAAGCCAAAAGCCGAACCAGGGGCCAGCATCACACTGTACGCCTCAGCCAGCTTGTCCGCCAGCTCCAGCGATGGGATGTCGAGATTGTAGCGCAGCAAGGCCAGCAACCCACCCCGCGGCGGGATCCACGACAGGATGTCGGCATGGTCCGCAACCCAGACCTGCGCCGCCTCCAGGTTGGCGGCAATGATGCGCTCGTTGCGCCGGATGATCTGGTCCCGGTGCCGCATGGCCAGGACCGCCAACGCATCGTTCAGCTTGCCCGGGCTCAGCGACACGTAATCGCGCATCCACCAGCACTTGTTGGCGACGGCCTCCGGCGCGGCCATCCAGCCCAGCCGCAGCCCCGGCAGACCGAACGGCTTCGACAGGGTGCCCACGCTGATCCCCCGCGGCCCCAAGTCAAACATCGGCGGTGCAAAGGGCTCGCCGCCGGGCACCCGCAGCCAACGGTAGGCCTCGTCGCTGAGCACGGCCGCCCCCACCATCTCGGCGACGTCGTACACCTGCGCCACGTCGCCGGGCGATAGCATCGCACCGGTGGGATTATGGGGCGTGTTGATGACGATCAGCTTGGTGTCAGCCCGCACCAACCGCTCCAGGTCAGCCACCTGGTAGGAGAACCCGGTTGCGGGCCGGATCTTCCACAGCGACACGTCACAGCCCAACGCCCGCGGCACGCTGTAGAGCTGCTGGTAGGCCGGGTAGGGCGCCACCACGTGGTCACCCGGTTCCAGCAGCACGTTGAAAAGCAGGAAATTGGCCTCGATGGCGCCGGTGGTGACCAGGATGTTCTCCGGCCCGCAGTCCCGGTAGGTCGCAGCCAGCAGCGACCGCAGCTCGTAGCTGCCGGTGGCCTCGCTGTAGCCCAACCGCAGGTCCAGCAAGCGGTCCAGGGTCTGCTGCCGCCTGTCCGGCGGCTCCAGGTCCAGCAACTCGCGGGCCGACAGCGGGCAAATGCCGCTCTCGGCGATGTCATAGTCCACGTGCAATTCGTGCGCCGTCATCCACCGCTCCAGCGCAAAGGTTTCGATCTTCATGCCCGCTCCTTTTCTCCCATTCGCAGCGAGACCTGATAGATTCTGCGGAAATCTGTCAGGTCTCACATTCCAACAGGCTCGTCTGCGCCCGGCCTATACCTCAATCTGTTGCACCCGGAATGAGTAACGCGCCACCTGTCCACTGCTTACCCCTTCCGCACGTGCAACCGCCCGCCGAACCGCAGCCAGCCGATCGAGCCGTCCGGCTTGCGGATCACGTCGCCCAGGGTGTCCTTGGCCGGCCCGTCCAGTACCAGCAGCCGGTCCTCCTCGCAGAGCGCCACCGAAGCCGGCGGGGGCGCCGGCAGTAGCGGCGATGCCTCGTTGGGGAAGCTCCGCTTGTAGGTCACCTGGCCCACCAGCCTGCCGCCCAGCAGCCCCAGCTCGACGTCATCGAAATAACCCTCGTAGCGGCCTACATATTGGGCCAATGCCTCCTGGGCTGACTCGACGGCCCTGGGCTCTGGCACCTCCAGCCCCAGATACTCCTGCAAGGCCCAGCGCCGCACTTCCTGCGTGACCTGCCCGCCCCGGTCCGCGTTGGTCAGAATGGCGATGGCAAAGTCGCGATCCGGCACCAGGGCCAGCAGCGAAACCTGCCCATTTGTCCCGCCACTATGTTGCACCTGCCGTACGCCGCCATTATCGTGTTCGGACTTGCCCGCGGACGAGCCGGCTATCTCTTGCAGACCCCAGGCCAGCCCCCACGTCGCCTTACCCCAGACCGTCACCTGCGGGCTCCGCATGGCTGCCAGCGAGCCGGCCGTGAGCAGCCGGGTTCCCCCTTCCCCTTCCCCGTCGCCCAGGTGAAAACGGGCGTAGCGCAGCAGATCCCCCACGTCGCAGGTGATCCCACCGGCGGGATAGGCCGAGCGATCCAGGGGCCAGGGGCGGGCTACCTCGGGCCCGGCCTCGCCCACGTCGTGCCCCACAACAAAGCGATGGGTCAGCACCTCACCGGCGTCAAAGAAGGTGCGCTCCAGGCCAAGCGGCCCCAGCACCAGTTCCCGGAGTGCTGTCTCGTAGCTGCTCCCGGTCACCACCTCGATGATGCGGCCCGCCACCGAGAAACCAGCGTTGTTGTACGACCAGATCGTATCCAACGGTGCCAGTTGTGGCAGCTCGGCCATGTCAACCACGTAACGGGCTAAGGCATCATCGCCCGCCCCGGTGCCGTGAAAGAAATCACCCGCCCAGCCCCCTGTGTGGGCCAGCAGGTGGCGGACCGTCGCCCGGGCCGAGGCATCCTTGTCGGCCACGCGGAATTCAGGCAGGTAGGTGCGCACCGTTGCATCCAGGTCGATCTTGCCTGACTCCACCAGGCGCATGAT
>Ga0180437_10004805_pt1 | contig 18914 bp, 15 predicted proteins | sample SS_ome_4_FD_132410 | JGI IMG/M metagenome (GOLD analysis project Ga0180437, IMG submission 132410) | Hypersaline lake sediment archaeal communities from the Salton Sea, California, USA - SS_3_D_1 metaG | ecosystem: Environmental > Aquatic > Non-marine Saline and Alkaline > Hypersaline >... | reverse complement strand
AGCTTGCCACCTGTGGTCTTACCAACTCTCAAGACTTGTATCCGCTTCCACTCAGTTCTACCGGGGTGTGTCGTCTATGTTGAAACCAATAGAAAAAACCAAGGTCTACGAAGCCGCAGTAGATCAGATCAAAGCCCAAATCGAGGGGGGAGAATGGCCGGCTGGCACCCAGTTGCCCTCCGAACGAGAACTCGCAGAGCAACTCGGGATCGGGCGCCCATCTGTCCGCGAGGCGCTCAGGGTGCTCGAGGTGATGGGCTTGATCGAGATTCGACCGGGCCAGGGGAGTTTCGTCACCGAGCGATCGCCCGAAGCACAGCAGATGGAGCTGTTGCAGAGCATGCTACAGGAGGACGAGTACGTGGTGGAACTCCTGGAGGTGCGAGAACTGCTGGAACCCCACATCGCTTCACTGGCCGCTCAATCTGCCACAGAGGACGATATCCGGTGTATGGAGAGCATCCTCAAGCACATGGAGAGCAGATTCCGTAACGGTGAAACGGGCGCCGATGAGAACATCGAGTTTCACCTGGCGCTCACCAAAGCGGTGGGCAACCGGGTTCTGTACGAAGTGGAAGGGCTCCTGTTGAAACTCTCGCGCGACCCGGTTGAACGTTTCTTCCAGGTTCCCGGCCGGCTCACGAGATCGCTGGAGGGACACAGAGAAATCCTGGACGCGATCAAGGAAAGGAACCCCCACGGGGCGCAGCAGGCGATGCTGGCCCATATGCGCACCCGCTTCGCCGTGCCAGGCTCGCGCCCGCCTCATTCGGGGGGACAGGATGGACAGGAGAAACAGGATAAGGATTGAGGACAGGACAGGCAGGACTAAGGCAGATCAAGAAGAAGATGGATGGAACTCAGACGGACCAAAGGGGCAGCTCTATGCTCACATTGAACGCTCGCTATTATCGCTGGTTCCCGGCCGAGGAACATCTGGGATACGCAGAAGAGAGACTGGATCTTCGCCCATCTGAAACAGCGTTCCTCCTCGTCGATGTCTACCTGCCCGGCATGAGTGAGTGTGAAGAATCTCCACCATCCTCTGCAAAGGGCCATTCTGATGGCACCCCATCGGGCCAGGAAGACCGGCCACTGTCCCAAAAGGACTATCGCCTGTGGCGAGACATCACGGTCGAGCACATCGGGCCGGCGCTGGCAGCGGCCCGGGCGGCAGGCCTGCCCGTGATCTACGTGACCAACAGCGGCCCGCGCATCGCCGCCGGCCGTTCGGAGTTCGCCCACAAGTTACACCAGAGCCTGGGCTTTGAGGTGGCGGACGCCTTCTATGAGGAACCCGTCGACCCTCTTGAGTACCATCAAGGCTCGAACGACCAACTTCGGTTCCCCGAGACTGTCGCTCCACAGCCGGGTGATTTCTACGTCCGCAAACACGTCTACTCCGGCTTCCACGCCACCCGTCTGGAGAGCCTCATCCGCAACCTGGGCGTGCACAATCTCATCTGCGTGGGCTTCCGCCTGGATGCCTGTCTGATGAGCACTATGCTCGATGCGTTGTATCGCAATCTCAAAGTCATCCTGCTGCGCGATTGCACCCTGGCCAGCGAGCTTCCGCACGAGATTGACGAGATGGCCTTCACCAAGCGCATGCTGGTCTGGTTTGAGGCACTGGTGGGAGTCACTGTTGATTCTGCGGATTTCATCGCGGCCTGTTCACGTATGGCAGCCGCACGCGCACGTGAAGATTGACGAAGGGAGGTGGTCAACCCAAGCAACGTCATCGCACGATTGGGTACGGTAAGATTCGAGGTCGAAGCATATGTGTATATCTCGTCTCTAAGGAGGAACGAAAGTGAAAAAGCACAGACTGGTTAGCTGCACGATCGTGCTGAGTCTCCTGGCAGCCATCCTCGTCGGCTGCGGCCCAGCACCGACGGCGGAGGTCGTGGAGAAGGTCGTCAAAGAGACCGTCGTCGTCGAGGAGACGGTCGTCGTCGAGAAAGAGGTTGAGGTACCTGTCGAAGTCACCCCCACGCCGGAGCCAGTCGAGATCAACGTGTGGACAGAATTCACATCCGAGGCCCGGGTTGAGATCATGGACAAGTGGATCGCAGGTTTCCAGGAGGAGTATCCCTGGATCACTGTTGTGCACCGGGGAGTCAATAATGAAGTTTGGAGCGACACGCTACGCACGGCTATGCTCGGGGGGGAGCCACCTGACCTCTTCGTCACAGGACAACGCTCCGAACTGATCAATTACGTGGACGCTGGCTTGATCTACGATCTGACCAACTGGTATGAAGAGTACTCGGACCGTTTCATTCCAGGATACGACCATAACGCTGTGATCCGCGGTCGGCGCTACGCCATTCCCTGGGAAATCCTCGTCCTGGATCTGATCTGGTACAACCCTAGTGTCTTAGAAGAATATGACCTCGATGCCAGCACAATCGAGACGTGGGATGACCTGACCGCCACCTGCGAGACACTGAAGGAGAATGGAGAGGTCTGCTTTGCCTTTGGCGGCGGGGGGCTTGGTTGGACCGGCGGGCACTGGGTGATGCTCCTTCTGCAAAACAACCTACCCCACGAGGACATCCTGAAGCTGGCAAGAGGAGAAAAGCAGTGGACGGATCCCGACGTGGTCGCCGCTCTCAGTCACTTCGAGGAACTAGTGAAGGCGGGCTATCTGGCACCCGGCGCCGCCGCCGATGATCGCGACGCAGGGCGCGCCCTGTACTTCCAGGGTGAGGGAGCTTTCTGGCAAGCAGGCTCTTGGCATCTCTTCCAAAAGAGCGGTGATCTGACTCCGCCGGATTGGGAATTCAAGTTCATACCCTTCCCTAACTTCGCTGACGCCCAGGTCCAAGATATGGCTATCTCCTCCGCCAATCTCCAATGGACGGTTTCCAGCCAATCCCAGCACATCGACGAGTCATTGCTATTCCTGGAATACATCACCCGCCTAGAGAACTCCGAGGACTGGGTCAAGATAATCCAGGGGTTCGTCACCCGCAAGGGAGCAGTGAATGAGAACACCGCCGAGGAAGAGATGGTGGCCATCGCAGAGTACCTGGAGTCCCACAACGTGGTACCCTTGCTGGAGGTCTTCTTCTCCCAAGAGGTGATCCAGAGTGGTCACTGGGCTGGTTCCAACGGCATCCTTTCCGGGCAGATCACGACCGAAGAATGGGCCGCATTGATCCAAGAAATGTCCGACGCGAGCGAACTCGTACCGCTAGAGTAGCCACTGTGCAGCCACACGCGCATGTGGCATAGAGAGTGTGGGGCTTCCTCGTTGCCGGGATACTACCCAATGAACGAGGAAGCCCCTACTTGCCCTACTCGCAAGGCTTGGCCTATTTTCAAGAAGAGAGGGATCGATGAATCTTAACGTTGTGTCCGGCACCAATACTAGACGACGCCCGAAACGAGGGCTCAGGACACGGCATAGCTGGACAGCCTACCTTTTGCTGTTGCCTGGAATGATCTTCTACGCGCCATTCCATATCTTACCCATCCTGGCGGTAGTCTATTTCAGCCTTCTGAAATGGAAGGGCTTCAGTTTCGCAACGATGAAGTGGGTAGGATTGGAAAACTACCGCAATCTCTTGCAGGACAGGTTCTTCTGGCAGGCGTTGAAGCACAACGTCCAGTTCGTCATCATTGTCGTCATCGTGCAAACAACGCTGGCTCTTGCATTGGCCCTCATTCTGGAACAGAAGTTCCCCCTCTCCTCGTTCTTCCGTGGCGTCTACTTCATGCCTACAGTTCTGTCCCTAGTCGTAGTGGGAATCCTGTTCACTTTGATCTTATCACCCGCCCAAGGCCCGTTGAACACCTTGCTACGAATCATTGGTCTGGACCACATTCAGCCGGTATGGCTAGGAGATCCCAAGCTGACACTCTACGTGTTGATGGGTGTTCAAATTTGGAAGGATTTCGGCCTCAGCATGTTCCTCTTCATTGCCGGTTTGGAGACCATCCCCACTGACTTGTTCGACGCGGCCAAAGTGGATGGCGCCAGCCCGTGGGACATCGTGGGTCGCATTATCCTTCCTCTTCTACGTGAGACCACCACAGTGGTCATTATCTTGATCACCATTAGTTGCTTCAAACTCTTTGACCTGGTCATCGTGATGACTGAGGGAGGGCCCTTCTTTGCTACAGAGGTCCTTTCTGTACGCATGTACCATCAAGCCTTCAAGCTCAACCGCATGGGCTACGGCTCGGCTATTGCTATCGTTTTGTTCAGTATCACCTTTGTTGTCAGTGCGGTGCAGTTCTGGCTGCGGAGCAGGGGTGAGAAAGTCGAGTACTAGAAGAACAGGATCCGGCTATGAAATCTATCAAATTGCGACGTGTACTACCTCCGCTGTTCTATTACTCAGTTTGCCTCGTAGGGCTAGTCATTGTGGCGTATCCAGTAGTGTGGATGCTTCTAAGTTCTCTGAAAAAGACCTGGGAGGTATTGCAGCATCCCTTCGCCTTGCCACTCCAACCAACGCTGAACAACTACGTGAAAGCCTGGCAGGTTGCTAAGTTCGGACGAGCGTTTCTTAACAGCACCCTTGTCACGTCCATCGCCATATTGGGCATCCTGCTCATCTCAACCATGGCCGGCTACGCGTTCGCTAAGCTCAATTTTCGCGGGAAGAACTTCCTGCTCTATTTCTGGTTGGCCGGGATGATGGTACCTCCCCACGTCTCTCTGATTCCCAATTTCATCATATTTGACCGTCTTCATCTGATCAATAGCTATCTGTCTCTGCTCTGCATCTACTTCAGTTCTACATCTTTCGGCGTGTTTGTTATGCGCTCCTTCTTCACCACAGTGCCGACGGAGATCCTGGAGGCGGCTCGTATCGATGGCTGCTCCGAGTTCGGCACATTCTGGCGCGTGGCGCTACCGCTGGCTCGCGGCGGCCTGGCGGTGATTGCTATCTTTTACTTCGTCTTCCTGTGGAACGACTTCATGTATCCACTGACTTTTCTGCGAGACCCGGCACTCAACACCATTCCCCTGGGGTTGAGATCTTTCCAAGATATCTGGTCTGCCGATTGGGGCCCCATGCTGGCTGCGCTCAGTATGGCTTCACTACCGCCAATAGTCTTCTACTTCTTCTTCCAGAAGCAGTTCATCCGCGGCATGACGGCCGGTGCGCTGAAGGGATAGGGAGGTGGAGAGATCATTGATGGAAGTTAGCCGTGACCGTATCAAGGCGCTGATGGACCAGGTGCGGGGGATCCACGAGAGCCCGGAGAACCGGGCGCGGGCGCGTTTCTGGCAAGTCGTCCCACATGAGCGTTGGGAGCCAGCGCTCATCCGGACGCTGCCCACGCCCCGGGACGGGGGGAAGATCCCCTTCGTCGTCGAGCCAGCGTTGGCGATGTGGTCGGAGATCCTGGGCTTTGACACCGTCGCGTACTATCAGGACCCCCTCACGTACCTGACCGCCCAGCTCGAGATGAAGATCTACCACGCGCAGCACTTCAAGGACGACACATATATCGACAAGAGCTTCCGCATCCTGTTCGCTGCGCTGTTGGAGGGGACGGCGATGGGCATGCCGTTCGGCTTCACGCAAGAGGGGCACCCCTGGCTCGATTATGCCCACCCGGTCGTCCAGGGTTCGGAGGATGTGGAACGTCTTGAGCCGCCCGACTTCCACCGAAGCGGCGTCATGCCCCTGGTGCATCGTTTCTACGCCGAGATGACCGAGGCACTTGGAGACGACTTTCTGGTCAAGTTCCCCGACTGGCTCATGGGTCCCTTCGGCGTGGCGTGCGAGCTGAGAGGATTCGACAAGTTCCTGATGGACTTGATCCTGAACCCGGAGTTCACCCAACAGCTCCTGCGCGCCATCGTTGAGGCCCGCAAGGCGTGGCAGGCGGACTGTGACCGGTTCCTGGGCATCGAGCGGACGCGGGGCGTGCTGGGAAACGACGACGTGTACTGCCCCACGCTCTCACCCGCGCTGTACCGGGACGCAATCCTGCCCCTCGAATTGGAGCTATGCGACCATTACGGCGGTATTTTCTACTGGCATAGCTGCGGCGACACGACGAAGCTGATCGACATCATCGCCCGCATCCCCGCGCTCGATCTCTTTCACTGCGGGCCCTGGACCGACGTGGCCCAGGCCGCCCAGGTATGGGGCGACCGGGGAGTGGCGCTGGAGATTTGCGTGGAGCCGGTGGACAAGGTACAGCGGGCGTCTCCCGAAGAGCAGCGGCGCTACTTGAGGGAAATCGTCGATCAGATCCCAGACCACGTCGAGTGCATCATCAAAGTAGATTCCCTGGAGGTTATGCGCGACCTGCCGACGGAGCTGACCGCCATTCAAAGTTGGATCGACACAGCGCGCGAGGTGCTGGGCTGATGAAACAGCAATGGCACGGCGTGCGGCCGGTGAGGCTCGACGGCCAATGGCACCTGGCCAAGAGCGCGCCCGGCGTTGGCGACGCGCTGAGCTGGTGGCGGACGGGGATCCCTGCCGACCAGGCCATTCCGGCCCAAGTACCAGGTGACGTACACCTCGACCTGCTGCGCGCCGGCCGCATCCCGGAGCCATTGGTCGGCGAGAACGCCTTGGACTGCCGGTGGGTGGAGACCTACGATTGGTGGTACGGCCGCACGTTCCCGCTGGACGAGATCACCCTGGCCCAAGCGGATCGGGTAGAGCTACACGCTGCCGGGCTCGATCTCACCGCCAGGGTCTGGATCAACGGAAATCACGTGGGAGATCACAACAACCAGTTCATCCCTGCCACGTTTGACGTCACGGACGTCGTCCGGGCCGGTGAAAACCTGATCATCGCCCGACTGGACGTCGGTCTCCGCTCAGCCCCCAACGACCGCCAGCGCTACGTGCACATCACCAGCCTGCCCCCCTCGGGCCTGCCACGGATGTGGATGCGTAAGGCCCAATTCTCCTTTGGCTGGGACTGGGCACCGCGCCTGCTCACGTGCGGCATCTGGCGGCCCATCGCACTGCGGGCATTCCGGCGCGTGGCGATCCGGGACGTGTTTCTGTCCTCACACCTGGAAGACGGGACGGCGCGGGTGAGGATCCAGATCGAAATCGAGAGCTTCGCCCAGGCCGAAACCGAGATTCACCTGACCTACCGGATCCATGGCGACCGTCAGGTCGCCCGCGACCATCGGGGTGCCCGCGACGTGACGGTCGCGGGCAACCAGGCGACCGGGTTGGAGGATGAGACCTCCGAGTCCACCGGCTACCCAGACGAAAGCCAGCTCTACGAGGGCACGCTCGAGGTCGCGGTGCAACCAGGGGTGAGTTCGATCGAGACCGAGATGATCGTACCGGACCCGAAACTATGGTGGCCCCGTCCCCTGGGTGCCCCCAACCTCTACGATTTCTCACTCGAAGCGTCAGACGGGGACCAGATTCTCGATCGCTATGAGACCCAGTTCGGCATCCGGGAGATTCAACTGGTGCAGGAACCACTGCCGGGTGACGAGGGGACTTCGTTCACAGTCCAGGTGAACGGCCACCCTGTGTTCTGCCAGGGGGCCAACTGGGTGCCGGCCGATTCGATATTGGCGCGAGTTGACAAGGAGAAGTATCAGGCGCTGATTTCTGCCGCCGCGGAGTGTAACTTCAACATGCTGCGCATCTGGGGGGGAGGGATCTACGAGGCCCCATACTTCTACCAGATGTGCGACCGGGCCGGGATTATGGTGTGGCAGGACTTCATGTTTGCCTGCTCCCTCTACCCGGACGATGACCCCACCTTCTGCGACGCGGTGCGGTCCGAAGCTACAGCCATCGTGAAGCAACTGCGCAACCATCCCTGCGTGACATTGTGGTGCGGTAACAACGAGAACGACTGGATCTACGAACGGAGAGTGCACGCCGGGTGGGACCTGCCCACCTTCTACGGCCACGAGATCTACCATCAGATCCTGCCCCAGGTGTGCGGCCAACTGGACCCCACCCGACCGTACTGGCCTTCCAGTCCCTATGGGGGCGACGACGCCAACAGCGAGACAACCGGCGATCGCCATCATTGGGACGTACCGATCAACCTGAAAGACCCCGTTGAGCGGGTGGACTTCCGCCGATGGAGCGCCGATCGGGGGAAGTTCATCAGTGAATACGGTATGCTTTCGCCGCCGGCGCTCGACAGCCTGCGGAGGTTCCTGCCCCCTGACGAGCAATCCGTGGGCTCGCCCTCCTGGAACTTCCACAACAACCGATTTGAGAAGGACAACCTGGCGACCTGCCTGCGGCTGTACTGGAGGGAACCGGAGGCCCTTTCACTGGAGGAATACGTCCAGGTCACCCAGATCATCCAGGCCGAGGCGTTGAAGTATTCGCTGGAGCACTTCCGCCACCGCAAATTCGCCACCAGCGGCGCGTTGTTCTGGATGTACTCCGATGCCTGGGGCGCCATTGGCTGGTCCATTGTGGACTACTATTTGAACAAGAAGCCGGCCTACTACTACGTCCGCCGGGCGCTGGCTCCACTGCTGATCTCCTTCCACGAAGAGGAGGGAGGGGAGGGGAAAAGGGATAACCTTGCCCTCTGGCTGACCAACGATATGCTTCAAAGCACCGAATGCCTGGTTGAGTACGGCGTGTTGGACCTGATGGGATCGGCGGGCAAGAAGACAAAGATGCAGCAGATAAAGGTCGTCAGCCCCCCGAACAGCGCCCGGCGGGTGACCGCAGTCCCGCTGCCAGACGGCGTCCGCACCCAACCGGGACATTTCGTAGCCGTTGCCCGACTCCTGGTGGAGGGGAAAACAGTCAGCCGTAACCGCTGGTTCCCGACTGGGTTTACCTTCAAGGACATGTGCCTGCCCAGCGTCGAGATCGACCACAGTCTGGAACAGACCGGGGAACAGGAGTTCCACCTGCACCTGGAGAGCCCGGTGTTCGTCTGGGCCGTGAGATTGCACGCCCCACCTACCGTATGGGTCGAAGACAATTACTTCGACCTGCTGCCGGGAGAGACGCGAGAAATCGCGCTTCGGGGGCCACAGGCAGACGTGACGAAGCTGAAAGTCACATCGACCCACGTATCCACGTAAGGGCGGTGCGTGAACCGCTCGACCGGCGCCTGGCGACTCCGGACGGGATCAATTGGGCAGGCTTGTTTGTCATCAACTGTGTTGAAACGTAGGAGGCTCAAGATATGAATATCGTCCTGATGATCTTCGACTCGCTGCGCAAGGATTGCGTGGGCGCATACGGTTCCCCGCCCTGGGGAAAAGTATACACACCGCATTTCGATGCCTTCGCCGAAGAAGCGTTGGTTATGACCAGAGCATTCCCTGAGTCACTTCCCACCCTGCCAGCGAGGCGTGCGATTTACACTGGCAATCGTGTGTATCCCTTCGACAAAGGGGACTTCTACCTGAAGGGTGATTTCGTGGGTTCCCCTGGCTGGGGGCCCATCCCCGAGGATGAGCACACGCTGGCCGAGATATTAACTGAGGCTGGATATCGAACCTGCCTGATCTCGGACATTTACCATATGTTCAAACCTTCCAAGAACTTCTGGCGCGGTTTCGACCAGTGGACATTCCTACGTGGCCAGGAAATGGACCATGCACGCTCCGGGCCACGGTTAACCCAGGAGGAAGTTGATTACTGGTTCCCTGAAGATGTGCGGGGCAAGAAAGCCCACGTATGTATCGACTTCATCCAGAAGTGTATGATGAACATGTACGATCGCAGGAAGGAGGAGGACTACTTCTCGCCTCGGATCCTCAAGGAGGCCGCCCTCTGGCTTGAACAGAACAGGGACGCAGATCAGTTCTTCCTGACGATTGAATCGTTCGACCCACACGAGCCGTGGCTACCTCCGAGTCACTACCGGGAGATGTACCTGAAGGAACAGGGCCGCGAGCAGGTGGTGTCGGCCTACGGTGACGTGGGAGACCTCGATGAGGCGCTGCTCGCACGAACCCGTGCGAACTATATGGGTGAGGTCACAATGTGCGACCGCTGGTTCGGGTACTTCATGGAGAGCATGCGCGTGCTTGGCGTGCTTGACAATACCATGGTCATCCTTACCTCCGACCACGGCCATTCCATCGGCGACCGAGACTACATGGGCAAACGCGGATACCCCGCCGCGCCAGAGGTATACAACACCCCTCTGATGATTCGATTCCCGCAGGCAGAGCATGCTGGCAAGACGAGTAATATATTCGTGCAACACCACGACATCACAGCAGCAATTCTAGAAAGCACTGGTGTGAATCCACCAATGGAGATAGATGGTGTTTCATTCCTGCATGATGCTCTGAACGGGAGAAAAGGTCAGCGGGATCACGTGACGGTGGGATGGGGATCCTCGCCGACCGTTATCACCGACAAATGGTGGTTAAACTATAAGGTCGACGGCACCGGCATACTCCTCCACGATCTGAGTGCCAGCGATCCCTTCGCCAGGAACGTTGCGCCTGAGTATCCTAACGTCGTAGATGAACTCTTAGCCCAGGCAAAAGAGGACGCCGGAGGAAGTTTCCCAGACTGGATCATCGAGCTTGCCCAGAACCAGGCCGACGCCCCAGGTTGCAGTGCCCTGGCTGCACGGGCATAGGATATCAAGTCTGCATCCCGTAGCATCCCGTAACGTCCTGTAGGTCACGCTTGCAGCGTGACGAGTTGTCCAATCACGTTCTAACCGATCATACCACTAGATGAACGTAGACGAACTCGATCTGACCTATTCCGGCGTGACCGGGAACATCCTCATCGTCGAAACCGAGGCCCCGTGGCGACTCGTTTGCTGGGAGAAAGCCCGGTACGCCCCGTGCTGGGACTTGGGGGATGCCTGGGTCACCCATCGCTTGAGTTTCAACCTGGAGGCAGAAGGTGAGATGTTGAACCCCGTCTTCACGCTTTTGGGATGGGAATTGGAAAGGGTGGACGTGTTCGTCGATGGAGAGAAGGTGAGCGAGGGTGAATATCGGTTATCGCGCGAGGACGCGAGCAGGGTCGTATTCGTGGAGCAGCGTCTGCCACCCGACGTCACGATCACCCTCACCGGATAAGGGAGCTAAGATGAATCTGGTCATTTCAGGCACCGGCGACTTCTTCGAGGGCGCGCCGGTAACCAAGCTGCTAGAGACGGCGCGATCCTATCAGATCGACGCGATCGATCTGTGGTTTCCCAAGAACACCCGGGTGGAGGGCCTGGACCGCAGCGTCGACCGCATCCGCGAGGCAGGCATCCGCGCCGTGTGCGTGTCGACCTGGACCCACCTGTACTGGCCGGGCGACGTGGCCACGCAGCAGGGGCTGCTCATCGAGGGGATCGAGCTAGCCCATCGCCTGGGAGCGTCGTTCGCCAACACCTACTTCGGGTATGGGACGGCACGGGACGACGGGCTGGCGATTGCCACCTACGTAGAGAACCTGCAGCCCTGTCTCGAGCGGGCCGCAGCCCTGGGCGTGACCATCTGCCTGGAAAACGAATTCGACGTGTTGGGGGACGATCCACAGGCCAGCGACGTCACCCGCCGCCCTGAGCGCATCCGGGAACTGGTCGAGCGCGTCGATTCACCACACTTCAAGGTCACCTTCGACGCGTGCAACTTCTACTTCGCCGGCGTCGAACCCTACCCGTACGCCTACGACGTGCTCAAGGATCACGTGGGCTACGTGCACCTCAAGGACGGCGCCCGGTACAATCCGGCCCGCCACGGCAAAGACGACATCCTCCAGTTCACCGACCATAGCGGCGAGTACGTCTGTCTGCCCGTTGGCCAGGGAGCCATCAACTACCACGGCCTACTGGCCCAACTGGCAAGGGACGGGTACAATGGCTTATATGCCCTGGAACCCCACGTCGAGCCGGAGCGCATGGCGGAGACGTACCAAGAGACGCTGGCATACCTGGAGACGATAGGCGTGATATGGGATGCGTGATGCGTGAAACGTGAAACGGGATGCGTGAGCTTAAGCTATGAGAGGTGGTAATACAATGCGTGCAGCAGTGATTGAAGAACCGTATAAGTTGGTTGTCAAAGAGGTGGAGAGACCTACCTGTGGAGACGATGAGATCTTGATCAGGGTCCATCGAGCGGCGGTCTGCAACATGTCCGACTGGGAGGTGTACACGGGCACGTCGTCGATCATCGACTACATCGGCGGCTATCCCCACATCCTGGGACACGAGCAGAGCGGCGAGGTGGTCGAGGTGGGCAAGAACGTCACGGGCTTTGCCGAGGGCGACCGCGTTACGGCCTACTGGAGGGCGACGGGCGCGTTCGGCGAGTACAACACGCTGAACCCGAGCAAGCTGGCCGTGATCAAGCTGGATGACCGGGTCTCGTACGACGAGGGCGCCATCATGGAGATGGCCGGCGGTGGGGCCATGCGGAACGTTTACGGCTCGACGATGCGCCCCACCGACACGATCGCGACGATCGGCGTGGGGCCGGCGGGATTGCTGGCAGGCATGGTGGCCAAGCTGTTTGGCGCCAAGCACTGGATCGCGCTGGATCTGATCGACTTCCGTCTGCAGAAGGCGCTGGAGTTGGGTGCCTCGGCGGCCTTCAACGTCCTGGCGATGGACCGCGAGGATATCGCCCAGGCCATCGAAGATCAATTTGGTGGCGTGGACGTCGTGTTCGAGGCAATGGGCGTAGACCGCACACCCGACCAGAGCGGCCTGGATCTGGCGATCCACATCGTCAAGTTGGGCGGTGACGTGCGGCTGTTCACGTTCGCGCCGATGCGGCACCCCCTATCCATCGGGGACGCGCTGATGAAGGGCGTGAACTTCATCGGGCGCAAAGTCTCGATCGACAAGACCCGCCAACTGTTGGACCTGGCGCACCGCTGGGTGGCCGAGGGCCGATATCCCATCAAGGAGCTAATCACCCACCACGTCCTGCTGGAGGAGGCAGAACAGGGCCTGAAGATCGCCCACGAGAATCCCGAGGAAGCACTCAAGGTGATCATCGATGTTTGCTGAACTATCTACCCGCCATCTTCTTCTAGAAGGGAGCGAGAATCGTGCGTGCGGCAGTGATTGAGGAACCCTATAGACTGTTGGTCAAGCAGGTGGAGGAGCCCACGTGCGGGGACGACGAGATTCTGGTCAAGATTCACCGGGCTGCGATCTGCAATCAGTCCGACTGGGAAGTGTACGCGGGCTGTGCTTCGATCATCGACTACGTCGGCGGGTATCCGCACATCCTGGGACACGAACAGAGCGGCGAGGTCGTCGAGGTGGGGAGAAACGTGCAGGGCTTCTCCAAAGGAGACCGGCTCACCTGGTACGTGAAAGCGACGGGGGCCTTCGCGGAGTACACGACACTGAACCCCAGCCAGATCGCCGTCGTCAAGCTGGATGACCGGGTCTCGTACGACGAAGGTGCCGTGCTGGAGCTGGCCGGAGGCGGCGCAATGCGCAACGTCTACGGATCCGGGCTGCGTCCAACCGACGTGGCGGCGGTGATCGGCGTGGGACCGGCGGGTCTCTTCACCGGCATGGCGGCCAGTCTGCTCGGCGCCAAGCATTGGATCGCGCTGGATCTGATCGACTTTCGCCTGCAGAAGGCGCTGGAGTTAGGCGCGTCGGCGGCCTTCAACGTCCTGACGACGGACCTTGAGGATATCGCCGAAATGCACCACGAAGAAACTGCCAAGGCAATCCACGAGCGCTTTGGAGTCATAGACGTGGTCTTCGAGACGATGGGCGAGGACCGCACGCCCGACCAGAGCGGCCTGGACCTGGGCATCGCGCTCGTCAAGCCTGGTGGCAACGTGCGCCTGTTCACCATCGCTCCCACCCGGCACCCGCTATCCATCGGCGACGCGCTGATGAAGGGCGTGAACCTGATCGGGCGCAAGGTCACGATCGACAAGAGCCGCGACCTGCTCGATATGGCCCAGCAATGGGTCGCCGAAGGCCGATACCCGATCCACAAGGCGATCACGCATCACATTCCCCTGGAGGACGTGGAGGAGGGATTGAAGTTCGTCCACGAGCACCCGGAGGAAGCGATCAAGGTAATCGTCGAAGTTTGCTGAACCAGAACGTAGCGCGTGAAGCGTGAAACGTGAAAACGTGACGCGTGATGGACGGCATTCGGAACTGACGGAGACGTGTGGCTTCTTATGCATCGGAATGATTGGGGAAGGAAACCATGATTTTGCGTGGGGCTCTATTGGGCTGCGGGCATATTTCCCCGTTTCATCTGCGGGCGTGGGACAGAATCGAAGGTGTGGAGATTGTGGCGCTGGCCAACCGGACGGTGGGCAAGGCTGAAGCCCGGGCGCGGGAATTCGGCATCCCGCTGGAGCACGTCTACGGCGACTACCGGGAGCTGCTGACCAGCGAGGAAGGGGAACTCGACTTCGTCGACATCGCTACAGCGCCGCACGTCCACCGGCAGCAGGTGGAGGCCGCCGCCACCCACGGGTTGCACGTCCTGTGCCAGAAGCCGTTCGCCCCCACGCTGGAGGACGCCCACGCTATGATCGCCGCCTGCGACCGGGCCGGCGTCCTGTTCTCAATCAACGAGAACTGGCGCTGGCGCAGTTGGTACCGAGACATCAAGCGCCTGCTGGATGAAGGCGTGATCGGCCAACCCAGGTACGTCCGCATCGCCCGCCGCAGCGACGCGACGCTTCCGCGTGCCGACGGCAGCCCCCACCCGGTCTTTTTGGAGCAACCTTACATGGCCGAGCTGGAAAAACTCATCCTGTACGAGTGGGGCATTCATATCATCGACGTGATGCGCTTTCTGTTCGGCCCGGTGACCAGCGTCTACGCCCGGATGGACAAGGTGAGCCCGCTCTACAGGGGCGAAGATCGGGCGCTGGTGACGCTGACGTTTGGAAATATGACGAGTCTGATCGACGCCAGTTGGGCGACAGTCGGCGCGGAACACCGGTTCAGCCATCTGGAGCACGTCACGCTCGAAGGGGACGCGGGCAGCATCTACCTGCTCCCGGAGCAAGGGGACGCCCTGCGGGTGACGACGAAGAGCGAGACGTGGCAGCGACCTGCCTTCGACGTACCACCAGACGAGGCGTACCAGGCCAGCTACGTCGCCGCCCAACGCCACTACGCCGAATGCCTGCGGGAAGGACGCCAGCCCGAGACCGTAGCCACCGACAACATCAAGACATTGGAAGCAACCTTTGCTGCCTACGAATCGGCGACCAGGAACCAGGTAATCACCCTGTGAGGTGCAAATGCGCGTACATTCCAATATGAAGGGAAGCGAAGCGACTCATTCCCGCGACGTCGATCTGACCGGACTCATCGATATGCACATCCACTCCGCACCGGACGTGCGCCCGCGCCTCCTGGACGACCTGGAGGTCGCCCAGCAAGCCGCGGCTGCGGGGATGCGCGCCGTCGTCCTGAAATCGCACGTCACCTGCACCGCCGATCGAGCGGCTATCGCCAAGAAGGTGACGCCTGATGTGCACGTCTTCGGCTCGGTGACTTTGAACGATGCCATCGGCGGCCTGAACCCCGCAGCGGTGGAGGCGGCGCTGGGCCTGGGCGCCCGGGTGGTCTGGATGCCCACCACAGCAGCGCAGAACCACATCGAGAAGCACGGCGGGTCACAGACCGGCATCTCCCTGGTGACAGAGGATGGAAAACTCCAGCCCGCGTTGTTCGACATCTTTGATCTGGTCAAGCAGCACGACGCCGTTCTAGCCACGGGTCACGTGTCGGCGAAGGAGATTGTGGCGCTCGTGCAGGCAGCAGTCGCTGCGGGCGTGCGCAAGGTATCGGTCACCCACCCCGAGGTGCCGTGGGTGGACATGCCCGCCAGCACGCAGGCGGAACTGCACGAGATGGGGGCCATCTTCGAGCGCTGCTACGTGTCCTCCCTGCCGATAGGCGGAGATGTGCCGTTCGCCCGCATCGTCTCCGACATCCGGCGGGTGGGCATGGACTCCACGGTGCTGACGACGGACTTCGGCGCGGCCACCCTTCCACCACCGGTGGAGGGAATGCGAGCGTACGTGGCAGCGCTGCTGAACGAGGGCTTTTCGGAGCCGGATATCCGGTTGATGGCAGGTGACACGCCTGCCCGGCTGCTAGGTCTGGAATGAGACACGATTCCCTACTGGTTACGCTATGTACTGAGACCATGCACCTACTCTCTACTCCTTTCTTTGGAGCAATTAGATGGAACCATCTCTTGAAACCTTGAAGCAGATGTATCGCACCATGTGGACCATCCGGCACTTCGAGGAGACGGCGGGAAACCTCTACAAGCGAGGACTTGTGAAAGGTGGCATCCATGCATCCATCGGCCAGGAGGGCGTGGCCGTGGGGGTGTGCACCGCCCTGCGCTCGGACGACTGGATCACCAGCACGCACCGAGGCCACGGCCACCACATCGCCAAGGGCGCCGATCTGAAGCGGCTCATGGCCGAGATCCTGGGCAAGGACACGGGGTACTGCCGCGGGCGTGGGGGAAGCATGCACGTGGCTGCGTTCGACGTTGGGAGCCTGGGCGCGTCCGCCATCGTCGCTGCGGGAGTGCCGATGGGCGTCGGAGCAGCTTTGTCGGCCAGGATGCAGGAGTCAGATCGGGTCGTCGTCTCCTTCTTCGGGGACGGAGCGATGGGACAGGGAACATTATACGAATCGCTCAACCTGGCGGCCGTGTGGGAACTGCCCATCATCTTCCTCTGCGAGAACAACCAATTTGCCGTCTCGACGCGGATTGATCAGTCGATTGCCATCGAGGACCGGCAGGCGTTGGCCAAAGCATACGGGATGGCCAGCGCGTGTGTGGACGGCCAGGACGTGCTGGCCGTGCACGCAGCGACCAGCGAAGCCGTGGAGCTGGCACGATCGGAAGGCGGGCCCAGTTTGGTCGAGTGCCAGACCTATCGCTACGAGGGGCACTATTTCGGTGAGCCCCAGGTCTATCGCACCCGCGAGGAGGTGGAAGAAGTCCGGCGCTCCCGCGACCCCATCATCCGATTCGGGACCTGGCTCGAAGCAGAACACGGCATCGACCGGGAAGCACTGAACGCTCTGGAAGCGGAAGCTTCGCGGGCAGTGGGAGAGGCAGTTACGTTTGCCCAGCAGAGTCCCGAGCCACGACCGGAGACGTTCGGGGAGTACGTCTATGCCTGAGATCACGGTCCTGGAAGCCATTCGAGAGGCCCTGCGCGAGGAGATGCAGCGCGATGCCGCGGTCTTCATCCTGGGTGAAGATGTCGGCCTACACGGGGGGGCCTTCGGCGTGACGAAAGGGCTGTTCGAGGAGTTCGGCCCGGAGCGCGTGCGGAACACGCCCATCTCCGAGAACACGTTCATCGGTGCCGCGCTGGGTGCGGCGATGACAGGACTGCGGCCCGTAGCGGAGATCATGTTCGCCGATTTTTCAGCCCTGGCCTTCGACCAGATCGTAAACCAAGCGGCCAAGGTGCGCTACATGTTCGGCGGCCAGTGTACGGCGCCGCTGGTCATCCGCATGCCCCAGGGGGGACTGTCTTGGAAGAGCGCGGGGGCCCAGCACTCCCAGAGCATCGAGGCCTGGTACGTGCATACTCCCGGCCTGGTCGTCGTCCTGCCATCGACACCCTACGACGCCAAAGGGCTGCTCAAAGCAGCGATCCGGGACGACAACCCGGTCATATTTCTGGAACACAAGGCGATGTACAGCCTGAAGGGCCAAGTACCAGACGAAGAGTACGTCGTTCCACTGGGGCAGGCAGACGTCAAGCGGACCGGGCGGGACGCGACCGTGGTCGCCGCCGGCTACATGGTCCACTTCGCACTGGAGGCAGCCGACCAGCTCGCCGCGGAGGGTATCGAGATCGAAGTCATCGACCCACGCACGCTCAAGCCGCTGGACGAGGAGACGATCTACGGCTCGGTGCGCAAGACAAACCGCGCGGTCGTGGTGCAGGAGGCCTGCAAGACGGCCGGCGTGGGAGCCGAATGGGGGATGCTGATATACGAGAACTGCTTCGACTGGCTGGATGCACCGGTCGTGCGGGTGACGGGCCAGGACGTGCCGATCCCGTACGCCAACTCGGTGGAAACCCTCGTCTGGCCCCACGCCGTGGACATCGCTCGGGCCGTGCGAGAAGTTCTATACGTCAAGGAGTAGCCGATGCCTGCCGAAGTCTGCATGCCGAAACTGACCCACGACATGGACGCCGGCGTCCTGCTGGAGTGGTACAAGCAGGAAGGCGACGAAGTCCAGAAGGGAGAACCTCTCTTTTCGGTGGAGACCGACAAGGCCGCCGTGGACGTGGAGGCCGAGGAGTCCGGGGTGCTGCGCGACATCCGCTTTGACCCAGGGGACGTGGTGCCCATCGGGGAGATCGTCGGCCGGATCGTCGCACCTGGGGAAGAACCCTCACCCTGGGCCGGAGGCCGGATCGTGGCCACACCTGTGGCCAAACGCATAGCCCAAACAAACGCCGTCGATCTCAGGCAACTCAGCGGCCGCGGCCCCCACGGGCGGATCACCAAGGCCGACGTAGAGGCACATCTCGCCCACCGGCGGACACCCCCCGCCCCGACCGGTCCATCCAGGACGGCGCCTGACGCTGACCAGGCCCCCTATGAGATCGTCACCCTCTCCAGGTTGCGCCAAAGAACCGGTGAGCGTATGCTGGCCAGCGTCCGCACGGCCCCGCATTTCGACCTGGAGGTCGAGGTGGACGCGAGCGAGGCAGGCCGCTGGCGGGCACGGTACGGGGAGGAGGATGGAACGAACGTCTCGTACACGGCGCTGCTGGTCAGGGTGGTGGCCTACGCGCTGCGGGAACACCCGCAACTCAACGCGTCGTTCGTGGATGGTGAAGCCGGTCGGGTGCCATCAGAATGGCCCTTTGCAGGGGGTCGGGTGCCATCAGAATGGCCCTTTGCAGGGGGTCGGGTGCCATCAGAATGGCCCTTTGCAGGGGGTCGGGTGCCCTCGGACTGGCGCTTTGCAGGGGGTCGGGTGGCAGAAGAATGGCGCT
>Ga0180437_10004804_pt1 | contig 18917 bp, 15 predicted proteins | sample SS_ome_4_FD_132410 | JGI IMG/M metagenome (GOLD analysis project Ga0180437, IMG submission 132410) | Hypersaline lake sediment archaeal communities from the Salton Sea, California, USA - SS_3_D_1 metaG | ecosystem: Environmental > Aquatic > Non-marine Saline and Alkaline > Hypersaline >... | reverse complement strand
TGATCAATTGAGGCACCGGCACCAAACTTAAAGAGATTGTTGCTACTTGATTCGTGGCCGGAAAATTCAAGTATGCCTTTACCATTCAACTTGTGCTCTTCATCTAAAAACTTCTTAAGAACGCTCATGAAATCGAGTATTTCGGCTGCAGCAGTCGAGTCACGTTTAAACTCCTTTATGTTCATGGAGTCTTTTTCAGATTCCTTTTTAAAGACCATCACCTTAGAGTTTATTTTTTTATAAAGTTCATTAAATTCTTTGAAATATTGTGCGTGAGAGCAATTCACCAATAAGACGAATATGAAAAAAGAGAGTAAGCTTGAGACTCTAAACCTCATCGTTCCTCCATCAGCATAAATGTCACATTTAGCTCAGCGATCAAAACAAAGCGCACAGACTTTGTGCGGCATTCTAAATTTCATGCAGACCTGAATCTCAATGCTTCCAAAAATACAATATGCCTTGGTATGCTAAAGCTTTTTGTTATATGGTGATATCTAATATTGAATTATTATACCTATTTATAAAAATCGACGATTGTGTATGCTGCCTGATGCGGTTGCCGTGAGAACTGAGTTTCTACATTCTCAATGTGTTCACGTCCTAATACACGGTCATCATCGTGAATAACGATAATCCTTCTTTCGTTTATGACTGCAACACCCTCACCTTTGTGAGCAAACAGAAGAGGAGTTGCATCAGATCCTTTCAGCACCAATTCAGGGGCTTTTTTTGTATTCAGATTATTCATGGGCAACAACCATAAGAAGGCACCGATATCTTCATCAGTAACCTCACCACCACTTTGCACTTCGTAGCTTGTGAGCAGATACAGCCTATCGTGATACCGATCGTATTCAAGACTTGAGAGCGCAACGGTAAAACCGTTGAGTTCTGATCGTTTTTCAGCAGGATCATAGTCATAGATCAGTTGATAATCATCGGATAATATAAGCTCGCCATTGACGATATCATAGGAAACCGAAATGATAATGATGGCATAATCAAATACTTCGTAACTTGCTCCCAATTCTCTTATACCGAGTAATAATTGATTTCCTGGAATGGCGGCCAGTCCCTCAATCTTGAAATAAGGAACGCCGTCGGGAAATTCCTGTGTTTTAAGCGCTGAAGATATTTTCTGTCTCAAACCAACGGAACTCGTCACACCATCAACAGTAGAAGACGAAACAATTTGTACTTCATCCGGCTTGCCGACAGGCCATATCAACATCGTATTGTAATTATCCCATTCTGAAGTGCCGGTGTAGTGCACTCTATCAAAACCTGTGGTTGCTATAATATATTGACCATCGGGTGTTACTGTGAAATCTTCATATTTTATGGCCTCAACAAATGCGGGAGCCGTGTAATAAGTAACCATTGCTGTTGGAAAATCTGAGTAGTCTATATAAAAAACAGATGACCTTTGGCTCAGAGAATCACCCGGTATTGGCTTGTCACTTCCCATAATCACATTTTTACCGTCATAAGCAATTGCAGATGTTTCGCAGAATACGGTTTTTCCAGCATCGTCAGTAAGCCCCTTCTCAAAAACGTCAATAATTCCACGCTCACTTATCATCCAACCTTGTCCAGGTTTACCGTAAAAGTCGTTTTTATCCAGATAGAGTAACATCATTGACAATAGAAGGATAATGATGATGATTCCAAGTAGCCCCCAAGACAAAGACACCTTATTATTTTTTGACTTCTTTTTCATTTTTTAATTTCTCCTTCATAATTTATTTTCTTGGGTAAATAAGTTTGTGCCACATAAACATAGTATAAATAACAAATTCATCCTAAAGTCACATTCCTCATATAAATAATAAATATCTTATATAAGATAATTTTGAGACTGATCCCTTATTTAGGCATTATTCAGATGCCTTATTAAAGGAATTCGTCACCTCTCGTTGTTAAATCCTTACATCATACACCACCAAAACAGGTAGCTCCACATGGAAACCATTAAAAAAATATAATACTAACCTTTCAATAATAAAAAAGAGAATTATCAAAGTCAATCAAAAAGTGAATAATTACAATATAGCATGAAAAAATCAACTCTTAAAAACAGGACATTGGGGCTTGTGGAATAATTATAAAGATTCAGGAATAATCCAGGCGGTTATTTTTGGAATCGCTCAGGGTTTTGATGATCCACCGCATTTCTCGATTTCCTCTCCGATGATGCGGATACCCTCCCGTATTTTATCCTCCTGAACGGATGCATACCGAAGCCTCATCTGGTTCGAGCCGTTCTCGTTCAGGTAAAAGAGGCTCCCCATGCTGAAGGCAACGCCACGCTTCAGGGCGTTCTCCCACACGCGCTTAAGATCGATGTGCTTGGGCAGGGTGACCCAGAGATAGATCCCTCCGTGGGGTCGGATGAAAGTGGTTTCCTGGGGAAAGTACTGTTTGATGGCGTCGACGAGAGCTTGCAGCCGTTTCTGGTACGTGCGCTTCAGATAGCGTTGGTGAGTGGCCATGTATCCCCGTGCGTGGAATTCGGTGATGGCTGCCTGGATGAAGAGGCTGGTGCAGAGATCGGAGTACCGTTTGAGTTCTGACAACGGGGCGATGACGTCCTGGGAGGCGGCGATCCATCCGACACGCAGCCCGGGCATCAGGACTTTGGAAAATGTCCCGATATGGATGACTTGACCCGAGGTGTCCAAAGCCTTGAGCAGGGGCATATCGGGCCCAGAGAACCGGAGGTCGCTACCGTAATCATCCTCGACGATGGGAATCTGGTATTTTTCTGCCAGGGAGACGATGCGCTCCCTCCTGTCGTTGCGCATCGTGGTGCCCGTGGGATTATGAAAGGACGGAATCGTGAATATAAACTTGGGACGGTGTCTCACTAAAATGTCTTCCAGAAGATGCACTTTCATGCCCCAGTCGTCCATGGGAATCCCGATGATCTTGGCCTGTAGGAATTGAAAAGAGCACAGGGCCCCGGTGTACGTGGGATTCTCGACCACGACGGCGTCGCCGGGTTCCAGGAGCAATCTTCCCACCAGATCGATGGCTTGCTGGGCGCCGTTGACGATGAGCATATTCTCGGGTGATACGTGGACATCCCTTATCCGCAGATGGTTGGAAAGAATCGTGCGAAGCCCCTCATCTCCCAGGGCTCGGGTGTAATCGAAGATGGAGTCACTCTTATGTCTGAGAACGCTGTTCATGGATCGCTGGAATTTCTGGATGGGGAAATCGGGAAATCCTTTCTGGCTCCACACAAAGGATATACGTACGTGGGCGGACTCGCTCTGATAAAGTGTCAGGAGTTTGTCGGAAATCCGTTGTTTTAATTTTTCCGATAAATGCTGTGCCCAATCGAACATGTTGTAGTATGCGATGTGGTCGTGTGCGGGCATGCTCTCCGGTTCGATGACAAACGTGCCCCTGCCCACATGGGAATAAACGTAGCCCTCTGCTTCCAACGCCTTGTATGCGCTGATGACGGTATTTCGGTGAATGCCCAGTGTGTCAGCAAGTGCCCGTGTTGTGGGAAGGCTATCGTTGTTTTTATACTGCCCTTTGATGATGAGGTTTTTAATTCCCTCTTTCAGTTGAACGTAGAGGGGAACGGATGATTTTTTATCGATGGTTATTTTCATCGGAGTCCCTTTTAACTGAGATCGTCCAATCTAATCTAAAATCAACAGACCAATCGAACGCTTTGGCGCCTGTATGATATGCCAATGTGCGCGATAATCGGTAGATCAATCCTAAAAATTTCAAATAAAAACATAAAATTACTTGATTGTGCCATAAAAAATAATAAATTCTATTAAGTATTGCAAGAAAAAAATAAAATAGAATAGACCAATCTGAAGGTGAAGGGGGTTCGAAAAGTCTACAACGTATAACCTTAAGGAAGGATCGTCGTACGAATGCGTATCGTAGCTGAAATAATCAGACATCCTTCCATCCCTCATGAATGTGATCCTGGATTTTGGTCAAGAAATACGATGAGAAGATACGCACTCCCTATTTTAGCCATTGTATTATCAGTAATACTGTCCCAGGCCCAGACGGATGTACCGGCCACACGAATCGATGTGTCGCACATCTCTGGAAACGTGTATATGTTGACAAAAAGCCGTACCATCATGTACCGGGGGCAGAACATTGAATGGACGGGGAATATATGCGCGTCCGTGGGCCCTGACGGCGTCCTTCTGGTGGACAACGGCTTGGAACACGTGGCCGACTCTATCAAAGCGTCGCTGATAAGCATCGGGCATGGAGCGATCCGAACCATCGTCAACACCCACTGGCATCAGGATCACACCGGAGCAAACCATGTGCTGGGTGCCGGCATCCCCATCATCGCGCATGAGATCACACGGAAGGAGATGATGACCGGGAAATCCTATCCCAACGGCTATACGATACCGCCAGCGCCACGTGAAGCCCTACCGACGATCACGTTCACGGATTCGTTATCCGTGCATTTTAACGGTGAAGAAATCGTGCTCCTGTATTTTCCCCATGGTCACACGGAGGGGGATATCGGTGTATACTTTACCGGGTCCAACGTGCTCTACATGGGGGATACGTACAACGGTCATTTTTTCCCGCGGGTCGTGGGGGACGTTCAAGCATACGCAGAAAACTATCGAAGGTTGATTCACCGGCTCCCTCAAGATGTCCATATTCTGTCGGGGCATCGCCCTCCCGCTTCTCTGGAGGATGTGAAGGTTTTTCAGAGCATGCTCTCGGAGACGATATCGGTCGTCCGGAAACAGATGGAGGCCGGACAGACACTGGATGCCATCAAGGAACAGGGGCTTCCGGGAAGATGGCAGTCGTGGGGACGGGAGGATGTGGTGAATGCCCTGACCGCGGAGGAGTGGATCGAAGTCGTTTATCATAGTTTGTCTAATCATAGTATACGGGAACAATAAAATGCGGAAGACAATCCTTATCGTTCTGGGATTGCATCTGGTCGCTGTCCTTCTGGGAACGTCATGCAAGAAAAAATCCACAGGCGTCGAGACGGATGCTTATGTGTCTTATAACTGGCCCGTGTCCAATCCAGACGATCAGGGATTCGATGCGAATCTCCTGGCAGATGCTCTGGAAGAGGCCGGGGAGAGGACGTTTCTCGTCAGTCTTCTGGTCGTTCGGCACGGGTATCTGGTCGTGGAAGAGTATTTCACTGGATGGGATCCCGATGATGCCTACAGCATTCGATCCATAACAAAGAGCCTGATCTCTGCATCGGTGGGCATTGCGCTCCACCAGGGCTTCATCGACAGTCTGGACCAGAGGTTGCTGGATTTTTTCCCGGAATACAACACTCCCAGTCTGGACCCCAGGAAACGTCAGATTACCATCCGGCACCTTCTCACGATGAGGGCCGGCTTCGATCGGGACGAGAATGTGGACCCTCAGTTTACCAACAGTGCGAATTGGATCCGGGATACGATCCAGCTTCCCCTGATCAACGATCCGGGAGAAACATTCACGTATTCCACGATGGCCGTGCATCTCCTGTCGGGCGTCATCACGAAAGCGGCGGGAATGAGCACGCTGGATTTTATGGAAGCCAATCTATGTGAACCGTTGGGGATTTCCATCCGTCTCTGGGACCGGGATCCCCAGGGATACTACTTCGGAGGCGGTTCGATGTACATGACGTCGAGGGATATGGCGAGGTTCGGGTATCTGTATATCGAAAACGGCCTTGTGGACGGGCAACCAATCATCCCGGAGGAATGGATCGATTCGTCCTTCCAGAATTCCACGGGTGAGTACCGACAATGGGGTGTTCTCGAAGAGTTGGGGTATGGGTATCTGTGGTGGCTGGGGAAAATACAGAATCATCCAGTCCAGTTTGCCAGTGGGTATGCGGGTCAGTATATCGTCTTGATTCCTGATGTGGACGTCGTGATTGTGACGACGGCCATCTTCCCGTTCAACGATGAAATGGCCGACGCCCAGTCGGAATCGATATTCGAACTCATAGCCGATCATATTCTGCCGTCCATCCGGGATACATCGTGACCGGTTTCCGGTCGGATCATTGTTTCCGTCCTCACGAAGAAAGGGAGGGTATCATGTTCAAAAAAATCGGACTCATTTTTATCATCCTCATAATCAGTGGTGCAGGATGCAGGAACGGGAGCACCGGGTATTTTGAATGGGAAAATCTTCGGAACCTGGGCCCCAACATCAACTCTCCCGGGAAGGACGAACACGTTACATTCACGGGCGACGGAAAAACGATGTATTTCGCATCCATCCGGGAGGGTGGCATGGGAAATTATGATATATATATGTCCAGACTGAAGGATGGAGAGTGGAGCAAGGCGGAGTTGATGGCTCCTCCCATCAATACCGAAAGAGATGAATTCGATGTGTTTGTCACCCTTGACGGACAGAGGTTGTTCTTCGCATCAAACCGGGATAACGAGGATCCTTACTGGAATTGTGACATCTACGTCAGCCAATGGGACGGAAAGGGATGGGTGGAGCCTGAAATTTTCGACAATTCGTTTGTGACGCCCGGCAAACCGGACTGGGGCGCTGCGTGTCCAGAAGATATGCAGACATTTATTTTTTCCAGCGGGATGACGCCGGCAAAGCAGGGCATGGTCCAGATTTTCCAGTCGACATGGTTGGGAGATGGTTGGACAGAACCGGAGCTGCTCCCGGAACCCGTGAACACGGGAGGATGGGAGGCCACGCCTTACGTAACCCCGGATGGAAGATATTTGTACATCAACTCAGGCCGTGGAAGGGCGGATAAGACGGATGTGGACATCTGGAGATTCGAATTAGTAGACGGCCGATGGGCCAATGCCGAACTGATGGATGGTCCCTTCCGCTCGGATCAGCACGATTACGATCCGTGCCTTTCTCCCGATGGGAAGACGTTTTATTTTACCTCCAACAGGGACGGCGGATTGGGCGGTTCGGACATCTGGGCTGTGGATAGAATCTATAAAAAGCCGAATCCGTATTCGGCGTTCCTCCGGGAGACGGCTCATCTCGATTTTACCCATCCCGTGTTCTCCGATGTCATCTCGGTGGTGACGGATGCCGATATGTCCCTGGATGAAAAATTGAAAGCCCTTTATTATTTCACCCGGGATTCCATCACCTTTGTTCCGGACGCCAGTTTATACGCTTCCGAAGCACTGGAGAAGAGAAAGGCCATCTGCTACACCAAGGCCATGGTCTTTGTATCGTTTTGCCGACGGCTGGGCGTTCCGGCAAGACTGGCCAAGGCAGAATTTGTGTTTTCCGACAAGCCGAGACCCCACGGCCACGGCATCGCAAAAATATTCTATAACAGAAAATGGCTGTACATCGATACGGTCTCCAACCGGGAGGCCTGGGGCTATTGGGACAAGCCCAATGCCGACGTGTTTCAGGCACCCACGTTTTCATTGGAGCAGGATGTGTTTGTCGGAAAACCATTTCTCGAAGATGTGGTTTTTAGCGATTATGAAACAAACGACGTGCCTGGGCCGTGGCTGGAAAGCATGCGGGTATTTCAGGAAAAGGGGAGCTGGTAGGAGAAAACATTCTCGGACGGAGCCGATCCCCTGCCCTCATCCGAGGCCGGATGATGGTGGGGGATGCATCGGAACAGATATAATCTTTCGTTGTATCGCATCGTAAAAAATCCTTATATTATTCGAAAATTCTATCCGGTGTTGCCGAGCAGAAGAAGTGCTTGGACTCGGACGGCGTACGAACCGGCATTTGACAGAAAATCCATCGATCCAGGAAAATCGGTATGGCATGGGATATGACAGTAGGAATCGTATGTCCAGCACCCTTGGAGTATCAAGTCTGTCGTGATGTACTGGAACTGTCTGATGAAGCGGAACTTTCGGGCAGACTCATTTCCACCCGGTGCGATGAAACCATGAAGGTCGTTGCTGTCCAATCGGGACCTGGAAAAATCCAGAGTGCTTCCGCAACCCAGCTGGTCATCGACAGGTTTATTCCGGATATCATCATCGATGTGGGGGGTGCAGGATCATTGAGTGTCCGAGTCGGCATATTCGATATCGTCCTGGCTGAGAATGTGTATGAGTACGATGTGTGCACGATGGAAGAATTTCCGCAATTAGCCGATGATTTGACGACCGGAACGATACTCCGTGACTTATCCAGGAAACAAAGAGACATACTTCATCGATTCATGGAAAAGGTGAAACGCGAGAAATCCATCGAACTCGTGACGGGTAACATCGCGAGCGGAGAGCGGAACGTCAAGGACGGAAGCCTGCGGGAGGCGTTGAACACGGCTTTCGGGGCGGTGGCGTGCAACTGGGAGACGTCTGCCGTGTTGAAAACAGGGCAACGAAACGGCGTGAAGACGATGGTCTTTCGTGTGATAACCGACCATGCAGGGATGAACATGGAAAAGGAGTTGAAGGCGAATTGGAAAAACGCATTGATGATTCTTTATCCCGTACTCGGATCATTTCTTTTTGAAGGTTGGCTCCGGCGTATCTTAGCAGGCAGTCCGTCAGAGTCGGAAAAGCGATGAAGAGCCTCGCATCGATTCATCCTTATTTCACGAAACACATCTTTCCCGATCAGGAGGATACAGAGTACTGTTGTTCATATCCTCGGTATCATGATACTGTCCAACTATGATATATCATCCCTCATTTCGGTCTGAAGGATCGCAGATGGCATCTCATGATCGGATATGAAAAAGCAAAACGTTCGTCTTATCATAAAAATAGAAATTCTTATCTTTTTTTTAGATAGAATGAAGGATTATCTTTAAGAAAAACGTCATCTAAGTGGTGAGGATCTCCCGACTACATTCCAGGTTTTAAGAGAAAGGCATTCCATCATGCGTTGGGTACATTTAACGGTTTGTTTCGTTCTCATTCTTGCTGTAATTTTCATCTTGGATGGTGGACGTCGATCAGGGCCTCAACGGTCGGATCGTTCTGAAGAATTCCCCAACGAATGGTTTTTTGCTCAGAGGGCCTTTCCCTCGCATGACATCAACTACGAGGTGTATAAACACGCGGTGTTGCATACTCGAATCCTGAAGAAGCAGTCAGCACTCAACGATCATCCGTGGACGTTTGCCGGGCCGACCAATGTCGGGGGCAGGCTGACGGATGTGGACATGCCAACGACGGGCTACGACACCATCTATGCGGCTACGGCCTCGGGCGGCGTTTTCAAGACCGTTAACCGTGGTCAGTCCTGGACGCCCATCTTCGACCAGGCGCTGAGTCTTTCCATCGGCGATATTGCCATCGATCCTTCGAATCCCCAGGTAATCTACGTCGGGACGGGAGAAGTCAATGCCGGCGGCGGATCGATGACGTATGGCGGGATGGGCATGTACAAATCCACCGACGGGGGAGAGACATGGACGCATCTCGGTCTGGAGGATACCCGTTATATCGCCCGGATCGTCATCGACCCGGAGGACACAGAACGGATATATGTGGCTGCTATGGGAAAGCTGTTTGCCAAGAATAACCAACGAGGGCTTTACCGTTCCACAGACGGGGGAGCGTCCTGGGAGAACGTCTTGTTCGTCTCGGACTCCACGGGCTGTATCGATGTCGTCATTCATCCCCGGCTTTCGAGGATTTTGTATGCGGCCATGTGGGAACGCATACGCCGCCCCCAGAAGCGGTATTACGGCGGCCCGACGAGCGGACTTTACTGGTCGAGTGACGGCGGGGATACCTGGGAGGAATTGACCAACGGTCTGCCCCACGGCTCTCCCACAGTCGGGAGAATCGGTATATCCATCTGCGAGTCGAGTCCGAATATCCTCTACGCTATCTATGCCGATAACATCGGCTTTTTTGACGGTATTTATAAGTCGGAAGACGGTGGGGAATACTGGTCCTTAACGAACGATGCCGGCTTGGAATACCTATTCGCTTCGTACGGCTGGTGGTTCGGGAATATACGCGTCGATCCGACGAATCCCGACGTGGTGTTCGCCCTGGGTCTGGACCTGTATAAAACATCGGATGGAGGTCGGCATTGGTATAACGTTTCGTATCTGGATCAGGTTTATGTTCATGTGGATCAGCATGGTATGGTCATCCATCCGCAGAATCCCGAATTCATCGTGCTGGGGAACGACGGGGGGCTGTACATCAGCCAGAACGGCGGGACGGCATGGAATAAATCGCCCGGACTGCCCGTCACCCAATTCTATACGTGTGAAATCGATTATCAGTCTCCAAACCGATTATACGGCGGAACCCAGGACAATGGCACTATCCGAACATTAACCGGGGATGTACATGGATGGACACCCATTCTCGGCGGCGATGGTTTTTATGTCCTGGTCGATCCGTCAGACAATCGTTATGTCTATGCAGAATATCAGTGGGGTGGGCTGAGTCGGTCTGTGAATGGGGGATCTCATTTCCAGTCTGCCAAGCAGGGGATTGGGTCGAATGAACCGACCAATTGGAACGCGCCCGTGGTCTTCAATCCCGCCAGTCCGAGAACGCTCTACTTTGGTACGAATCGGGTGTATAAGTCGACGAATCGGGCCCAATACTGGTCGGCCATCAGCCCCGACCTTTCCAACGGCCCGTACCCGACATATTATTATGATTACAACTATGCCTGGAGGTTCGGCACGATCACCACGATTGCCGCGGCGCCATCGGACACGAATGTCGTCTATGCGGGTACGGACGACGGCAATGTCTGGGTAACTCTCGACGATGGGGAAGAATGGACATGGATTTCCGGGGACTTGCCCGTCCGATGGATCACCCGTGTTGCCGTCGATCCAAACGACAGCCGAACGGCGTACGTGACGGTCTCCGGCTACCGCCAGGACGATTACCTTCCCCATATTTTCCGTACCACGGATGCGGGCTCTTCCTGGGAAGATATATCCGGCGACCTTCCCGAAGCCCCCATTAACGATGTCATCATCGACCCGAACGATCCCAGGTCCCTGTATATTGCCAGTGACGTCGGTGTCTTCTTTTCTTCGGACGTGGGTACAAGCTGGCGGGTTCTCGGTACCGGCCTTCCCAACGTACCCATCACAGACCTGGTGCTTCACAATCCGACAAGAACACTGGTGGCCGCTACGTATGGCCGTTCCATGTATACGTTCGATCTAACCCAGATCACCGATGTGCGGGAGATTGCATCCCGACCCACGGATTTCATGCTTCATCAAAATTTCCCGAATCCGTTCAACGCCGAGACGGTCATACCGTTTTCCCTGGCTGAGGAGACGAAGGTCAGGCTGGACGTGTTCGATATGAGGGGAAGAAAGCTCCGTGAACTCGTGAATGCTGAATTGGCACCGGGACATCATCGGGTTATCTGGGATGGGACGTCGGACGATGGCTTTTCCGTGGCTTCGGGCTCTTATATTTACCGAATCCGGACACCGGATCGCATGTTCTCAAAACGTTTGACACTGGTCAAATAGTGTTTGGATATACAGAATCGGATAAGAAGTTCACAAGAAAAAATACAGAATATCAGGCAGGTAACGTAGTGGAATCTCTCTGATTCCGAAGAGACGAGAGTTCGTAACAAAGGGACATCTGGATTACGGAAAGCGTCTCATCTTTCGGAGTGATGCACAATATCCCACACCAATCGATTCAAGAGAGAATTCCCCTGATTGCCGATCACAGAGTGTAAAAGAATGTAAACTTGAGGAAATGAAAGATATGTATTAAAAAACCCCGTTGTATGTTTTAGTCAACGGGGTTTCGGTTTGTCATTCGGGTTCGACTACTTTGACGTTTGCCGCTTGGGGTCCCTTCTGACCCTCGGTGACTTCGAATTCAACAACGTCGCCCTCATTCAAGCTTTTGAAGCCTTCGCCTTGAATGGCACTGAAATGGACGAATACATCCTCACCCTCTTCCCGTTGAATAAATCCAAAACCCTTGGTTCTGTTGAACCACTTGACTGTTCCTCGTTCCATCGTTCCTTCCTTTTGCTTAACCTAAAGACCCGTACAACGTGCTTTTCGCTATTTCTGATCGATTATTTTGTGCCAAGCTAAAGCGAATGAGATCCCGTAAGATCCATATTCATTAGCGTTTAAAAGGGCAACAGCAAATAACGTCTTCCCTGCGATAAAGCTGTGTACGAACGCACCGAGTAGCCTAATATACTATATTTAAATTCGATAAACAAATGTTTTTTTATATTTTTGATAGAAAAATTGTAAAAGTCAAACATCGTAAAACGATCCTCGTCGGATAAATCCGTCTCAGATTTATCCTTTTTAGAGGGATCGAAGGCTATATATCCTTGAAAAATAACACAGGGTATTGTTCGGTCGAAATCGTATTACTGGTTGGCATCCATCTTTTCTATCGATTGCTCATTTTAATAGTCGGACTTTTATATGCGCTCTTTCTATTAATATAAAAGATCCAGCGAATCCAGGTATAATAGGGAGGTTGTCATGAAAGGTCATGTCCTGACGACGTGGACGGATATTTCGAAATGGATCATCCTCTTGTGTTCATTGATTGTGAACGTATCGACCGTCGATGCATCTGAGCCTGAGATAAAAATTCACTATCTGGGACATTCGGCATTTGTCCTGGAATTCGATAACGGCATGACCGTTGTCACCGATTATGGTCATTTCAATGCCTGGGCGGAATGGGGATGGGACAGCCCCATCCATGACATAGGCGACTTGGTGCCCGATGTGATGACCTATTCTCACAGGCACCATGACGATCATTACGATCCGGATCGAATACCCGAGGGTGTGCGGTATATACTGAAGGATACGGACAGCCTGACCATTGATGACCTGGAAATAAGACCCATCCGTACCTGCGAACAGTCTGTTGACTCAGCGGATAACACGAGCTTTCTGTTTATCTACAAAGGGCTCCAACTGTTACACCTGGGGGATGCTCAAGCTCAGATCGAGAACATTCAGACCGAAGAGGTGCGGGCACATATCGCAGAAATTCTCCCACATTCCGTGGATATGCTCTTGATGACGGTACAGGGCGTGAACAAATTCATCCCGCAGGCAGAAGCCTTCATTGATCTGCTCCAACCCAAACGAGTCATTCCGATGCATCATTGGAGCCAGGAGTACCTTGACCATTTTCTCCAGCATCTGGAAAAACAGAACAGTGCCGGAAAGCACTATGACATCCATCGACTCGATGATGCCAAGACGACGCTCTCCCGGGACGAACCTGTCACACCCATCACAGTTATCAGCCTGAATCGGGCTCCGTTTCAATCATCGATTGGGACGGAATAGGGGCCAGGATGGTTTTCCGTGTTTTCGAGCATGTTCAAACCTTCCCGGTTCCGTCCATCCGCTGATAGCGATTCTGTCTTTCTGGCCTATCCCGTCCTTCAGGCCATTGTACTTTGAACGCCATGTCCTGGTGTGTCTACCGATAGAACTTAGCTTGTAGGCAATACTTTCAGGATACTACGGTTGTATGAAGATGGCAAGAAATGATGGAACCGGATTGTATTTATGATCCTACTATTAGTAAGAAAAAGAAGGTTCTACCCTTATCTTAAATGGGCCAGCATCTGAACATCGAGTTCGATCTCTCCCGTTGTTTCATCTAAAAAGGCCTCGGTTTTTACCGGGGCATTTTTTATATTAGCATGATTCGGATGTATCGGATATGTCGGATGCATCATCCTCACAAGACTTGTTGAATAATGACGAGGAGAAATCACGAATGGAAGAGCCGGGATGAAAAAACGTCTTATCCCTAGGCTTTCCGGTCTTTTTCACGATCCTCGAGCATTCTGGTTCATGAGCCTCATCCTCCTGTTCGGTGTAGCGGCGGGCATCGTGCTAGGCGTGCTGAACAATTACCTTCACGAGGTTCTATCCATCAGCAAGGTGGAACGGGGTGCCGTGGAATTGTTCCGGGAGCTTCCCGGTCTGCTCCTGGTAGTCCTGATTTCTCTTCTGTATCGGATTTGTGAGGTACGGATTCTTCGCCTGGCGTTCCTGGTCTCCATACTCGGTGTGGTGGGCCTGAGTCTTCTGGGGCACATTCGCTGGTTTGCCGTCCTGATGATTGTTCTTTGGAGTACGGGAGAGCACATCTTCATGCCGATCCGGCAGTCGATAGCCGTACATATGGCGCATCAGGGGAAGGAAGGATTGGCCCTAGGCGCATCCAGGAGTATGCGGAATACGGGCCAGGTGATCGGATTTTATCTCATCCCGCTGCTGTTTCTGTTTATTCCTTTTCGTGACATCGTACGGCAATTCCAAGTGTCGTTCGTCTTGGCGGGCACCGTGCTGGTGATAGGCTTTCTGATATCATTCCGATTGCGCAGGGACGATCGCCATATCCAGCGGAAGCGGCTGTATCTTCGGAAAAAATACACCAAATACTATGTGTTGGAGCTCCTTTTCGGAGCTCGCAAGCAAGTGTTTCTGACGTTTGCTCCGTACGTGCTGGTGGTGAGTTACGGTATCGAGACCCAGATAATGGCCCTGCTCTACGGCATCTATTCGACGATCAACATTTTTGCAGCTCCGCTCATCGGACGATTCATCGACCGATGGGGCTACCGAATCGTGATTATCATAGACACGGTTTTACTGGTCGGATTGTGTCTCCTATACGGGTTTTCCCATCGGATGTTTTCCCCGACGGCGGCCACGTATGTCGTCTGCTTTGTTTTCATCCTGGACGGCGTGCTGTTTGTGGCAGGGATCGCCAGGACGGTCTATGCCAAAACGATTTCCACATCCAAGGATGAACTCACATCGACGCTGTCTACGGGTATCTCCATCAACCATTTGGTCAGTATTGCCGTCGCACTGGCGGGTGGCTTGATCTGGCAGGAGTTGGGCGTGGAAGCTCTGTTTTTGGTGGCCGCGGCTTTTGGCATCGGGTCGTTTGGATATGCGTTGACGTTACCCAGAGAAGCTTCCTGAAGCGTTAAAATCAGACGGCTCTTGTTATCCGTCATCAACGATCTTAATCGGACTGAATAGATGTGGCCCTGTATCCGATAATATCCGTTGTCTCTTTATGTTCTAGGATTCAGGAATGACTCAAAAACCGGAATACCTCGTCATTCCCGCGGCCGGATTGGGCACGCGCATGCAATCCGTCGATCCCGATCTACCCAAGGAGCTTCTTCCCGTGGGACCTCAGCCCGCCATTCAGTACGCCGTGGATGAGGCGGTTTCCGTGGGCATCGAAAAAATCATTATCATCATCAGCACACAAAAGACGATGATACGCCGGTATTTTGAGGATGATGCATTCAGGGATGCCCGATTTCCAGCGATGTCCAAACGAATGGCAAAGATCGAGAGGACGACCTCGGTATCCTTTCTGTACCAAGAAGAGCCCAGAGGAGAAGCCGATGCCATCGGTTTGGCTTCCGATATCATCGGCCCACATAGTGTGGCGGTGTTTTATCCGGATAACGTGTATTTTCCGGCGCCGGGGGCTTTGAAAGCCTTGATCGATGTCTTTAAACAGAGCGGAAAGGATGTAATCGGACTGACAGAAGCCGGGGATGCTGAGGGTCTGGGCAATTCGGGACGGGTGGACCTGAAACCGGCGGGAGAGCCAGTGTACCAGATTACCCGGTTCTATCCCAAGGGCCCGGGTTCGTTCGTTCCCAGGTTCTCCGGGGAGCTTCGCACGTGCGGCATCGCCGTGTACGGGGCTCATCTCTTCGATTATATCCGCCGGGCAAGGGAGTCGTCGAAAGACCGGGAGATCACCGACGACACTGTCCGTTTGCTGATGATCCGTGATATGGAAATCCTGGGCTGCCATCTGCAAGGCCGGCTGTTCGATATCGGCAATCCCCAGGGGTATAGAGACTGTCTTTGGTATATCCAATCGTTCGATTGATTTATTGAATAAAAAAGCGTATTATAGATAGATAACTTTTGGATCATCGTTCAGGAGGTCCATCATGAAACATCTTACATTCGTATCCCTGGTCGTTTTCATTTTGTTAGTAACAGGAATCAATAACGCACAGGAAGGGGGCACGTACGACTACGATGTATTGATCAAAAACGGAGGAGTCTTCGATGGTTCGTTGAAGCCGGCCTTCGAGGCCGATGTGGCGATCAAAGAAGGTAAGATCGTCCGCGTGGAAAAGCGCATCCAGGGGACGGCGGCTCGGGTCATTAATGCCGAAGGACTTTTTGTGATGCCGGGATTCATCGACCTGCATACGCATGTGGATCGGGGGATGACCTTTCCGGAAAACCGGGCGTGCTTGAATTATCTGCTCCAGGGTGTAACGACCATCGTGGTGGGTCAGTGTGGGTCCAGTGCGTGGCCGATTTTTGAAAAAGCCGAGGACCAGATGCATCGGTGGTCGGAGGAAGGTATCGGCCCCAATGCGGCTTTGCTGGCGGGACACGGTACCATCCGTGAGATCGTGATGGGCATGGAAGAACGGCCCCCGACTGAGCAAGAGCTGGAAGCGATGAAGGCTCTGGTGAAGGAAGCCATGGATCAGGGTGCCTACGGACTTTCCACGGGCCTGATCTACGCGCCTGGAAGTTATGCCAAGACCGATGAAATCATCGAACTGGCTAAGGTCATTGCACAGTACGGGGGCATCTACCATACGCACATCCGCAGCGAATCGAGTGGACTGATAGAGGCCATCGGGGAGGCGATAAGGATTGGCGAAGAGTCGGGCGCCCAGACACATATTTCTCATTTCAAGGCTATCGGGAGGCCGTACTGGGGTTCGGTGAAGGACGCGTGCGTTTTAATCGAGTATGCCCGGAAAAGAGGGCTCAAGATCACGACCGATCAATATCCTTACCGATTCAGCAACAATTATCCTTACAGAAGCCTGATCCCGACCCATGTATGGAGGGGGAATGACGATGCGGAACGGTTGACGGACGAAGACATCGAGGGCATCTTCGATTGTCTCCGAGACGATGAGCTCATCCATTTATACAAGAAGGTGACACCGTATATTCCTCTGTCGGAGCATCATCAGCAATTCCTGGACGCTCTTCCTCGAAAGAGACTCGTCCGTTTTGTTGCCAGCCAGTTGATGCGTCCGAGCTGGTTTCAGGGGCCGGAGAATGACCGCGAGCGGATGCTTTTTTTGCAGCGCATGGACGATCCCGTTGAAGCCCAAGAAATCCACGAGGCCGTACGGAATTATATCCAACGCCTGGGCGGGGCCGAAAACCTGATGGTCGGCATTTGTGTTGAAAAAGGGCTGGAAGGCCAATCTCTCCAGCAAATCGCCGATGCAAAGGGAAAATCCGTGGAAGACGTGGCCATCGAGCTGGAACTCATGGGAGCCAAGGTCGTTCCTCTGCAGATGTGTGAGGAGGACATCGAATACATCATGAAAAAAGAATACGTGGGCACGGGAAGCGATGGCTCGGCCCCGTACTACGGTATCGACTTGCCGCATATACGTTCGTACTCGACGTTTCTCCACAAAATCAAAAAGTACGGCCAGGAGAGGAAGACGGTTTCCATGGCCCACATCATTCGTTCGCAAACATCGTTTGCCGCAGAGGTGATGAAATGGCGAGACCGCGGCCTGATCAAGCCGTCGTATAAGGCCGATGTGGTTGTTCTGGATATGAATAACATCGAGACGAGGACGTCCATCTCTAATCCGCATCAATATTCCAGGGGCGTAGAATTCCTGCTCGTCAACGGGAAGGTCGTCATCGAAGAAGGACGGTATAACGGTACTTTAGCGGGGGACGTGATTAAGCTGAAAGAATAGACACTCTTTTCGGGTACAATTTTTTTATTCGGGGGATACGATTCCTTCTACCAGGTGAGACGTATCCCGAGTTTCTGCTCGGATACCCGTCTTCCGAGTATCCGACATATCCTGTCAAATTGAGAAAACCGGAGACGGTTATTCTGAGTGATAACGCTTCCAAGCTCTTACGAGTTTCTTTCGTTCACTCTTCAATCGGCTTATTTTGTGCGCTTGAAATTCGTACGCGTACCGGTTCCTGAGAATAATTTCAAATCCATACAGCGCAGCAGGCAGGGATTCAGGATCGCCCGGATGTTCCCCTGGTTCTGGTTTCAGTTCATATTCCGGCGAAATGAAACAGACCTCGGCGAGATCGATGAAAGTGGAATCGGACATTTCGTATATGCGTGTCACAGCGCGCCTCCATGTGATTCATGAGACTCTTCAGGGATCGGACTTCAACGGTTGATAAAATTTATGATCATTCGAATAGTGACGATGAATGAACGGCTTTACGGAATGTGAGAAGGCGAGTATCAATTCTATCGTATCCTATATCAAGTCATCTATTCGCATTACCCTACCCACCATAAATATCGACACATCCGTTTTTGGGCAATCATCATTCATCCTGAATGATGGTTCCTCTTTTAAAATAAAACCTGTCGCCTCTGTTCTCAGCACAGAGGACCTTGGTTGCTACATTCATCTCTGCCACTTTTTGCGGAAATTCTTTAAATTTAAATTCAGTACCCCTTTCATGCATGGGAAACCATGCGGCAGGCTCCAACGTCTCCAGCATATAAGACGTCACCGAAGCGGGACCTTCGGAAAAAGCAAGATGAACGGCGTCCGATTTTGTGGCGATATAATCGATATCCTTGCGTATTTCTCCGCTGTAATCGCCGTTAAAATAAATGCCGAGTCCATCTACATTTATCAAATAGGCGACCTCAGGAACGTCCACGTGATGGGAATTGATGGTATAGATGTCGATGCCATTCACGTCTTCAACGGCGCGGGGCCCTACCATGTAAATGTACTCGGGATTCTCTTTGGCCTTCCAGCCGAACACATACGTGATATCGTCCACCCATTTTTCCCAATCGAATATGACGGGATCATAATGATCCACATGCGCATGCGTCACGAATACCATCACGTGCAAATCTTTGATATCATCAGGGTTGATGTGGCCGTTGGAAAGC
>Ga0180437_10004803_pt1 | contig 18920 bp, 16 predicted proteins | sample SS_ome_4_FD_132410 | JGI IMG/M metagenome (GOLD analysis project Ga0180437, IMG submission 132410) | Hypersaline lake sediment archaeal communities from the Salton Sea, California, USA - SS_3_D_1 metaG | ecosystem: Environmental > Aquatic > Non-marine Saline and Alkaline > Hypersaline >... | reverse complement strand
TCATACAGCAGTAAGAGAGGTTTTTAAAACTTTTTCACTATACATTAATTGTTAAAGGAATCTGAACTGCAGGCGAGACTGTTGAAAGAATCTGATACAAAAAAAGAAGAGGCAGGCATTCAAAAAGCAGTTGAATTGATGAGGAAGGGCGCGACAATGCTAAATGAGGCGTGCCCAGAGTGTTCTGGTCCTCTATTTCAATTAAAAGATGATATTATTTGCCCTCAGTGTGAAAAAAAGGTGTTAATAGTCTCCGATGAAGCAGAAGTTCAAGAATTAGAGAAAGAATCTCTTTTGACGGAATTAGATCAAACCATTTGTTTACAAATTGAAAATGTGATGAGGAGATTAAAAGAAGAAATTAATGCTGACGAACTTATGACAATAGGACGTCTAACTATTTTATGGCTTGAAATCCTCGAAAAAACTAAACGTATACGCTCTTGAAAGGTTTTATTTTATCCTCATCGGCTTATAATTTTACATAGTTGCCTTGTTCAGCGAAATCTTGAATTTTTAATGACATTTGAATACTTGATGGTTAAATATTGGCAATATATGCTTTTATTTCTTCTAAAATCTTTTTTCTTAGGCTCATAACCTCGCGCACTTCAATTTCGCGCGCCTCTTTAATAATTGTCTTTAGTTGAACAATATTTCCTACTGCTTGGATATTTTCGATACCTACAGGAAATTCTACTTCAAGACCTTTAACAACAATTTCTGCTTTAATTTGAGGAAGCTCTGATAAACTCAATCTTACACTGCGGATTATTCCGATCCTTCTTGCTCCAGCATCAACAACTTCTTTACCTAATATCTTTCCTGGCACGATGAGTTCGTACAACTCAATTTCGGTGAGTTTTTTTCCTTCAGGGTGTTCCAATTTCGTTCTAGCCCTCCTTTTCTTATTCTTACTACACTAAATAATTGGTGAATTTTTCCTTTTTTTATATACGTATCATTAATGAAAGTTGTAGATTAGCATATGTTTGTTATCTTGAAATTTCAATTAAAAACTACATCAAACACTTCTCTAAACTTTCTTTGACTTAGTCTTTTATTCTACTACACTATGTTTGGGTTAAACTCTTTAATGAAACATTATTGAAATTTAATCTTGTAGTAACAAAATTGAATAGCCTTCGTGTAGAACATTCATCCATTTGCTTATAGCGGTTTCTGGTGCGAATTCATGACTTATAAAGCAGTTATAATCACCCCATCGTTTCCTAGATACCTTAACGATCCAGTTTCTCCATTTCTTTTTGAATTGTTTACTCGGGTTGTAAAACTTGGCTTTGAGATTCACGTTGTTTCACCTCAGGATTATATGATACCAGATATTGGACTAGTATTAGACGAGGAAATTTTAGAGGGTATCCACGTACATCGTTTCACGTATATGCGCCCACCATGGCTTCAAACTTTGACTTACCGAGATAGAATGCCCGCTAATCTCGAAGAATCAGCATTTGCAAAAATGCTTACGCCTTTTTACTTGCTAAACGCTGCACGGAAGACTATAGAAATTTGTAAGAACTATAATGCCGATATAATCTGCCCTTTCTGGGCGCTCCCACAAGGACTCATAGGAATCTTGGTTAAACGCATTTTTAACCGACCGCTGATAGTTGGGACGTTTCCTGTTGAAATTGCCCTTTCCCAATCTAAATATCAGTTTATGCTGCCTGCCCTTGATTTAGTTTTCAAAATGGCTGATGTAATTATACCTAATTCAAATTTCACAAAAAAAGAAATTGAACGAATGGGCGTTAACCCCAATAAATTGAAAATGGTTTACCCAGGCGTAGATCCTAAGAAATTCAATCCAAATTTAGATGGTTCCCTTGTTAGGAAAAAATATAATTGTAATGGCGATCCAATTCTTCTTACTGTTTGTAGATTGGTTGAGCGGAAAGGTATAAGATATCTAATAGATGCATTACCCTTAATACGAAAAGAGTTTCCAGAAGTTCAGTTAGTAATCGTAGGCGACGGTCCTGAAACAAATATTTTAATCAGCCAAGCAAAAAGACTAGGAGTTATGGATAGCACAGTATTCTGTAGAACGGTGCAAGATGATGACCTTCCATACTTCTACGCGATTGCTGATGTTTTTATTTTGCCCGCGATTATAGACTCAAAGGGAGATACCGAAGGGCTGGGTGTGGTAATGCTTGAAGCTATGGCTAGCGGAGTTCCAGTGATTGCTTCTAGAGTGGGCGGAATTCCAGAAGCATTAAATTACGGAAAGACTGGAATTCTAATCGAACAAAAGAACCCTACACAAATCATAGATACTGTGATCTCTCTTCTAAACAATGATAAATTGAGAACTTCTTTGATTAAAAAAGGTAGGGAATGGGTAAAAAGCACCTTTAGTTGGGATATCCTTGCCAAAAAAATAACTGAAATTTTCCGCTATTCCCTTACTCGTTATTAATTGATTTCAAACTATTTAACTCCTTAGAAGCCTTAATTTTTTAAATCGGCTTTAGCTTTCGAAGGAAAAAGCATGAAGAAATGCCAAGCATTATTTATGAAGAAAAATTTTTATTTTGCGTAAAAGCACTTCATTCCACACACTTTGAAAGTGCTTTAAAAACTTCCAAGTCTTTTCTAATTCTCCGTTAAGTCGTGATTTTTGCGCTGCTTCCAGAAGTTGATGCATGAAAAATAGACTATGATAAGGGGATTCGTCTGTATGAAAAAAGAGTGATGTCGATTCCACAGGTTTGATTGGGGGGGCTATGGTAATTCTTGTCCGCCATGTTGAGGCTAAGAATAAACTTAGTATTGCGATATATAGAACCAAAATCAGCGAATTATTGCGGACATTAACTATAAATACTCCTAGAATAGCGTAAACTAAGGTAAGAAGTGCCATTAGGCTGACTGCGAATAGAGAAACAACAGTTCTTCGATATCTTCTTGAATTGTGGATGAGCTCCTTGAGGAATAACAAATCATAGACTAATACAGATAAGAAGAGTAGATAGTCATAACCAATCTTTTTAACAATTCTTTTCATTGGGATCGTTATCCAAAATCTACTTCATGAAACAATCTGTATTCTTCTAGAAATATACTGGTTCTCAATTTTCCACTAACTTGTCTTTTTTTTGGTCGTTGCTTTTGGAAAATCAATATAATCGCATTCTTTATTGGGGCATTTCCAGTACCGGTTCTTTTGTTTTGAAAGTTTACTGATAAGAGGAAATCCGCATTTAGGACAGGCAGTTTTTAATGGGTTGTCACCGGGATATAATGTAATCGTGGTTTTGCATTCGGGATAATTAGAGCAGCCAAGAAATCTTCCAAATTTGCCTGTACGCTCAAATAACTCTCCTTTACCACAAGCAGGACATTTAACTACCCCGCTCTCATGTTTTCGCGCCTCTTTATAATCAATTTCTTCAGTACATTCTTTGTTCGAACACTTGTAGTAACGTTTTTTATTTTTGGAGAGTTTTGAGATAATCGGCCATCCACATGTACAGATCTTTTTCAGAGGGCGATCACCAGGATATAATGTAATCGTAGTTTTACATTCGGGATAATTAGAGCAACCCAAAAATTTGCCGTATTTTCCTCTTCTTTCGACTAATTCTCCTTCCTTACAAACAGGACACTTTTTACGTGATTTTTCATCAACAACCTTCCCCTTGCAATCCTCAACCTCGCAGTTGAAGCATGGACCACGTTGCTTTTTTCCTTCTTCTGTTTCAATTTCTTCGATCCAGCAAATTGGACATAGATTGTATTGTACTCCTTTTGGCGAGGTCATCGTTATAACCGGTTTATCACATAAAGGACATATGAATTTTGCAGCTCTGGGTATCCCTGCGGGAAGTGGATATGATGTTTTACATTCTTTCTTATCTGGATTAGTACATCGTAAGTAATATCCCTTTTTTCCTTTAAAAATCTCAATTGGATGACCGCAGTTTGGACAGTCAAATAACTCGACCTTTGGAGCGCTTTTTCTCCTTTCGCTCTCTATAGCTTCGGCTAGGGCACTTATCAAAGTTTCTTCTTTGGCTACAACTTCTTTGAACAGTTTTTTCATGCTTTCTGATGATTCTTTGACAACAGAGTCCTTATCTCGTTCTCCTTCTGCAACTCGACTTGTCTGTTTTTCAATGTATGCTCGTAAATCTGGCTTTACAAGCATCTCATCAATATTTCCTAGACCTTGAATTAGTGCAATGCCTAGCTCAGTCGGCTTAATTGATCTTCCTCTTCCAGAGATTTTAAAGTAATTTCTGTCCTTATTCGTCTTTATATGTGCCGGAATGGTCGCGTCGGTTCCAATACCATTTTCATCCATTAGTTTGATCAATGCTGCTTCAGTTAGAAGAAAAGGTGGTTGTGTTTTGCCTTCTTTCATTTTGCTTGATATATTTACTTCATCGCCTAGCTTAAGATCTGGTAACGATTTCTCAGCAATTTTCCTAAATGGGTAAATCTCCAGAAAACCTTTATCCTTTATTTGCTTTCCAGTTAAGTTAAACATTTCAGGGCCGATCTGAATAACTATTTTCGTATCCAAATAGACTGCAGGCATGCTTAGAGTTGCAAAAAAATGTCTTGAAATCATGTCATAGACTGACCATACATCATTCTTATCAAGTTTCTTGATCTCAGGCAGTTTTTCCAATTCGCCTATTTCAATACTTTTAGTAGGATGAATTGGTGGGTGTGCTTTATCATCTCGATTTCCGCGTGTAGCACGTATGCGTTTTTGTAGTAATTTTGAGACATAATCACCCCATTCTGGATGGTCAGCATGTTGCCCTAGCAATCTTTTAAGGCTAAAGGTTCGTGGATAGATTTCTGTTTCGGTTCTAGGATAACTTATGATTCCTGCTTGGTAAAGGCGTTCTGCGATGTCCATGGCTCGTTCTGATGCTATTTGCAAATGTTTTGCGGCCATACTGACAAATGTCACCGTGTTCATAGGTTTTGGAGGATACAACTTCTTCTCTTCAGAGGTTAACTCCACGATTGTTCCTTTCTTTTCTTTTTTTAACGAATCAAAAATTCTCTTACATTCCTTTTTGTCGAATAGGCGTTCTTTTTGCCATTTGAGGTCGTACAGAACTTTTTCAATCTCACTTTGTGCATATATATACCAGAATGGTTCTGAAACAAACGCTTCACGTTCTAGATGCCGTTCAACGACAAAAGATAATGCAGCCGTTTGACATGGACCGAAACTTAATATTTTAGGCGCAGAAACTGGTCTGGCTTTACGTACGCCCAGTGTTTGAAAACGAGTAAATGCACTTCCAGATCTTAAGTCTATTTCCTGGCGAGATTCGACTTTTTCAACAGTTTTTTTGTTTATTTCTTTTGTTTTCGCCTCACCAAAAGCCTTTTGGATGTCTTGTTTTGTTACAGCAGAAAAACTCATTCGATGCACTATGATATCTGGATTTACTTCTTCTATAATAGCCATAATATCGTATCCAATTTTTTCACCCTCTGAATCAGCGTCAGTAGCTATTATCAGTTCATCTGCATCTTTGCCCAATTTCTGGAGTTGGTTAACTACCTTTGGGATCTCTTTATTTGTTTCATTAATTCGATATCTCGTAGGGGCATCAAATAAAGTTTCTGGGTCAACCTTATCCCATTTGTTGTATTTTTCCTCAAAATCAAGAGAGTAAACATGACCCAGAACTGAGGTTACTGTTATCTCATCATTATCAATTTTAAATCGATGAATTGGAGTGTATTTGCTCATACCTTTCTCTTTCGTCACTTTTTTGTTTCCCAATATGTAGGAAATTCTTCTGGCGATTGATGGTTTCTCAGTCACTATTAATATCTGCATTTAACAAGCCTCAATGAGGTAAACTGTTTTGCTCCTCTATAAAACTCAGGTAGATTTGCATCATATAAAATTAAAAACATAACGATTGTGACTATCTAAATTACCTTTCGTTTGATATACAGTTTATATGTTTGCGTAGCTTTTCTTAGTGAATATCAGAAAATTTGAGTATATTACGGTAATTAAGACACGCACTGAATTTTTCAAAATTTGACTCAAATCAAATTTCGATATGTTTAAATATCTACTCATCGCGAAGTTATTAAGTTTTTAAGTTTTTCAAAGGTGATGATTTTATGGCTTCCGAAAATCTACCATTGAAGTTATTGATGCATACAGTTAACTCAGAAATAATTATAAGACTCAAAGATAATAGAGAATTTCGAGGGCGCCTTCAGAGTGTCGACAACTATATGAACTCTATCCTGAGCGATGCCATCGAAATAAAGGATGGAAACAAACTTGCTAAGTACGGAGAAGTGTTTATCAGGGGTAATAACATACTTTGGATACAGACAGAATGGGACGAGGTTGAAACGGATTAATTAAATCCTTTTAATCCCCGAAATATGAGGGAGAATTAACGAGACGTAATTAAATCCCTTTACTCTTAACCAAAACTTATCTAATAGATTTAAAAACAATAATAACAGTGCATTTTTTGAGTATACAATAATCACTCAATCTGTAATTTTCTTCAAGAAATTAAGGCATGATAGTTATGCCTGAATTAAATGAGTTTTCTTATAAGAAACGCATTATGAAACTCTATAATGAGCCCAGCTATATTGAAACATATGACAGACGATATAATTCAATTCAACGTGAAAAGTACGAGACTATTTTACCATACCTTGAAAATCACCCACTTTTAATTTTAGATGTTGGTATTGGTACTGGACTATTTTTAAATAAAGTTGTAAAGCAATGGGCACTGATAGGCACAGATTTATCCTTAAGAATGTTACATATAGCTAAAAAAAGAGCCAAAAAAAAAACACTAATGTTGAATTAGTTTTGGCAGATGCAGATTATCTTCCTTTTAAAGAACGCATTTTTCAGATTGTCACAACGTTTACATTACTTCAAAATGTACCCAATCCTTTGAAGACAATTCAAGAACTTAAACGTGTAAGCGATAATTTAGTTGCTATAACAGTTTTGAAGAAGAAAATAAATGAACTTTCCCTTAGGAAATTCCTCAAGGAATCAGGGGTTAAAAAGTTTAACATCATAGAGAGGAAAAGTGAAGATATTTTTGCAGTTTGCTATGTCATTTAATGAGTTATTGTCCTGCTGAATCATCCTGGATTACACCATTCATTTCATCCAGTTTTTGTTTTCTGTATTCCTTGATTATCTTTTTTAACATATCTTGTGTCTTTTCTTTCAGGAGTTGATTATATCTTTTTTCCCATTCCAGAAGTTTCTCATCCAGTTCATTCTTGTCTACTATAGCGAATTCATCTACATTTTTTAATGTTTTTAATTCATTTCTCTCGATTAGGGGTGTTTCGTATTCTAAAAAGCGAGCTTCTGCAATATGAGACATTTTTTCGCAATCAGTAATGATCGCCTTGATCTCAAAAGAGATTAATATGTCTGCTGTAGATTTCGAGCCTCCGGATGGATCTAAAAGCAAACAAACGTCTCCTTTTTTAATTCCAAATTCTTCTTTTGCCTTATTAATGCCTTCTACACTGAATATTTCGATTATACGGAGAGGAATAGCATATCCTCGTGTTTCAATCAACTTCAAGCGTTTAAGATCACTGAACTTAGACCTTAATTGTGAGATTTCGTTCTTAAAATCAATTTCTTGTTTTCTGAATCTTCCTATCTCTTCATCTCTAAATTGTATTTCTCTGAGTTTTTTCAGTTCTATTCTCTCTTCTGATTGAAGTAATTTGATTCTTTCTTGTAAGTCATCTATAATAGTTTCGAGTTCGAGTATCTTAGAGGCATAAAGTTCGTTTTGAGTCGATATCCTATCAAGTTTTTCTTCTTGTAATCTAATCTTCGACCTTAATTCTGAAATCTTCGTTTCCATTTGTTCAGGCGTAAGAGGTTTCTCAATTTCTTCTTCTACTATGGGTTCTTCTTTGTCTTCCTTTAAAAGCCGATCTATGGCATCCTTTATCGGTAAATCTTCTCGTACAACCAGGGCTTTTACATTATCGATAAATGTGGAAGAAATCGGAATTCCGACATCCCGTTTTTTAACATTCGCATCAATACGGTCAAATACATTTTTGTATGAATAAAATGCGTTAAGTGCAGCTACTAAAGCGTCGCGTTCGTGACTATTTGACGGTTTAGTGACATGTGCTTCATTAAATGTTCGAATCATTTCTTTTTTCTCGCTAACAGTAAGTGTTTTCCGTGCTGTGTGTGTTTTTGCATTGAATTTAGTTGAAAGTGTCTGAACATATGCTGGTACAGTAGTAACATCAGTAGCTATGATAGTCGCTGTTCCATATTCTGAAATTCTCCGTACAACATCCCCTCTGGATAAGCCTTTGGAACTTTCAATTAGAAGGACTTGCCCTCGAAAATCGAGAATGGCTATGCCCACAGTAACGCCAGGGTCAACACCTACGATTAGTTTTTTCGCTTTGGTTATAGCTGGTTGAACAGGGACATCCGTACTTCCTAATGGTATGAATTCAATTCGCTTCCTTTTAACATGCTGGATTTTAATCTGAACGTCAGCAGCTTTTGATTGTTTGATAATACCATTGAGTTTGTCCCGAGAAGCATAAACTGTGAAAATTGCTCTCTCTAATCCATAAGCGGAATCTTTTATTGCGATATCAAAATCTAGCTCCGATTTTTCTAAACGTTCCTGGATCTCTTTTGCAGCACTTTGAATAAGGGCGTTTATTCTACGATGATATCTGTCTTGAGACCATCCCCCAGGCCCTAAGGATCTCGCACGGGTCACATAGATTTCAGTTTCTTCCAAAAATGGAGAAGCGATATATCCCACATTTTTTGCTGCTAATCGAGCACTTACTTCTGCTTCTTCTAATGGACTTTTTCCGGATAGAGGAATGCCGTATCGATTCGCAACTCTATTTAATGGTTCCATACCATGCGACGGGTGTGGTGATCCTGTAACCTGAATGAGTTTGGTTGTTGGAGGAAGACGTTCTAAAAATGCTACTAATGCTTGGGTCGAAGGTGTTAATTCATAGATATTATCGATTGCTAGAATATCTGCATTCAACTCTTTGATGAGTTTAACAAGGCGATATTTTGTTATCGAGGTATATTTCTCTCTTACCACACCATTTTCTAATATGCAAGCAGCAAATTTCGGTGGAGATTTCACGGAAGAACTCTGAGGAAGTATGTCGACACCAATTATAATATTTCTATCGTCCATGAAATCACCGATCAGCGAATCCCTTTCCTTTAGGGATACACGTATCTCATGCAATTTCTATAGAGTTTTTCTTTTTACTATATTCAGTAATAGAAGTAAAGTTAATTTGAATTTCTATACTGGAAAGATTCTAACTTTCTTTCAAATAATGTAATATTTTCATTATATCTTCAGAAATCTCAAATCTCTTTTTGAAAAAAATCAATATATTCTTTACGTCGCGCTTTAGTAGTGAATCTGCGTTTGGATGTGTCTTACTATTTACCCACTGGGGAAAGTCGATCAGAGTCACGCTACCATCGTCTGCATTGTATAGCACATTGAAAGGTGAAAGATCCGCATGAATAATTTCACAAGATCGATAAATTGTTTTCACGATTTCAATGATTTCAGTTAGTATAGCATTAGGTTCTTTTATCTCTAAGATGATAGATAGTTCCTCGCCTTCAATCAACTCCATTACTACACAATGCCTATTTTGCCCTAGTGGCTCAGGAACAGATGATATTACAGGATAAATTCTCTTTAATGCGACATATTCTCTTCTAGCAGCTATTTGTGACTCTAGCAGCCATGAGAGATGCTTTCTGCCTGCAGTGTATGACCGAAGCCGTCTCGTTTGGCGAAAACTGGTCCTACCGAGCCTGTGTAACTTTATAACAACGGTCTCTTTTTCAGGTGTGAGCGCTTCATATACATCAGATTCCTTTCCTACACCTATGGGCATTCCAATCGCTTCTATAACATTAGCACGAACTAGTGCGTTAAGAGCCAAACAATCATGCCCATTAGAATTCAATTCAAACCCTAAATATGATCCACCCCAGCGGAGGATCAACTCAAGTTTGTTAAGCTTATCAAGTCGGAATACGACCTCATCTTCAGGAAATCCTGAGATCAAGGAGATTATCTTTATAGGAACATGTTCATATGCTCTTATACCGCGCTCAATCGCTTCTAAAATTTCAAAATCATCGTTATCCAATTTCTTAAATGCGTTGATAGCTTTTTGTGACATTCCTAAACCCAATTAACGCCTTTTTTATTGGGTGAATTAGACTTCAGAGATCGCAACAAAGATCTATAAGTTTAGGTAAAACCTTAAATGTTATAATAAAACATTTATAACATATAATTTCATTTATAACATATAATTTCTAATATATATTAAATCAATGTGCAGTATTTGTAACGGACTTTTAGATATTTAAATATCAGTAGGAAGTGCGGAGATGCCTAAAGACTTAATTGTAAAAGATGAAGATGTTTCAAAGGTTGCAAAAGCATTAGCTTCGGGAACAAGATGGAAAATACTTAAGTTATTGAAAGTAGAGGCACTCGATGTAAGTAGAATTGCAGAAAAAATAGGTCAGACAGAAGCAAACATAAGCGCACAGATCAAAATCATGGAAAATGCGAATCTTATTGAAACTTACTACGAACCTGGAGTGCATGGTGTACGAAAAGTATGTAGACCTGCCATTGATCGTATTATTCTCACGACAGATTAAAGGTTTTTTTCTCATATCTCTTTGCTACATCCTCCAACGGTATTGAAATCGGGGGAGACGGCGAATATCTTGTTCTTATTTGGACGAAGATTGGATGCGTTACTGCATTTCCCACAATGAGTGCCTCACCTACGTTAAGGGTTGTTATTGTATCTAATGAAGCTTTGTCGACCATTTCTGAACTCTGACCAATGAGTTTAAGGTCGTATGGGTTTGTTATTCGCAGATAAATTTGGCTGTTTAATTGGCTAAGCACAGTAGTACTTAAACGCACAGGACGCTGTGAGATTAGCACTAATGAAGCATAGAACTTTCGACCCTCTCTAGCAATCGTTTCAATAATGCCCTTTGATATGGCTGGTCCTTCTGGACAGAATTGATGAGCTTCCTCTAGAATAAAAACGAAGGGTGGGATTTCTCCTCGCTTTCTCAAATTAAATAAACTATTAATTAAGTAATTGACTATTATCTGCTTTTTTCGTAGACTTATGATTTCACGAAGATCGAAGATCGTGGCTTCACCAACTCGAATTCTTTCTTTTAGCGAAGGATGTTCCTCAACCCCGAACAGCTGTGTACTTTCTAAGTCGTAAAACCATCCCATCATTGCCTCTTTTGTTCTTGGATTCATTTCACTTTGTTCAATCATTCCAATAAGCTCAATTAAATCGTAGGGTTTTCCAGTTTTACCACTCATTCCTCTCAATTTTTTGATGATCTTGTTTAACTCCCTTATTTGAACGTAACTCATTTGTGGTTGAAAACTTGCAAAATTATAACTGGTAAGTTTAGGGACACCGAGTTGAATGTAGGGTCCATTAATCAAATTTGTTTTTTCAGAGAAATCAAATTCAGAGGAGTCAGAGGTGGTCGCGAAACTCGTGTATTCTCCATGCACATCAAGAATTACGACTGCCACTCTACCTTGTTCTGGCTTTCTCATTAACAATTCTTCAATCAATACGCTGGTTAGATAACTTTTACCAGCCCCTGAAATTGCAAGGATTGCCACATGTTTTTGAAATAATCTCGTGAGATTGAGCGTTACTGGAACATCATGATGGAGTAATTTCCCAAGATTGACGCCTGAGGGATCTAATCCTAATACCTGTAGTAGCATCTCCGGAGTTGCTAAAAAAACTTTATCACCGGGACCAGGCGGGAAAGTGACGCGTTCAAGTCTTCCCGATTGGGAGATTCTCCCCATAGGCTTTCCTTCAGCAAGAATGTATTCCCAACGATCTGCTGGAAAGATAGTTGTAAGAGGTCCACTCCTTTCGTATTCTTTTACGGCTTCTGCGCTCTCGAAATACCTATTCGTCTTCATAATATTTGTTACTGTCGCAATGAGAATTCCATCAACATCATCGCTTTCAACGGCGATAAACTGACCTTTTCTCAACGGTATCGAATTTTCGATTTCCGTGATAACCAGTTTGAATTCACTGGGTGTTGGTGAATCCCTCGCTGCAATAACAGTACCTATCGGCTTTTTCATGTTTTTCACTTTTTTACCTAAACGGTCTTCGATCGCGTCTTAATTTTAATAAAGATGATGAATGCCCGATCTTATCAAGTAATTGACTGTAAACAAAATCTAAATCATAATCATGTATCTTAGCTCTCGCGTCGGCCTCGATCAGAACAGATGGTATTCCGTATGCCGCGTGATGGCTTGAAAGTGGATAGACGACCGAAGATACTCTGTCTGCAGTTTTAGGGGGCTCAACGTGTTCTGGATTAAGAAACTCAATACGAGTTGGTTGATCAAAATCAACAGATTTTAGGTAGAAAGCAAAGAGTTTATCACGCCATTGTGCAGAAATACGTGATGGCGATTTCTTAGCATCTGAGGTTAGTAGTCTATAAACAGCAGATCTTTCACCAGACTTTAAAACGCGATATAATAAATCTGTATCCTTTATTTGTTTAATTATGCCTCTATAATCAACTTGTAGTAGTTCAAATAGTTCGGGATACTTTTTTATTAGAGAAGGTAGAATTTCACCTAAGATTTGAGTAAACCGTGTTGATCTACTGTCCTCAACACAACCTACTAATAAAGTCCCATTTTCGCGCGCTTTTTCGTAGAGTTTTTCATAAAATCTCGTCAAGAGTTCTCCTCTTGCAGCAATGGTGGATGTAGCGAATATATCGTATTGTTGGGGATATATCGATCCATCTATCAACAGAAGATCAATTTTTACCTCTTCAATTACGCCTATAGCTGTTTTTACCTCTTCAATTGCACGTTCTAAACTGGATGAGGTTTCAATCTCTGTGCGAGAGACTGGTATGTAATTAACGAGTACATTCAGAGGCGGAACATCCGCTGGATAATATCTAACAACTGGTTTATCTTTAGAAAAATCAAAAATCACCGCAGCTGCTTTGGTGAGGATAATATCAATTGCATGATATAGACGAGAAACCACGCCACCATCTATTCCCGCAATTCTGAGACCAGTTAAACTTGTAGGTTCTACCTTTTTTACTAATTTTCTCTCAATAATCCCATCTTCTTTGAGTTTTGGAAAAGCATCCAAGTCAATCTGTTCTAGCCCTCCCCTAAGGAGCATGCTAAACATTTCTTTATCTCTTTCAAGATCCTTGAGTCTCTTTACAATTAATTCTATTTCGTCATATATAGATCGGATAAACATCTTCTTCCCTAGTTATTTTATTGACTTATCCATAAGTCGTATTGCATTCATTGAAGTAGATCATCAAAAATTAGGTTGTTTACAAAATATAAGTTCCTCTTATTCTGCACTAAAACGTTATTCTGCTTAATTTCATTCAATGTATTTGCTAAATTAGATGAAATCATGTCAGGGTACTGATTCATTTTTTATGAAAAGAAATAAACAAATCTGTTTATCAAAATCCTTCTAAATCTTTCATTAAACTAATTCAGGAAATTATTTGTAAAAAATATGGTAAGACTAACAGAGACCTCGAGAAAGTAGATAGTAACGGACTCCTCAATCATTCGATTAATTCACTGACAAAACTGATAACCATACAGGTTCACATGCCAAAACATGTAGTCAAAGGAAAGATCACATTTTTTCAAAGATTTCATGTTGTACCCATCATTGAACTCCTTAATCGTTTTCTAATTGATCTGAACGTTGATATAAACCAACTTAACCAAAGTTCGAAACATCTTGATTTCATAGAAACCTTACCTAGATCGTCTGTCAGTTCTCTTAAATTCGATGAAGGTGATGATGACTTATTAAAAGCACTCCGCCTAACTATCTTGAAACCTGTATCTGTTTCATACGCTAAGTGGTGCACTCGCTGTCATAAGGTCTATAAAAAACCGAACTGTCGCTGTGGTATTGGTATCAGATGTGCTTGCGGTGGTCGGACACGATACGGACTCTGTCAGAAATGCCGAACATTCACCTATCGAATCGCTATTCAGATTGTGGCTGAAGGATGTGATCAAACAGGTACAATTCTCCTAAAATTCAATGGTAAAGTAGCTAATAATCTGTTAGAGTATTTCGATGGTATCTCTCTGGTAAAAACAATGGCAACTATACAAAGAGAAACGAATTTATCTCCATCAAAAGTTGCTCAGATAACCGCAAACAGCAAATTATCTCATTTACGAGGCAAAGAAATTGTAGTTGCTGGTAAATTATTCCGATTTAAGTTTAATCCACAAAATCCCCGCGCTAAAGGCTTTCCTTGTCTTCAAGTCCTATATTCTCGACATCTTGATGAAATGAATATCAATAAGGAATTAGATTTCATTTTCTTAAAGGCATTAGATAGAAAAATTCCTAAGAATTTACTTCATTTTGCTAAGCAATTACACCTTGATAACAGTTTAGTTGACCGTTTATATGCGAAAAATCAACCGCAAGACCAATCACTGTCTCCCGACAGCACAAGTGAGTCGCTTCCCACTATTTATGATAATCTTCCTTTCCCGTCAAAGCATCTATTATTGTGTGACCTCTTTGATGGACAATTAAAAAGGGCAAAATTCTTCGGAAAGAACTATACCGCGCTTTTTATTCCTAAATTGGAATGTAGAATTGTTCGGGCAACAATTATTGGGACGGTCACCAAGAAACCGCGCGTAACATCTACACAAATTCGTTTTCAAGTCTCTGACAGGAGCACAGACACTCCTCTCCAAATTATTTTGAGAGGAAATCCAAATACAGGAATGCTTCACGAGTTAACGCGACGTTTAAGGACTCAACAACTTGTACAAATTATCGGACGACCTGTTTTCAAAGATTCAAAACTCGTTCTTGAGGCAGAAGGAGTTTATCAAGTTACTCCGAATTTCGTTGTCATCCATTTTGCCTCGTGTATGTCTATTCCGTCTCTATTCAAGTATCAAGCTGAACCTATGAATGAGATCGCTGAGCAAGAATCACAGGAGGTGGTGCTCACTCCTTAAATGGAATAAAATATAATTTTATCATTTCATTGGAATTTACACGGCACATAAGCGTCAATAAAACGTAAAGACCGATAAATGTGTGCCAATTATGCTCGCCGCACGATATCTATCTACTTTCTTTGGCATGCATTTCTCATAGGTCTATTCTCTCAGTGTATTTTAACTTGTAACGTATCTCGATTTTTCAGCGATTATCTGTCGAATTTGATGAATTTGCATGCTGTAAAAAATCTATGGAGGTTTGATAAAATGGTTAATAGAAATGCGGTTAGTACCGAGTTTTCTTTTGGCATGCAGACCCACAAAAGTGATTTGGAAAATGACAAAAACACTATGCCTAAAACATTTAAAGCAATGCAACGCGAAACCACAGTCTACGAGTTCTATGTAGAATTGAAAGAGGATTCCTTGACCGAACAAGGATTTCTTGACCTCGTAAAAGTGCCCAAGTTGTATGTTGCTGGGGCAGGACCATTCCTTAAGAATTTAAGGAAAAAAAACAATCTCAGTCAAAAGGACATAGGCAATATCTTGGAGGTTCACAGAATAGCAGTGAAGTCTTGGGAATACAATATAAATAGAATGCCTTTGCAAAAGTTAGTTAAAATCTCTGAAATCTTAGGCGTTTCTAGAGATACAATTTATTCGCTGATTGATCAAGGGAAATTAAAAACTAAGAACAACTTACCTGTAAAATTTGAAAAAATCTGTAACATTGTTCGCTATTTCAATCCACACAAGTCCAATAAACAATGGCACGTCTCTATATTCAACTGCTCCAACGAAACTCTTTCTGAAATTGAGGCTGTTTTGAATGTAAATGCAGTCATTACTTCATATTCCCATGCTAATATCAATTGCAAGGACGTACGTAACTATCTTACAACATTTTTTCAATACACCAAAGTACCTAAAATAAATCCCCCCCTTACTCAAGAAGTAAAACTCTGGCACGACAAGAATGTCGATTTAAAACGGGCTGTAATTATTCCATGCTTGCAGAGTGATGGTTGCATTGCAAACGGAAGTCAGGATTTTAGAATCATTTTTTCTGGCAAAAATAAAAAACTACACAATATTTTTGTTGATGCGATGTACTACGAATACAATGAATGGCCTTCTTCTTATTTCTATAAAAGCACACCTGACGCTTGTAACCAAACCACTTATGTCAAAAATTCAGTAAAAGAAATTGCAGATGAAATATTAACACTCGCTAGGAGTACAAAAACGTCACCCTCGATCGGACAAACCGTTGAAGAATATTTAAAGGAACCACAACCAAATTTGAACTATCTAATCAATGCCTCTGACACTGAGCAGAAAATTGCCTTTCGAATTTGGATGTCGACTGAGGGATATGTTACTATAACCAAACATAAATACATCGCACGAGGATGTAGCAGCAGACTAAAAGAGGAGTATGTATCTCCTTTTCTAGCAATCGCATGTGCTCATCCTGTCTTAGCCAAACAACTTCAACAAATCTCAAGAAGCTTAAACATCCCACTTTATATAAGACATTTAAAAAAGAAATGGTTCGGAATCGATGTGCTTACAAATTCAACAATACTCGGAAGCATAGAATTTCTAAAACTAGGAGGCTTCGTTAAAGGCGTAAAGATTAGTGCAAAGAGCAAAAATCATAAAGGTGTCGAAAAACAAACACTCTTACTTGGAATCTTAGAATTCAAAAAACGAGAACAGGAAAACACTCTTCTCAGAAAATTATCACGTAAGAAAATACATTACGAGATCAATAAAATCATCGAAAACAGAGAATATAAATCAGAAGACTATTATATCAAGTACTTCTCTTAGAACGATATGATACTGTAAAAGAGAAGTTCAACTTCTCTCTCTTCATTTTTTAAGAATCTTATTCACGCTTTTCTTTGTTATATCTTGTAAGTGCTCAAGTTGCTTTAACTTTCTTACAATTTCGCCGAGTTCATTATGAAGCGACTTGATATACATCTTCTTTAGACCTTTATGGAATTTTGTATTCTTTGTCCTTTCTTCTTCTTACACCCTAAGAGGCCAAAATTGGATTGAAAGATGAGATTTTCGATAATATTTATTCGTTAGCATTCATTCTGATAGTAGATCTCTCAAGTGCATGTTTTATGAAGGCAAAATACAAAGGGTTTGGTCTGTTTGGTCGAGAGGTGTACTCAGGATGAAACTGTACTCCCACGCAAAACGGATGGTCCGCAATCTCTACAGCATTAACAATTTTCCCCATGTCATCATATGCACTGGTAATGAAGCCTTTCTCTTTCATCTGGCCCGTATATTCCTCAATTATGTGATATCTATGACGAAAACGTTCATGAATAACTGATTGATGATATGCATCCCAAAGTTTTGTTCCTTCTTGAATAATGATCTTCTGTGCACCAAGTCGCATGGTTCCGCCCTTTTCTTGGATAATTTTTTGCTCAGGAAGGAAATCTATAACAGGTAATTGCGTTTCGGCATCAACTTCAGTTGTATGTGCCTCTTTCCACCCCATTACATTTCGTGCGAACGCAACAGTTAGAAGTTGTGCACCAAAACAGATACCCAGATACGGTATGTTCTTTTGGATAGCGTAGTTAGCAGTTTGAATCATGCCCTCAACGCCTCTTGATCCAAAGCCTGGTGTGAGGAGACAGCCGTCACACGAGTCCAAGACGCTAATTTTTTCAGGGTGTTCTTCAATGGCTTCCGTATCGATCCAATTGATATTTACTTCTGCATCTAAATGCGCTCCAGCGTCTTGTAATGCATAGTTTATACTAACATAACTATCAATTATGCTCGTATATTTTCCAGGCATAGCGATATTGATAGTACGTGTGGCATTCTTAAAGAGATTAACCATTTCAGTCCAGTCTTCTGTGGCGGGTTTGCAATCATAGGATAACTGAAGTAAAGAACATAGATAATTTCCCATATTTTGTTGTTCAAAATAAAGTGGAAGGTCATAAATTGGGCTGAGATCAGGATTACTTATCACAGCTTTTTCAGGAACACTGCAATATAAACTAATTTTACGTTTGATCTCTTCAGATAATGATTCTTTTGCTCTTCCAACAATAATATCTGGCTGAAGCCCCATCCCTTGAAGAGTGCGTACTGAGTGTTGGGTAGGCTTTGATTTTAATTGACCAACTGATTCTAAATATGGAATAAGTGTTACGTGGACTAAGCATGTATCATGCTCTGAAAGTTCGAGACGCAACTGACGAATCGCCTCAAGAAATGGCATGGCCTCAATATCTCCGACTGTGCCGCCAATTTCAATAAGCAATACATCGGGATTCTCCTTATTTGCGATGTTCCTAATACGAGATTTTACCTCATCTGTAATATGAGGGACGATCTGAATTGTACGACCAAGAAACTTTCCAACGCGTTCATGTACAATAACAGAAAGATAAATTTGACCACTCGTAATATTTTGTGACGGATGAAATGGATGGTCGAGGAATCGTTCGTACGTGCCAGCATCTTGATCAATCTCTGCTATCCTGTAAATGAAACCGGGAGCTGGGTTGAATTCCCATACCTCATCGGTTATAAACACTTCTCCGTGCTCTATCGGATTAAGTGTGCCTGGATCGACGTTTAAATAAGGATCAATTTTGATAACGTCAACATGAAAGCCTCGGAATTGCAATAATTTGCCGATAGCAGCGGTCGTGATACCCTTTCCCAACCCACTCAAAACGCCACCTGTGATAAAACATAGCTTGGTCATAG
>Ga0180437_10004802_pt1 | contig 18921 bp, 10 predicted proteins | sample SS_ome_4_FD_132410 | JGI IMG/M metagenome (GOLD analysis project Ga0180437, IMG submission 132410) | Hypersaline lake sediment archaeal communities from the Salton Sea, California, USA - SS_3_D_1 metaG | ecosystem: Environmental > Aquatic > Non-marine Saline and Alkaline > Hypersaline >... | reverse complement strand
CGGGATTGCCATCCTCATCGCACCGATGCTGGTTTTTCGCCTCAACCCGGATTTTTCCCGTCTCTTCTCCAGCATCGCTGTTATCGTTACATTTATCCTGACCATCTTACTTCTGAGTTCTTCTTTTTTCTTCGGCGGTATGGCTCTGGCTCTTCTCTTCAAAAAAAATCATAAAGAGATGCCGCGCCTCTATATGGCCGACCTTTTAGGCGCAGGCGTCGGTGTCGTCATGGCCATCCTGCTGATGAACGCATTCAGCACGCCCGTTACTGCTTTTCTCATCGCCCTGCCCATTTTAATCGCATCGTTTATGAGCAGCCATGGCATATGGAAACGGCTTCCCGCGCTCCTCATCGTGGCCACGTTGATCTTGTCCGCCTTCGTATCATCGTCCCTCCAGATCGAAAGAGAAGAAGAGGCGCCGGTCATCTACACTCACTGGGATGCCATGGCACAGATTAAGGTGCACGACTATGGCCGGTTTCGCGTCATCAACACAGACAATGCCTCCAAATCACCGGTACTCCCCTTCGATGGCAATTATAGGGCATTCGCGTATTTTGATCCACAGTGGGAGCTCGATGTTTCTTACCTAATCAAACGATTCCCATCGTGTACGTTCCTTTCCCTGGGTGCCGGCGGCGGGAGCGACGTACTCCAGGCCCTAGCCGAGGGCGCTAATGAAGTCCACGCCGTCGAGGTGATTCCCCATATTAACAGGATGATGCTTCGCGGCGATCCGGCGGGGTATAAAAAAGTGGCAGGGAGAAACGCCCTTGGGAGAATCGTAACCCTGGTCGATTATTCCGGCCGTATCTACCATTCTCCCCGGGTAAACGTTGTCACGGAGGACGCACGGGCCTATATCCGCAGGTTCAGGAACACATTCGATCTGATTTATTCCCTCAGCTCCAACACGTGGGCCGCACTGGCGTCGGGCTCATTTGCCCTGGCCGAGAATTATCTCTTCACCACCGAAGCTATCAAGGATTACTGGGAAGCGCTCACCCAAAACGGCTTTCTGGTCATGGAGCATCAGGTGTACATGCCGCGCATCGTGAGCGAGGTCTTGGATGCCCTTAACGAACTGAAGGTGGCGAGTCCGACCGAGCACGTCGCCGTTTACGACCTCCCCAGCAAGAACCGCAAGGTCCTGCTCCTGTCGAAAAAACCTCTGACAGACGACATCCGGTACAATGCATTAGGAAAGATTGTGCCGGAAGATAACGAGACCATCCGACTCCTCTATCCGGCGCCAGACTCCCATGGGGACAACCTCATCCATCGCATCGTTATCAACGGATACCGGCAGGTTGCGCCGTATGCCTCTATCGATATCTCCCCATGCACGGACGACCGGCCTTTCATCGCGCAGCTGGGCTTGTGGAAACATTTTCGCTTTGACCGCCTGAAAAATCTGGATCCCTATGCCGAGCTCTTCCAAGGCTTCCCCATCTCCAAAATGCTTCTTTCGGTCATCCTTCTCGTCGTCGTTCTTATCATCATCCCCTTGAATCTGCTCCCGTACCTGCGTTCCGAGGAAAAACTACGCGGCGTTCCCTGGATGTATTTCTTTGCCATCGGCATGGCCTTCATGATGGTAGAGGTGGTGCTCATCCAGAAATACGCCCTGTTCATCGGTTCCCCCAGCTACAGCATCGTTACCATCCTCCTCACCCTGCTCATTGGCTCGGGCATCGGAAGCCGATTCTCCAGAAAAGTAAGCGACCGAACCGCCTTCATCGGGATTCTGAGTTGGCTGGTCCTGGATATCCTGATCCTCCGTCATGTCACGCATGCGCTGGGCGGCCTGGGAATCGCACCCCGCGTGCTCGTCTCCATCGTCCTGATTGCCCCGCTGGGATTTTTCATGGGCATGCCGTTTCCCAAGGCGGCCCTGAGGATCGGTGCGTTGATCGATTGGGGCTTTGCCGTCAACGGAGCTGCTTCCGTACTGGGTGCAACACTCATCCTGCTCGTGGCCATATCCATGGGCTTTACGGCTTCCCTGGTATTGGCAGGCCTGCTTTACTCGGCTGCGTACGTGCTCCTGAAACGGAAATCCGCATGGAGAAGGATATAGATAATGAAGCTACCGGCCGGACACTTTTCTTCTCTATTACAGCAATTTGAATGATGACGAGCATTGGCCATGGAATTCAGACGATACAATTACTTCATCTTCGTGGTATTACACACACTCATCCTAATGAGGGACGTGTCCGCAGACAAGCTTCAGGATAGACCTCTTGATTTCCGCCAGACTCCCATCGTTCCACTTCACGAATGGGAAATGACACCGGGTGACGATGCATCCGTATCCAGTTTGGAACATACCGATACAGTATGGACATCCATTGACCTTCGGGATAAAAGCCTCTTTGGAGGGTATGACGGAACAAGGATCATCTGGTTGCGAAAGGCAGTACTGCTGGATACCCTTCCGGAAGATCAGCATCTTCTGCTTTCGTCCTATTACGTGACCTGTGCAGCCGAGTTCTACTGGGACGGCACACGGATCGGCTCCAACGGACGCGTCGGCCAAACAGCCGACGAAGAGCAGCCCGGACGCGTCCTGTCCAGGGTTCGGATTCCTTTGGAGGGAATCGAATCAGGCGATCATGTTCTGGCCATGCGGATTTCCAGCCACTGCCGACCGCCACGCATCGATCGAATAGAATTGGGGCTGGACGAAGCCTTCCGCAAAACCGATTTAAGGACAAACAACGCCAACGTGTTCATCACGGCGTTTTTTATTACGTCTGCGATGCTCAATATCATCCTGTTCTTCGGATTCAACAGGAACGTGGCCTATCTTTTCCTTTTTTTATACTGCGTCTTTCATACGTTAAAAATTCTCATGCTGCCGTCCTGGCTTTTTCTCGAATCGGATGTCATCTCCATTCAGTTCAACGAAAGGATGCTTTATCTGTTCGTGATGCTGGGCAGTGTATCGTTGATCGCTTTTCTGATCTACAAATTTCCCCTTCCCAAGAAAATAGGGATGCTCTCTCTGGCCGCTGCCATTTCTTTGCTGTGTTTTTTCACGATTCCCGAGCGCACCTTCTTCCCCGCTTCCGTGGCCGTTACTTTCGGAATCTCATCATACGCGGCATTCAAGAAATGGGACGGCCGTTGGATGATTCTGTTCGGCCTCATCGGCCTGAGCATCGGTTCTGCCCTCTGGTACCGGGGCATGTTCAACTTCGGCTATTTCCTGGGAATCATGTTTTTCATCGCCGCCATGAACATCGCCGTGGGAAGACAGATCGCACGGCAGAGTCGTCTCCATCACGAGGCCGTACTCCGATCATCCAGATTACAGACCGAATTGCTCAAGCAGAACATCCAGCCTCATTTCATCATGAATTCACTGACATCGATTCAGGAACTCATCGACACCGATCCAGCCAAAGCCACGGAATGCATCGACGCCCTGGCCGAGGAATTTCGTATGTTCTCCAAGATATGCGGAGAAACGCTGATCCCCTTGGGCGATGAACTCGAACTCTGCAAGGCGCATCTGAAAATCATGGGATTCAGGAAGGACGCCTGTTTCACAATAGAAACGGAAGGACTGTCCGGCGATGAAAGAATCCCGCCCGGCATTTTTCACACACTGATCGAGAACGGTTTGACCCACGGCTTCAGTAAACAATATCACGGTCATTTTCGACTGCAGAAAGAAACCGCATCCCAGGGGATACGTTATATCCTGTCCAACGACGGTGAGGTTTCCGACAATCGGGATATCGGGCACAAAGGTACGGGCATTCATTATGTCGAAGCACGCCTGGAGGAATCGTTCCCCGGGCGCTGGACATTACATTCAAGGCCAGTGGAAAACGGCTGGAACGTCACCATCGAGATTTCCGATAGGCCCCCATCATAAGGCAGAACGGAATACCATGCGTATTGTCATCGTCGAAGACGAACTTCTCATCGCCCAGCGCCTCCAGAGTATGATCCGGGAGATTTTGGGCTCCCGAATCACCCATACCGCCATCGAGACCACGTTGGAGGCGGCATCCGACTTTCTGTTCTCCCGCCCCGTGGATCTGCTGATCTTGGACTTGAACCTCCACGGCAAGGACGGATTCGAACTCTTGAAGACAGCCGTCTCTGGTTCTTTCCATACCATCGTGGTATCGGCAAACACGGATAAGGCACTGGAAGCCTTCGAATACGGTGTTCTCGATTTTGTCGGCAAGCCCTTTACCAGGGAACGGCTACAAAAGGCATTGGAACGGTACGATCGCATCGAAAATCGGAACGCCTTCCCAACCAAGTATCTGTCCATCCGAAATCGGGAAAAACTATCCCTCATCACTATCGATGACATCGACTACATCCAGGGTGCCGGTATTTATTCCGAAATTCACCTGCACGACGGCAAGACGGAGATACACGATAAAACGCTGGGAAGACTCGAAACGATCCTGCCATCGCATTTTATACGAACGCATAAATCCTACATCGTCAACATCCAACGCATCGACCACTTCAGGAGTCTGGGGGCCAGCAAGTACGAAGTAGCCCTGAAGAACGGGGAAATACTGCCCGTCAGCCGGGCAAGGTATAAGGATATCAAACATCTCGTACCATAATCTTCTCCAGACAATCCCTCCATGTGAGCATTTCATATACTCATAGAGCCGTTCACAAGTCCTGCGTTGATCTCTTCCTGTATACTGCTTATCATGGGAGAGCGAACGGATATATTTTTAAATTGATCAGGACAGCATCGGGTATCATGAAGGAGGAAAACACGATGAAAACAAAAAGGACCCTACTATTTCTGGTGGGATTTATGCTATTATTCCGAATCTCAATCCTTCCGGCAACAGACTCCTTGCGCATTCTCTTAATCACGGGTGGCATACCCGTTCGATACCACAAGACCCTGGTTCCGACGAGTCTGTATTCTGTATTTCAACAGCAGGAGGACTTTCAATGGGATCACGCCTCGTTGGACGAAGCTGCTTTCGAAAATGACATACGAGATGACTACGATGTGATCGTTTTCTTCAACCGCAGCGATTCCATGTCGCCTTCCGCGATTAAACACGTCAGAGATTTTATCGAAAGCGGAAAAGGAGTCGTCATCCTTCACAGCGCGTTGAGCAGCTACACCGATTGGGACTGGTGGTGGCGCGGCGTCGTGGGAGGAAAATATCAAATCGCGGATACTCCCGAGACTCCGAAATCCGGGGCCAGTCAGGGAGAAACCATCTCATTCAGGATTGTTGCAGACCACCCCATCACAGAAGCCGTGGGATCGTTCTCGCTGGAGGACGAAACGTATAACGGTCTGAGCATCCAGCCCGGTGTTCGGATCCTGTACAGAACCGACAACCCGACCAGCGACGGCCCCGTCGTCTGGATCGGCCCCCACAAAACATCGCGTGTCGTGGTCATTCAACCCGGACACTTTAAAGAAACATACCTGAATCCACACTTTCGGTCATTGCTCGTCAATGCCATCCTCTGGGCTGGAAAGAGAAAAACACGCAATACACAAGGGAAGGATTATAAAATGCAGAAGACGGACATCGACGCTATCAAGGGCATCGTCGAAAAAGCATATATTCAGGGCATCCATGGAAACCAGGATGAAAAAGTGGTTAAAACCGGATTCCATCGAGACTTTGATATGCTGGTAAAAGAAAAGGGACGTATCCGGAAAGTGGATGTGGATGAATGGCTGGCATTCATCGAGAATACGGCGAAAGTCCAACAGCCTGACTTGTGGAAATCCAAGGCATCCTATGATTTTCAAGTCGTCGATGTGACAGAAGATTGTGCCTTTGTAAAAATCGATGTCCATAAAGGAACAAAACACTTCTCTACAGATTTCATGCTTCTTTACCGATTCGACGAGGGATGGAAGATCGTCAGCAAAATATTTATACTATGGTGATTAAAAACAGGAAACAGCACATAAGCGACAATGGCCCGGGAAACATCCTGGGCCATCGTTGACTCGAAAACTCTACTCGTTTATTTATTAGATCAAATACTAATTGATCTTCTAATTATTCATACGTTCCACGCGACTGTTTACCCTATTGTCATCCATACTGACTATCTGCTAATAAGACGTCTCCAAAACCATAATCCCGCAATTTATCTTTGAGCGTCTTTATCATCAAATGGATTGCATGTCGAGACCAACCCGTATCCATTGGGTCTGCTTCTGTTTCATGGAATCGAGCACCCCAGCCAACACTGTGAGATGTTCTATTACGGTCTTTCGAACGGTACGACAGGTGTGACCATTGAGAACGGTCGAAGGGTAAGTCGTGACTAAAGACGTCTTGTAAATAGGAGAAGGGCTGTAGTGAGCCAACCCCAGGCAGGATGAAATTACCCTCGGAATGATAGAGAACGAGAAGAACCAGACACCTCTTTTGACAATAACCCCATGAAAGGCATCAAGATATCATTAAAATTTCCTGTTTAAGAATCGTGACGAGGAATCTCATGTTCCGCCGATGCTCCCTTTTGTTATTCATCTTCTTGCATTTCGGATCTCTGGTGTACGGCCAGAATGCTTCGCTGAATCCACATGTTGTTTCCGGGATGTATCGAGGTATGGCAGGTGCGGGTCTGGCCGTCGTCAGTAATGTGTCGTCCATCGACTTGAATCCCGGAGGACTCTCTGTGGAATCCGCACATAGACTATCCGTCGGCCTGAATGCAAAACACATCGCCTACGATCTGTTCAATAGCTACAACGACCAGTGGGCCAAGGTCATGAAATGGAACGATCAGCACTACAACATGGAGCATGTGCTGGCGGGTATAATCCTGACTCAGCATATTACCCTCGGAATGGGAGTGATTCAAAAATTAAATCCTGTGGCCAATAACAACAGGAGATACATCACCTACAGTGTCTATTTTCATCACGAGACGAAGGGCAACGTCTACGCCCTCTGCCTTTCCTCGGGCATCCGAATAACAAAAAATCTCTTCCTGGGCATCACCCTTTATAGGTATACCGGAACCATCACCAGTACGATCACCGGGGATGACCACGGCAGGTTGTCGGATGCGTGGGCCCGATGTGAAAGCTACTTGACAGGAACGAATGTTCGCATCGGAATTCAATGGCGGCACGATGTATTCAGCGCCGGATTCATCCTCGAAACGCCGTATGCCATGACTATGGAGGCGAATACATCCGTTTCCAACGATCCGTCGTTCGTTCCAAGCTTGCCGCCTTACAACCAAACGTCATGGAACATGCCCTTGGTTCTGGGTTTTGGCCTGGCCTACACCGGAATAAAGAAATGGACATTTTGTCTGGATGCCGAATACCATCCATATGAGGAATCCGATGTTCAACTCAATCTGTTCGAGTACGGAGGACAGCCCAACTGGAAACACATCCATACATTCCGAACCGGTGTGGAATTTCGTCCGTTTAAAAAGACCAATACACCCATCAGAGCGGGATATGCGTATATACCGCAACTCTACGCATCGAACCGGTCGGTGGGTGATGTTCGGGCGGTTCCCCGGGTCGATGCGTACCAGAATACCGAACAAAATGTCATGCATCTGTTCACCTTAGGGTCATCATTCACGGTATCGGCATTGACGTTTCATGTCGCCTTCGAATACGGCATCCTCCATTGGCACAGGGTGTTCACCAATCATGCGACTATGGATGACGATTATACAGAAAGAGTCATCACGTTATCTGTTGACGTGATTTACTCATTGTAATATAAAAGGGGATCTACTACCACATTAAACAATCAGTCAATCCATGAAGCAAAAGACGAGAAGCCGGACGCCAGCTACGAAACACGAAAGTATTCGGCCTGTGCAATAACAATTAATTCTTGTTGTCACTTGACAATTTCTAAAATGTTCTCGATAAACCTCACCGGTCGCATCGATTCTTGCCAGTACACGGAATTAAAAATTTAAAACTGTCGCCTTATGGATATTTTTCTCAAAACCGATAAATTGCTATTTATCGTCCATTTATAATTGCTTATTCGGATACTTTAAACAGATATCATCCGATGAATTAGTAACCGAGATAACAATATTCGGGAACAGCATGTACATGATGAAGGCCCAGGACATATCCTGGGCCTTCATGAAGAACCTATGAAGTACACTCTCCTAGTTTTCGGTACGTTTCGTGCTGTCGGTTACTCCATTATCATACATACCCATCGCTTCTGTCACACGACCTGATTCATCCCGTATAAAACGTAACCGAAAATAAGGGAGCCCATCCAGCATGAACATATCATTTCTCATGGGTACGAGCTTATGATCCGGTTGGGAACCTCGTTTATACATTAATTCTCCCCCCTTTAAGAATACCGTTCTGGGGCCATAAACGCCTTCATATTCCTTCAGTGTTTCTAATTCCATGTGAACGGGATTTTCTTCGATCTCGAGGTTTTCCAACGTCCATTCAAGTCTTCTCTTTTTCATTGCATCCTCTTCCCGAGCGATACGCTCTCGAATAATCTCTTTCCTTGCTCGAAAAAGGGCTTTTTCGGCTGGCACGACGATGTCAGGTTCAACGCCCGTTCCTTCCCAATTCGTTCCCGATATGGGATTGATGGCACGACCAAAGGGTACCGAGATCTGAACAGGCAAACCGGGGAATGCGTGCGCCTCTGTAGGATGAGCGCCTCCACCCGTAGTTTCTCCGATAATGGTTGCTCTCTTGAGATTCTTGAAATTGTATGTGAATTCTTCCGCAGCCGAGAACGTGAAATGACTGGTGAGGATATATATCGGCACGTCCAGCATCCGAGGCCCCTGAACCCGAGCCTGGGTCCAAAACTGTTGCGTACTGTTATCCTTTCGGATATAAAAACTATTGAGGTGCACGGGTTCATCGAAGAAATAACTCATGATCAGCTGGATCATCGAAGGCGAGCCGCCGCCGTTTTGGCGGAGATCAATGATGACTGCATCGGCGTTTGATAAAAAATTCATGGCTGCCACAGCCGTCTCACCTGCAAACGCAGCATCTGCGAACATACGGAGGTCAAGATATCCAATATTCTCCGGAAAAATCTCGATTTTTTTAAATCCAAAATTTTCCGATCGGAGGCGTTCGATAAAACGCTTTTGACGCTCTTCTGGTGTCGAATCGTCCTGTCTCCCAGGTCGAGGAGGCGGTAAAGGCTGTACACCCAAATGGCGATCGTGACAAATGGATCTCATGTCCTCTGTCAGTACTTGGGCAAACGCATCGATATCTGTGATGTTATCGTATTCTCCTCTTTTCAATTTTTTCCGAAGATAGGCTTCCATTTCATCTGCTTTTTCAGGAAACACGTACACCTCGTTCAACACCGTTGTTATCGAATCGATGATGGCCACTCTCGTTTTACCGTCCAGCGGTGGCTTTTTACCCGGACTCGCAATGATGACCTGTGCATATGCCCGCTGCGATACCCACAAGAAGACCATTAACGCTATTAACGCCGCATACAGAGGTAATCCATTACTAAAAAATAGTTTGAAACGGTTTTTCTTAATTCTCATCATCTACTCCTTTCTCGAAGCAGCAATTATTAGAGGGTGTTTGGATTATCTTTCGAGCGCTCCTCGAAGCCTATTGAAAAAGAGAGGCGCGACACAATCGCATGTCGTGTTAGAAAACGACGAAACCCCCGGATTCGTTCTCGGTTGAAAGTTCGTCTGTCTCTAAACAAATTCTTCCACTATGCATATCTCCATATGGTCCTACACTTTTGCATGTTTTATCGATAGGATTTGTGAAAGCCAGCTGATGTTATCTTTGATGAACCGAGCAGACTTGATGCGCATCATGAGTAAAAAATACGACCGGCAGCCACACGACAAGAGAAAATATTAACAATGTGTAAAATGTAACGAAACGCATTACAACTTATAGTGACCTCTTCATTATAATCATCTGGACTGTTATGTCACATGCGCTGCGACGATTTTTCTGCCGCACTTCCTATTCGTACCGAAGAGACCGGGCCGGATTCGTGCGGGCAGCCTTGATAGCCTGGTAGCTCACCGTAAGCAACGCGATGACTAGTGCCAGCATACCCGCCAGGATAAACATCAACCAACTGATTCCGGCACGGTAGGCGTATGCTTCCATCCAACGATTAAGCCCAAAGTAAGCCACCGGCCAGGCAATCACGTTGGCAATAGCGACGAGTACGATAAACTCTTTGGACATCAGTCCCATGATCCCGTGTACAGAGGCTCCTAGAACTTTACGGATGCCGATCTCCTTGGTCCGTTTTTCAGCCATGAATGCAGCCAGACCGAAGAGTCCCAGGCATCCGATAAAGATGGCCAGCACGCTGAAGTAAAGCGTGATGCTTGCGACACGCTCCTCCGATTCGTAGAGTTGACGGATGGTTTCATCCAGGAAAAAATAATCAAATGGCCGTTGTGCATCGATCTCCATCCATTTATCCCGCAAGCGATCCAACGTACCGGGGATATCGTCGGGTGCAAGTCGAACCGAAATCCGAGGTTGCTCCACCGGATCGTAGAATAAAATCATCGGGATGATTTCCTCACGCAGAGAAGTCATATGGAAATCCTTAACAACGCCTACCACCCTCAGGACATCGGTCTCCCCCTCCTGCCCTGGAGGCGGCTGGAAATAGAAAGCCTTACCGATGGGATTTTCCCACCCAAACTGCCTGACAGCCGTCTCGTTGATGAGAACTGATTCAGAAGTGTCTGTTGCCAGGTCGGCAGAAAAATTACGTCCCAACGCCAGCTCCATATTCATCATCGGGATGTAATCGTGATCGATAGCGAGGAATTGCATGGTCTGTCTCTGGTCTTCAGAAAATCCTTCGGGTAAAAAAATCCCCACGTTCCTTCCCGTACCCGGAACATAGGAGGAGCCGCCTGTGCTCACCACACCGGGAATCTGGTTGAGTTCATGCTTGATGGAAGAAAAGCGCCTGATGAGGGACTGGTTCAACCGAGGCAGGACGAGCACCTGTTCCTGATCAAATCCCAGACGTTTATTCTTGATGAACTGGATCTGGTTAAAAATCGTCAACGTTCCCACGATAAGCGCTATGGAGATCGCAAACTGCAGAACGACCAGCACTTTTCGGAATCGGGCTCTGGAGGTTCCCTCTGTCATACCCCCTTTCAAAACGGACACGGGCTGAAAAGACGACAGGACGAATGCGGGATAACTCCCGGCTACCAGACCGATCAAGAGGCCCAATCCGATAAAGCCGGGTATGATCTGCAGGATATGGATGCTCAATTCGCGCCCTACGATGTTGTTGAATGCAGGGAGGGCGAGTATGGTCAGTCCGATGGCTAAGATCATGGCGAGAAGGCTGTAAACAAGCGACTCTCCGATGAACTGGAATACGAGTCTCTTCCTGAGCGCCCCAAGCGTCTTGCGCATCCCGACTTCCCGGGCACGATTGGCGGACCGGGCTGTGGAAAGATTGATAAAATTGATGGCGGCGATCAGGAGCACAAACAGGGCAATGCCGGAAAATAGTGTAACATACCGAATGTCCCCTGCGGAAGCCACGTCATAATCACGGCTGGAGTAAAGGTGAATACTCGTCATGGGCTGGAGGAAAAGGTCCAAACGACCACCCAAAGAGCGGAGTGTTTCACCCAAGTGCTGCTCCACGAGATCGGGCAATTTTGCTTCGACGGCCTTCCAATCAGCATGCTCTGTAAGAAGCAGATACGTTCGGAATTCGACGTTCAACCAGGCTTGCATGACCCTCGGATTCTGCACGACTAATGTCTCAAAGGAGCGAAGCATATTGAAGGAGATGTGGGAATTTCGGGGAACATTCTTCACCACACCCGTGACAGTATAATCCGTTTCTCCACCGATATTCAGAATTTTTCCCACGGGATCCTCGGTACCAAAGTATTTCTGGCCCATGTCTTCGGTAATCACGATGGTGTACGGATTTTTCAAAGCCGTGGCCGGATCACCGGTCAGGAAGGGGAACGAAAAAATCTCAAAAAACGATGCATCTGCAAATCCCACCAACGATTCCTGCAGTTGTTTATCCTCATACTTTACCGACAAGCTCTGAAGGCGGCCGTATCGGGCAAAATTCTCGACTTCTGGATAATCCTGAGTCATCGTAGGCCCGGCCGGCGGCATGGTCGCCGACGTACGGATATGCCCCCCAATGTCGGCATCGAGCAGGAGGCGGCAGATACGGTCAGCCCTCTCGTGAAAACGGTCATAACTCAGCTCATCCAGAACCCAGAGCATGATTAAAGCACAGACCGCCAATCCTATGGCCAGTCCAGCGATATTGATGAATGCATACCCTTTGTGGCCTTGAATATTCCGAAAAGCAATCTTTAGATAACTCTTGAACATCGTTAACCTCCAGTATAGAACGTCCTTCAGGAAAAACGGTATCGACCGCAAGACATGATTCCAGTACCAGAATCGGGCTCGCGTTTTATTCTTTTCTCGGGCGATTTCGAAAAATTCCTCATCAAAATCACCGTTCACGGAGAAATCTTCATCGTACTGAGCGAAACGATGGAGAATCCATCCAGCAATACCAGGTGGTTTTATTTTTCGCTTACTCATACCGTAACGTATTCACCGGATTGGTGGATGCAGCTCGCACCGCCTGGACACTGACAGTTAGAACGGCGATCAACAACGCGATTCCACCGGATACGAGGAACATCCATATTTTAAGATCGATACGATAGGCAAAATGGCGTAGCCATGCGTTCATGGCGTAATAGGCCAACGGCCATGCCACGACATTGGCCAGGATAACCCATTTCGTGAATTGCCGGGATAGCATGACAACGACACCGGGAATCGAAGCGCCCAAAACTTTGCGAATACCGATTTCCTTGGTACGCTGTTCCGCGGTGTAAGCGGCCAATCCAAAAAGACCTAGGCAGGCAATCGTGATGGCTATACCCGTGAAAGCAATGAAAATCTGCCCCAGCCGTAATTCCGTATGGTACAGACGGTCGAAAACATCATCCAGGAATTCATAATGAAAAGGATGGGATGGTTCGATTTCTTCCCATGTCGCTTGGATCGACTCGAGTGCTTCGGAAATCTTCTCGGAACGTATTTTCACGGATATAAAATGGACCTCTCCCGGCATTCTGATGATCTGTGCTCGCAGGGGGGCATGGAGCGACTCAAAGTGGAAATCACGCACCACACCGATGACCTTGTAAGGCATTGGCAAGAATTCTCCGTCGACCACTTCCGTCATGTAGACGGTCTTATCCAGTGGGTCTTCCCACATCAATTCCTTGGCCAGTGTCTCGTTAATCAAGATAGAACCCGAGGGATCTCCAGGAAAATCGTTTGAGAAGTTTCTTCCCTTTGCCAAGGGTATACCCATCGTCTCTAAATAATCCGCATCAATATCCATGAACGGAAGCACCCTGGGTTCACCATCCTCGGAATCCTCGAACGTAAACATCGTTTCATTCAGCCCGCGTCCGGGAACCAAACTAGAACCGGATACATGGATAACTCCGGCTAGCTCCTGCAGTTCCGTCTTGAACGCTTCATGAGCCTGCTGAACACTACCTTCGAGGGGTATGACCATGACATGCTCCTTGTCAAAGCCCAGGTTGAGATTCTTGACGAAACCCAATTGTGTGTAGATGACCCACGTACTGCAAATCAGAGCGATGGAAATGATATACTGTAGACTGACCAGGCCATTCCTGAACCAGCGGTGCCCTCGGCCCATCGTTGATTTTTTTCTTAGTATATGCACGGGTACGAAAGAAGACAGGAAAAAGGCCGGATAGACACCGGAAATAAAACCTACAAAACCCGTCAAAGCAACGATTCCCAGAGACACGGGCCAATCCCTGATGGGATGGTAGGTCAAACTTTTACCGATAAGCTGATTAAACAGTGGCAGCAAGAGTTGAATCAAAATCATGGCCAGAATCATACTGAAAAGGCTGAGAATTATCGATTCGCCTAGAAATTGTGCTACGAGCTTTCTCTTGTGTGCACCCAGCACTTTACGCATACCCACTTCCTTAGCCCGATGTGAAGATTGGGATGTAGACAGATTCATAAAATTGATACATCCGATGAGGAGAATGAACAAGGCGATGGTCGTATAGATCCGTAGCATGGCCGGATTACCGCCTGGTTCCAAATCGCCTATGAGATTAGGGTGAAGGTGTATACTCCGGAAAGACTGGAGTGAAAGCTCGAGCTTGACGCCCAGTTGCTCCATGATTTGGGCCATATGAGATTTCACGACGTCGGCATATTTGTCAGCAAGACCTTCGATGGAAACGCCCTTTTGTAATTCGAGATACGTATAAAAATTGAGGCCCATCCATTGATCCAATCGTTCGTAAGGCAGCCCGATCCGATTCAGCGTAGACAGAGAGGCCAGCATGTTGAATTTAAAATGGGAATTATCGGGTAACTTCTCCACGACACCTGTGATGGTAAACTCGTGTTCGTCATCCCACCTTACCGTCTTGCCCAGGGGTTCCTCCGAGCCGAAATATTTCTCGGCCATCACATCCGTGATGATCAAGCTGAACGGGGCTTCCAGGAATGTCTTGGGATCGCCCTTTAAAACACGGATCGTGAACACGTCCATCACGCCCGGATCGCCGTATAAAATATTTGTCTCCTCGAACTGCCGGTCTCTATACGCAACGACTCTATCGGACGCTTCCCGCATCCGTGCCGCATGAATCACCTCAGGAAACTGCTCCACAAGCAAAGGCGCCAGGGGAGCCGCCTGGGTAGGGACTTCAAGTTGACGGTCGGGGGTCTCCATCTTTGTGACAATCCTGTAGATGTGCTGACTCTTCTGATGACACCAATCGTAGGTCATCTCATGCCATACATAAAGAAGAATCAGAAGACTGACCGTAATACCGATGGCCAATCCGGCCACGTTGATGAACGAGAACGTCTTATGCTTAATCAGGTTTCTCAGGGTGATTTTAATGTAATTGGTAAACATCACAAACCTCCAATACAGTGCATCCTTCATGAAAAACGGCAGGGAAAAGAAGAGGAGCCGCCAATACCACACCCACGCATAACACCTTCCTCTGTCGTTGATGACTTCATAGTATTCCTCGTCGAAGTCGCCCTTTACGTCGAAGTCTTCATCGTGATGAGCGAAACGATGGAGAATCCATCCTCCAAATCTGGGCGGTTTTATTCTTTGCTTACTCATACCTTAACGTATTCACCGGATTTGTGGATGCTGCTCGCATCGCCTGGAAACTAACGGTTAGCAGGGCAATCAGCAAAGCAATGCCTCCAGATAGTAGGAACATCCAGGGCCTTAAGTCGATTCGGTAGGTAAAATGACGTAACCATGCATTCATCGCATAATAGGCCAACGGCCATGCCACCACGTTGGCCAGGACAACCCACTTCGTGAATTGTCGGGATAGCATGATAACGACACTGAGAACCGAAGCCCCCAGCACCTTGCGAACGCCGATTTCCTTGGTACGCTGTTGTGCAGAATAAGCAGCCAATCCCAAAAGGCCGAGACAGGCAACCGTGATGGCGGTACCCGTGAAAGCGATGAAGATCTGCCCTAGACGAAGTTCCGTACGGTACAAACGGTCGAAAACATCATCCAGGAATTCATACTCAAACGGATGGGATGGTTCAATCTCTTCCCATGTCGTTCTGATCGACTCGAGGATTTTGGAGACTTGCCTAGTGTTTATTTTCACGTTCAGAAACTCCACGTGTTCTGGCATCTTGATGACCTGGGCCCTGAGGGGAGCGTGGAGCGATTCGAAGTGGAAATCGCGCACCACACCGATAACCTTGTAGGGAACTTGTACGATCTCTCCATCGACTTCATCGGCCATCGATACAATCCTGCCCACCGGATCGTCCCATCCCAGCTCCTTGGCCAGTGTCTCGTTGATCAGGACGGATCCAGTCTGGTCTCCAGGATAATCCTTTGAAAAATTCCTTCCTTCTGCCAATGGAATGCCCGTGGTTTCTAAATAATCCTCGTCGATTTCCATGTATGGAAGGGACCTCGATTCGCCGTCATCAGTACCCTCAAACGCAAACAATCCCTCACTCATCGCGCGTCCGAGAATCCTGTGTGAGCCGGATACACGGAGAATGCCAGGTAGTTTTTGTACCTCTTTTTTGAATACTTCATGGGCCTGTTCAACACGTCCCTTGAGAGGTATCACCACGACATGCTCCTTGTCAAAGCCCAGATTGAGATTCTTGACAAAATCGAGTTGGGTATATATAACACATGTACTGCAAATCAGAACGATGGAAATAATATACTGGAGGCTGACCAAGCCATCCCTGAACCAGCGATGTCCCCGACCCATGGTGGTTTGTTTTCTCAATATATAGGCTGGCATGAAAGAGGACAGGAAAAAGGCCGGATAGATTCCTGAAATCAGTCCCACAAGACCCGTCAGGGCAACGATTCCCAGAGACACGGGCCAATCCCGGATGGGATGATAAGTCAAGGCTTTACCGATAAGCTGATTAAACAGCGGCAGCAAGAGTTGAATCAAGATCATGGCCAGGATCATGCTGAAGAGGCTGAGAATCATCGACTCCCCTAAAAACTGCACCACAAGCTTTCTCTTGTGGGCGCCCAGCACTTTACGCATGCCCACTTCCTTGGCCCGACGCGCAGACTGTGATGTGGACAGATTCATGAAATTGATACACCCGATGAGGAGTATAAACAGGGCGATGGTTGTGTAAATACGAATCATTGCCAGATTGCCCCCTGGTTCAAAATCCACGATGAAATTTGAATGCAGGTGTATACTCCGTAAAGGTTGGAGGGAAAGTTCGAGCTTCATACCGACCTGGTTCGTCTGTTCCGCCATATACGTATTTACGACATCTGTGTATTTCGGAGCGAGACCTTCTATGGAAATTCCCTCTTTGAGTTCGACGTACGTATAAAACGTAAAACTCCTCCATAAGTCCGGGCGTTCGTGCGGTAAGCCAATCCGATTCGCAGTCGACATTGAAGCCAACATGTTGAATTTGAAATGGGAATTCTCAGGCAATTTCTCGACAATTCCTGTAATCGCAAAGTCATGTTCGTCATCCCACCGTACCGTCTTCCCCAGGGGATTTTCCGAACCGAAGTATTTCTCGGCCATTTCCTGGGTAATGACGAGGCTGAATGGCGCGTCCAGGAACGTCTTGGGATTGCCCTTCAAAACACGAATCGTGAATACGTCCATCACACCCGGGTCGGCATACCGGATCTTCGTCTCCTTGAACATCCGGTCTTCATAGGCAATGACCCTATCGGATGTCTCGAGAATCCGTGCCGCATGAACAACTTCTGGAAACCGTTCCACCAGCAGAGGCGCTAGGGGGCCCGGCTGGGAAGGGAGATCAAAATGACGATCAGGCAAATCCATCTTCAGGGTGATCCTGTAGATGTGTTGACTCTTCTGGTGACACCAATCGTAGGTCATTTCATGCCATACATCAAGAAGAATCAGAAGACTAATCGTGATACCAATGGCCAGTCCTGCTGCGTTGATGAATGAAAAGGTCTTATGCTTTATCAGATTTCTCAGAATGGTTTTAAGATAATTATTAAACATTACCAATCTCCAATACATAGCATCCTTCACGAAAAACGGTAAGGAAAACAAGAGGAGCCGCCAGTACCATACCCACGCATAGAACTTTCCCCTGGTGTTGATGACTTGATAGTATTCCTCGTTAAAATCGCCGTCGATGTGAAACTCTTCATTGTACCGCACGATTCGATTTAGAATCCAGCCCGCAACAACAGGCGGTTTTTTTCGGGAATCGTTCACGCTGTTTCCTGCTTCAATCGAATGCATACTTGGGAATATCCGCCCAGAGATTTTCGTGTAGTTCCTGGGCAGACCGTAACGCCTCCAATCCCTGGCGAGTCACCGTGTAGTATATCCGCCGCCTTCCCCGCCTCTCGGGAACCAGTTCCCCGTCTCTTTTGGTCACATACTTTTTCGTGACCAACTGGTTCAAGGCACTGTAAAGATTTCCGTACGTGAACTCTTTCTTGATCGCACGAGATACATACTGACGTATCTTGACCCCGTAGGCTTCTTCCTCCAATTTCCAGATGGAGAGTAGCAGAATCTCTTCGATCTTGGTCAGCTCTTTCATCATCACTCCGTCGCTTTACTGATTTTCAGTACAATTAGTTATACTGAATTCCAGTAAAAATGTTGCGGAAAATATCCTTGACAAACCCCCAAAATCGTGTTAACATATTGCCACTATAGGATCGAGAAGCATCAGAATTCTTAACGAGGAACCTCATGAACATCATCACTGTCCGGAATCTGGTGAAAAAGTTCAAAGACTTTGCCGCTGTCGACGACATCACATTCGACGTGAAAGAAGGGGAATTGTTCGGTCTCCTAGGCCCCAACGGTGCAGGCAAGACCACCACCATCCGTATGCTGACAACCCTGCTATCGGCCACATCGGGATCGGCCACTGTGGCGGGTTTCGATGTATCGAAAAATAAAAGCGATGTGCGCCAGAACATCGGGATTGTATTCCAGGAGCCGGCCCTGGATAAACAACTGACCGCCAGGGAAAATCTTGATTTCCATGCCCGTATGTACGGGCTGAAGAAGGATGTTCGCCGGGAGAGGCTTCAAGCTGTCTTGAACCTCGTCGAACTCACCGATAAGCAGGATGCCCTCGTCGAGACGTTCTCGGGTGGTATGCAGAGAAGGCTGGAAATCGCACGGGGGCTGATGCATGCGCCCAAGGTCCTGTTTCTGGACGAGCCGACCCTGGGACTCGATGCCCAGACGAGACGAAAAATTTGGGAATACATCCTGCGATTGAATCAGACACAGCATACCACCATCCTGCTAACCACCCATTACATGGAAGAAGCGGATATCCTATGCCAACGG
>Ga0180437_10004801_pt1 | contig 18922 bp, 16 predicted proteins | sample SS_ome_4_FD_132410 | JGI IMG/M metagenome (GOLD analysis project Ga0180437, IMG submission 132410) | Hypersaline lake sediment archaeal communities from the Salton Sea, California, USA - SS_3_D_1 metaG | ecosystem: Environmental > Aquatic > Non-marine Saline and Alkaline > Hypersaline >... | reverse complement strand
CGCACGATCGCGGCCAACGCCGCCCGGCCGAGCGGGGCGTGAGGGCGACGCGCGCCCGGGCGGCGAGGCTTGTCGGACGGTGGGGGCCTCGGGTATTCTCCACGGTACTCCCGCCCGGCGATGCCCGCCGTGGCGAGGCGGCCGACTGAGGAGAACAGAGATGAACCAAATGCGAACGGTTGTGCTGTTGCTGGCAGTCGCGGTCTTTGCCCGGCCGCCGGCCGCGGCCGGGGAGGACTGGCCTCGTTGGTGCGGCCCGGAGGGTCGGAACGTCACGAAAGGGAGCCCGCTGCCGGCGTCCTTCGCGCGGGGGGAGAAGAGGCCCGACGGCTCGGTCGACCTGTCGACGTGCAAGAACGTCAAGTGGGGCGCGCGGGTCTGCTCGGTGGTCTTCGGCAACCCGACGATCTCGAACGGGCGCCTGTTTCTGGGCGCCAACGCCGGCGCCCTCCGGGGCGACAAGCGGTTCAACCTGCGCAAGGGGGGCGTCCTCCAGTGCCGCGACGAAGCGACGGGCAAGCTCATCTGGCAGTTGGTGATCCCTCTGCTCCGCAAGGAGGACCTCCTGCCGACCTCCAACCTCATGAACCACAACTGGGGCGTCTGCTCCTCCCCCGCCGTCGAGGGCGACCGCCTCTATGTCGTGACCAACGGCGCCGACGTGCTCTGCATGGACGTCAAGGGACTGGCCAACGGCAACGACGGGGCGTTCAAGTCGGAGGGGCAGCACATGGCGGGCAAGGGTCGGCCGCCGATCGAGCTGACCGACCGCGACGGGGACATCATCTGGCGGTACGACATCATGCACGGGCTGAAGATCCCCCCGCACGACGCGGTCAGCTCGTCGGTTCTGATCCACGGCGAGATGCTGTACGTGACCACGTCCAACAGTGTCGACGAGTCGCACCGCGACGTGCCCAACCCCGACGCGCCCAGCCTGATCGTGCTGGACAAGCGGACCGGCCGCCTCGTGGCGACCGACAACGAGAAGATGGGGCATCGACTCTACCACGGGCTGTGGTCCTCGCCGATCAAGGGCAAGGTGAAGGGCAAGACGCAGATCATCTTCGGCGGGGGCGACGGGTTCTGCTACGGCTTCGAGCCGATCGAGGCCGGCGGCGAGAAGATCCAGCACCTCAAGAAGGTCTGGTGGTACGACTGCAACCCGCCCCACTACAAGCTTCGCGACGGCAAGCCGATCGACTTCCTCCAGGGGGACAAGCGGAAGATCCGCAAGTACGGCGAGAAGGGCAACAAGAACGACGGCAGCTACGTCGGGCCCAGTCAGATCATCGCCACGCCCATCTTCCACGACAACCGCGTGTACCTCGCCATCGGCCAGGATCCCGCCCACGGCCGCGGGCGCGGAATGCTCCACTGCATCGACGCGACCCGGACAGGCGACGTCACCAAGACGGGCAGGGTCTGGAGCTACGACGGGCTGGATCGCACTGTCTCGACGGTGGCGGTCGCCGACGGGCTGGTGTACGCCCCGGACGTCGCCGGCCGGCTGCACTGCGTCGACGCCGAGACCGGCAAGTGCTACTGGGTCCACGAGACCGGCCACGAAACGTGGGGTGGACCGCTCGTCGGCGACGGGAAGGTCTACTTCAACACGAGGAGATCGTTCTGGATCCTCGCCGCCGGGAAGCGGAAGAAGGTCCTCCACGCCGAGCGCCGCGTCGGCAGCGAGGGATCGGCGGTCGCGGCCAACGGCGTGGTGTTCGTCGTGCTCAAAGGCTACCTCTGGGCGCTGTGCGGGCAGACGCGGTAGCCCGGCCCGCCATCGGCGGACAGGCGGAAACGCGACCTCGGGGGCCGAAAGAAAGGAGCACCCATGGCCACCGTCTATCACGACCGCGACGCGGAACCAAACGCCCTCGAGGGCCGGACCGTCGGCATCGTCGGATACGGCAATCAGGGCCGGGCGCAGGGGCGGAACATGCGCGACTCGGGCGTGAACGTGATCGTCGGCAACGCGGAGGACGCCTACAGGTCGCAGGCCATCGCCGAAGGCTTCACCGTCCTCTCGATCGCCGAGGCCGCCCGGCAGGCGGACATCGTGCTGATGCTCCTGCCCGACGAACTCCAGCCCGCCGTCTACGGCGACCAGGTCGCGCCGCACCTCTCCCCGGGCGACGTGCTGTGCTTCGCCAGCGGCTACAACATCCACTACGGGCGGATCGCCCCCCCCGACGGCGTGGACGTGATCCTCGTCGCCCCGCGCATGATCGGCCAGGCCGTGCGAAACCTCTACGTCAAGGGGGCCGGGTTTCCCTGCCTCGTCGCCGCACACCAGGACCCCTCCGGAAGCGCGATGAAGACCGCGCTGGCGCTCGCCCGCGCCATCGGGGCAACGCGGTTCGGGGCCTTCGAATCCTCCTTCCGAGAGGAGACGCTGATCGATCTGTTCGCCGAGCAGATGCTCTGGCCGGGCATCGTCAAGCTCTGCCTGCTCTACTTCGAGAAGCTGACCGCCGCCGGGTGTGATCCGGAGGTCGTCACGACCGAGCTGTACCTCTCCGGCGAGTTTGTCGAGATCGCCCGCGCGATGATCACGGAGGGCTTCTTCGGGCAGCTCAAGCTGCACTCCCACACCAGCCAGTACGGCCAGCTCTCTCGCGCCGACCGGATGGCGCCCCCCGGGCTGCTGAAGGCCGTCGACGCCGCAATGGAGGAGATCCAGAGCGGCGCGTTCGCGCGCGAATGGGCCGCCGAGCAGGAAGCGGGCCTGCCCGCGTTGAATCGCCTGTGGCAGCAGGCCCTCCGCCACCCGATGACCGACAGCGAGAAGCGCCTCGCCCCGCTGCGCGAGATGATCGCGGCCTGGATCCTCGACGACCAACCCCGCTGACCCGGGGCCAGCTTGCCGTGAGCCCCTGGCTCACCCACGACCGATCAAGATGAAGGCGGACCCCGCGTTGGGCCTGAACAGATGGGCTATTCTCGGAGCAGTCAGCCCAGCCCGGAGGGCGGTACATCCCAGCACACCGCGTCAGCGGTGGGGCCACTTCCCGCCCTGTGCACGAGTCCCCCAGGGGCGGCCGTGAGTTGCCGCCTGGCCTCCGGCCCTGCCCTTCGCAGCCTGCGAAGATGTGACTGACGACAAGAGGGGCAGCCCCCGGAAGGCTGCCCTCCCATGCAAGACAGAGCCCCGAATGGGCGATTCAACCGCTCGCAAAGCCCCGTGCGCCTGCCGGCAGACGCAGCCCGATTCCGCGCCGGCCGCGCAGGCCCTCATCGCAGACAGTCACCGGCGGTCGCCGAACCGGGGCTCTGCCCCGGACCCCGAGGTTTGCCGCTTTCGGGCCAAACGGCACAGGAAGATAGGCGTAGGCGCCAGGCCGCCAACCCATCATCCGCTTTCGACGTCCCGCTCGACACGCTCCGCCGGCGCGGCCGTTGCGGCAACGAGGCCCGATCGGCGGCGATCCGCCTCACCCGCAGGGTGACCGACGCCCCCGGCCGCCAAATCGGCGCCTACTTCGGCGGCGTCGGCCCGTCGACCGTCTCGACCGTCGTTGCGAAGGTGCGTCAAGATCGAATGCGGAAGCGAAGCCCCAACGCACGCCTGATCCAGACCGAAGCTGCCCTCCGCAAGAAAGGAACAATGAAGACGTGACCCCATGTTCAGTTAATACTCGACCGCGAGGGTTGCAGTCGGGTTTGTCTTCGGGCATAATGCACTGGGGCGCGTCTTGGCGAGCGCTCCTGCCTGGGTATTCCCTCGCATGAGCCTGAAGGGGTGCGCGATGCCCGACTACAACTTCGACTCTCTCTCGCCGTACGACTTTGAGAACCTGTGCCGGGACCTATTGCAGCATGCACTCGGCATTAGGCTTCAGTCATTCAGCACGGGCCGCGACGATGGCATCGATCTGCGCTTCGCCGTTTCCGATGAGAGATCGCTGGTAGTCCAGTGCAAACACTACGCGCGGTCCTCCCTAAGCTCCCTCATGTCTCATCTACGCAGAAGCGAAGCACCCAAGGTGAAGCGCTTGGCCCCCAACCGCTACGTCTTCGCCACATCCCTTGGGCTGACCCCAGCAAACCACGACGCGATAGCAAGGGTTTTCAGCCCTTACTGCAGGTCCGCCCAAGACGTATACGGACGTGAAGACCTAAACAATCTCTTGTCTCTGCACCCAGATGTCGAGCGCAACCATTTCAAGCTCTGGCTCACGAGCACTCCCGTCCTGCAACGGGTCCTGCGCAACGCATCCTACGTTCAGTCAGCCTTTGATCGTGATGAGATTGAGAACCATCTGCGCGTGTACGTCCAAGTGCCATCGGTCGGTCAGGCGCAACAGATCCTCGAGAACACCCATGCCTGCATCATCAGTGGCATTCCGGGCATTGGTAAGACGACCTTGGCTCACATCCTCCTGGTGCAGTACCTGGTCGATGGATGGGAGATCGTTACCATACGGCAAAACGTAACAGAGGCCCTTGAGCGATACGACCTCGCTCGCTCCAAGAAGCAGGTGTTCTGGTACGACGACTTCCTAGGACAAGTTGCCCTAGCAGAGAAGCTTGCCAAGAACGAGGACCGCGCTCTAGTTCAGCTGATCAAGTCGATTTCTGATCACCCTCACCGCCGGTTCATACTTACAACTCGTGAGTATATCCTTAAGCAGGCTCAAGACCACTACGAGCTTCTATCTCGCGCTGACCTTGAGCTACACAAGCACATGCTCACTCTTGGCGACTACAGCGATCTGGACCGCGCCCGGATTCTGGCGAATCACCTCTACTTCAACGGCGTACCAGCGGACCACATTCGTGAACTCCTTCTGGATCGGAAGTACCGCCAGATTGTGCGTCATCGGAACTATAGCCCACGTGTGGTGCAGTGGCTCACAACGGCCAACCGCACTTCTCAGTGTGCGCCGAGCCAATACGTTTCGCTCTTCTTGGACACGCTAGAGAATCCTACGCGCCTCTGGGAGCACGCGTTTCAGGAACAGCTTTCCCAACAGGCTAGGCAACTCGTTGTCGAGTTGGCGAGCTTTGGGCAGATGGTCTTGCTCGAAGACCTGCAGCGTGCGTTCGACAGCCTGTGTAGCCTCCGGGTCGGCAAATACGGCGTAGCTTGGAGTTCCGCAGACTTCAGCAGAGCGATACGAGAACTTGAGGGGACATTTGTCTCTGTGCGAAAGTATGCCTCAACGACAGCGGTAGGTTTCCATAATCCATCAATCAGAGACTACATTGAGCACTACCTCGGTGAGAATCCACAGGATCTGATGGACACGGTAGAGGCAGCACTGTTCTTCGATCAAGTGAATCGGGCGACGCTGCTACTGCTAGGCCGGGCGACACCCACCGAAGGATCTGGGCTGGTTGGCGACGAAGGGCAAGGCATTGCACGTGCACTAGAGAGGACACTGGACGCACCTGGGTGTCAGATCGTACAGGTCCGCAGATGGCCGCGAGGCTATGATGTCGTCAGGGCAGACCAGGCTAAGTCAGGGCGGCTTTGCTCTTCGCTTCTGCTTGCTGAGACAGTGGGGGAAGCGAGACCATACGTGTTGGCGCAGGTTGATGCGTTTGCTGATTGCGTTGACGGGTTGTCGCCCGACAGGGCCGATCTTGTAACGTTGATAGAGCAGGGGCGAGAGGCGGATTGGATTGCAGAGGAGCGCGTCCACATGTGGCTTCAGGGAATGAAGGGCTACTTGCTGGAAACACCAGATACCTGGTCTGAAGTGGAGGCGCTGGCATCATGGCGAAGGGAATGGCCAAGCGAGTTGTCCGAGGAAGAGGGCGAGGCTCTTGAAGAGAGCATGGGGGAGGCGATCGAGAGGGAGGTGTCCTATTACATGGAGGAGGAGCCGGATGCTGAGGAAGTACAGGCGTTTGCTGGCAACCTGATCTCAGTGACCGAGAGCATGGGATGGGATCACGCAGGGAACATCTCAGCGCTTGAGGAGAGAGCTGAGGAGCTCAGGCCGCCGGAGCCAGACTACGACCATGAGGAATGGCACGGGGGACGCCCGATTGGTGGAGGCGCTACCGATGACATTGACTCTGTTTTCGACTCGCTCAAACAGTGAAGATGGGTCAGGTCCGTTTCTCCTCTTCGGTTCGCGGTGAGAGAGGATGGGGTCGGGGCGAGGATGGGGTCAGGTCTTCATTATTCGTTTGTCGTTTCGGCGTCTCCGGCATCGTCGCGTGGGCTTGCTGCATGGCGAGGCCGTTGCGCATCGGGATTCCGAGGGGGGATCACGCCACTTGGTCCGGTGCTGCTTGTCAGCCCGTGGGATGGGTGTTGGGCCTGGACCACGGCTTGACGAGAAAGCCGTGCCACCCATCGCATGATGAGCGGTATCGCCCTACTCGTTTGCCAGGCACCACTCGACGGCGCGGCGGATGCCTTCGTCGTAGCCGACGGTGGGCTGCCAGCCGAGCTGTTTGCGGGCCTTCTCGGGGCTGAAGAAGCAGCGGCGGCCGATCAGCCAGGCCGAGTAGCGGGTCACCAGCGGGGGGGTCTTTCGGCTGAAGGCGTGGCCGAACAGTTCCATGAGGAACGCGGCCCGGCAGACGATGCCGTAGGGGACCTTCCTGGTGATCGGCGGGGCGCCGAGGCATTCGGCGATCTTGTTGAGGTACTCGGCCTGGGTGATCTCGCCGTCGCTGGAGAGGTTGTAGGACTGGCCGAGCGCCTTGTCGCTGGTGGCGGCGAGGATGCAGCCTTCGGCCTCGTTGGCGGCGTAGACGAGGTTGAGGCGGTTCGTGCCGTCTCCGATGAGCTTGGCCTTTCCGGCGCGGATGGCGCGGACCAGGCGGGGCATGGACGCGCGGTCTCTGGGCCCGTAGAGCCAGCTCGGTTTGACGACGGTGACGGGGACGCGTCCGGCCTGGTGGGCGGCCCAGGCGAGTTTTTCGGCCTCGACCTTGGCGCGGCTGTAATAGCTCCACTTGTGCAGGCCCACACCGAGCGGGGCCGACTCGTCGAGGACGAGCCCCTCGCCGTTGGGGTGGCCGTAGGCGGAGATGCTGGAGACGTGGAGGAAGCGGTCGACCTCGGCCTCGGCGGCGGCCTCGAGCATGTTTCGCGTGCCGTCGATGGACACGGCCACGAAGCGTTCCCAAGGCCCCCAGTCGCCGACCTGTGCGGCGACGTGGTAGACCCGGCGGACGCCCTTGACGGCCTCGCGGAGGCTGTCGGGGTCGGTGATGTCTCCGACGGCTTTCTCGACGCCCCACTCGTCGAGAAGCGCCGTGTTGCTGGTCGGCCGAACGAGCGCCCGCACGGGCTCGCCGGCGGCGACGAGCTGTTCGACGACGTGGCTTCCCAGAAGCCCGCTGGCGCCGGTCACGAGATTCATAGCGTTTTTCCGTTCAGAGAGATACGTTGTCCGCCACGGGCCAGACCGCCCCGGCGCGTCAGGCAAGGGTAGCCGCCGCCCCCCCGCCCGTCAAGGCCGCCGATTCCTCGGCCACCAGGCGTGGCAGGGATGCAGGGGACCGATTCTCCTCCTGCCTCTGGTACCCCCTGTATCCCGGCGGATCATTCGCGTTCCTCCGCGTTTGTCCCTGCTCGTCCCTTCTTCGGACGCCCCAAACGGGATTCTCGGAAAATTCTTGTGTTGGCCATCTGGTCCACCATATACTGTCGCGACTTATTTGGACGCTTCCGGGCCACGGACGGGCAGAGGTCTTCGCCGTCGGCGAGGCCGAGCGACCGGGAAAGGGAAAACGGCCAAGATGGAAACCGTTTTCTGCCGATGAATCACGTGGTGAGGTCCGCAGGATGGGCCCCACGCGTTGCCGGTCGCCCGAGTCCGAGTCAGACGGCCGAGGTTAATAGATGGCGCTCAAGAAGCTACTCCGCCCGACGAATCGCAGGACCCGCTACCTGGTCGGATGCCTGCTGGTCGGCCTGTTCTGCATCCAATGCATCCCCTCCGGCCCCGAAGGCCCGATGAGCAAGGTGATCGCCAAGGGCCGCCCCATCGGGGACGAGAACACCTCGGCCAATCTGCTCGAGCTGGCCCGGACGGACCACGTGGCCCTGCTGAAGCACTGCATGGCCAACTACGACCGGACGGTCCACGACTACACGTGCACGCTGATCAAGCAGGAGCAGATCCGCGGGTCGTGGGGCAAGGAGCAGGAGGTCGCCGTCAAGTTCCGCCAGAATCCGTTCAGCGTGGCGATGAGCTGGCAGCGCAACGCCCCCATCGGCGACCGCGTCATCTACGTCGAGGGCAAGTACGACAACAAGATGATGGTCCGCCCGAAGAGCGGCTTGCTGCGGGTGCTGACCGGCGGGTCGGTCTTTCGCCAGCCGGCCGGGGCAGAGGCGATGAAAAACACCCTCCGCCCGGTGAACCTCTTCGGCTTCCGCCGCGGGACGATCGCCCTGATCGACGTCTACGAGCAGGCCCGCAAGCTGCGGCACTCGGAGGAGTCCTTCGCCGGCACGGCCGAAGTGGCCGGGCGGCAGACGCTCGTCCTCCAGCGCCTCCTGCCCCCGGAGGGCGATTACCCGGCCTGGAAGACGCTGATCTACATCGACACCGAGTACCTCGTGCCGATCTGCATCGAAGGCTGGGACTGGGAGAAGCGGCGCAATTGCCGCTACATCTACAAGGACATCCAGTTCAACGTCGGCCTGACCGACGACGACTTCCTCCCCGAGGCCAACGGCATCAAGCCGCCGAAGAAGTAGGGTGTGCATCTCCGCTGCACACGCCGCGGCGGCCCCGGCAGAACGACAAGTCGACCCCGGTCCCCGAGCCCAAGCCGGCCGGGGACGTTTCATGCGCGGACCGTCGGCGGGGCAGATCACCAGAGAGGCTTGGCGAAGGCGGCGTCAGCTCGGCCGTTGTGGGACCGCCCCGGCCGGTTGGAACGGTTGTGGCGGGAGTAGTCCCACCGACGCATGGGCAACCGGGCGACGTTAGTCGAGTACGGCCATCGTCTCAGAGAAGCCGACTGGCGAGCGACCTTCCCCAGTGCCGCAACTGGTCAGGGTCGGGGCCGGGGCCTTCTCGGACGTCGCGGTAAGAGTTGTCGACCCACCGGGAGATGTCTCGCCAGAGCCAGATCAGCCAGCCGATCGCGAAGACGAGGGCGGCCAGGAGGCCCAGGACGCTCAGGATCAGGCCGGCCATCGCCATGCCCTTGCCCCTTCCGCGGATCTTCGAGCGGCCCAGGCCGATGATGCTCAGCACGATCCCGACAATCCCGCAGGGGATCGCCACGAACCAGAGGAAGAACAGCGCCGCCGAGGCGATGCCCAGCACGAGTCCGGCGACGGCGAGGCCGTTGGTCTGGGCGGCGGGCGGCGCGGCTGCGTCGATCGGCGCGGGCGGGTGCTGAGTCATTCGTCGTTTCTCCTCTCTCCCCCGCGTCGGCGGGGCGTCTCAGAGGCGCTGCACGTCGACGCCGAGGACTCTGGTGGCCAGCTCGTTCAGCGCGCCGATGTCGCCGGCGAAATGGAAGGTGCGGTGGACGTGCGTGAGGGACTGGCCCGGCTCGAGGGCGGCGGCGGGGCTGGACGTCTCGATCTCGTAGAACGGCCCGAACTGCCCCGCGCCGGGTGTGGCCTCGCCGTCGTTATAGCTGTTGACCGCGTCGCCGGCGAACGGCTGGTCCTGGATCTGCCAGAGGCTGTTGACGTACGGCAGCTCGGGGGCCGTCAGGGGGCGGTTGAACTGCACGATCGTCAGCACGCAAGCGTCGGGGTCGAAGCTGCCGAGGGCCTTCTTCGCCCGCTGCGGGCTGATGCCGATCTTGCTGCGGAACTTCCCGTCGCAGTTGAGCAGCAGGTGGTCGTCGCCGACGAAGCACCGCTCGGGGGGGATCGCGCCGAAGTAGTCCGTGGTGGCCTTCGGCCCCAGTTCGACGGGGTCGCCGGGGCGGAAGGGCACGATCACCTTGCCGCGGGGCAGGGGCTTGAACTGGCCGAGGATCCAGATGCTCAGCAGCCCGCCGTCGCGCGACCAGGTGGCCTCGCCGGCGTTGGCCAGCGTGTTCTCCGACTCGAACCCGACCACCTTCACGCCGCCGCCGACCGGCCCGCGGAGCAGCTCGCCCGCCGCGGCGGGGTCCAGCAGGCGGACCGTCCGCTGCACGGCGCAGTCGAAGACCGTCCCGGCGTAGTTGGTCACCTGGAACTGCCGCGCCATCGCCACCGATCTGCCGTCCCGGGCGGTGACGCCGAAGCCGCCGCGGTTCAGGCCGGGCGGCGTCCGCCACCGGTCCGTCTCGAAGGGCTCGCCCTGCCCAAACCACAGACCGAGCTGCCCCGCCTCCGGCCCGAGCCAAAAACGATCCTCCCCGCCGTAGTTGTTGAAGACCTCGTCCTCGGCGCCGGAGGCGATGAACTCGGCGTTGAGCCACCCGAAGCTCGCCCCCTCCCCGCCGGCCAGCGTGGAGGTCATCACCCGCCCCTGATAGTCCGGTGCGACGGCGACCGACGCGCCCGCCCCGTCGGTCAGCTCGATCACCTCCACCTGCCCGCGAACCAGTGCAACGTCTTGACAGTACGTGTTTTCCGACATGGCGTCCGATCCCTGTGACATGGCGTGAGAGTTGGTTGGCCCGCCAGGCATCTGCCGCGGCGGTCGGCGGGCCGGTCCGCTGTTACCATAATCGGCCCGCCCGGGCAAGCGATTCGAAGGATTCTGAACCCGCCTCGCGGGTCGGTCGATATAAGAGGTGGCAGCCGCACGCCGGCGGGCGGATCGCAGGCGGGCAGTGTGTGCCCGGCTTGATAGAGTCGTGCCGACCCACTAGAATATACGGACAGGCGGACGGGATGACTCCTGAGCTACCCCCACAGCCCCCGGGCCGAAGATGCCCGCGGGACGAGGCAATAAGATATGTTTGAGCGATTCACGGAACGGGCCCGCAAGGTGATGGCCCTGGCGAACCAGGAAGCCCAGCGCTTCAACCACGAGTACATCGGCACGGAGCACATCCTGCTGGGGCTCGTGAAGGAAGGCAGCGGCGTCGGGGCCAACGTCCTGAAGAACCTCGGCGTGGACCTGCACAAGGTCCGCCTCGAGGTCGAGCGGCTCGTCAAGCCCGGGCCCGACATGGTCACCATGGGCAAGCTGCCCCAGACCCCCCGGGCCAAGAAGGTCATCGAGTACTCCATCGAGGAGGCCCGCAACCTCAGCCACAACTACGTGGGCACCGAGCACATCCTGCTCGGGCTGCTCCGCGAGCACGACGGGGTCGCCGCCCAGGTGCTGATGAACCTCGGGCTGAAGCTCGAGGAGGTCCGGGAGGAGGTGCTGAACCTGCTGGGCGCGGGCGTCGACAGCGAAGAGCCCGCCGCCGGCCCGCCCGGCGAGGCCCCGCGGGGCCGGGGCAAGAGCAAGACGCCCGCGCTGGACAACTTCGGGCGCGACCTGACGGAGCTGGCCCGCGAAGGCCAGCTCGACCCGGTCATCGGGCGGAAGGACGAGATCGAGCGGGTCATCCAGGTCCTCTGCCGGCGGACGAAGAACAATCCCGTCCTGCTGGGCGAGGCGGGCGTGGGCAAGACGGCCATCGTGGAGGGGTTGGCGCAGCAGATCGTCACCAGCGAGATCCCCGAGCTGCTCCAGGACCGCCGCATCGTCGCGCTGGACCTGGCGATGATGGTCGCGGGCACGAAGTACCGCGGGCAGTTCGAGGAGCGCATCAAGGCCGTCATGAACGAGGTGCGGCGGGCGAAGAACTGCATCCTCTTCATCGACGAGCTGCACACGCTCGTCGGCGCCGGCGGGGCCGAGGGCGCCATCGACGCGGCCAACGTGCTCAAGCCGTCGCTGTCGCGCGGCGAGATCCAGTGCATCGGCGCCACGACGATGGACGAGTACCGCAAGTACATCGAGAAGGACGGCGCGCTGGAGCGGCGGTTCCAGACGATCATCGTCAACGCGCCGACGAAGGACCAGACGATGGCGATCCTGAAGGGCCTTCGCGACCGCTACGAGGCCCACCACCGCGTCCGGTTCACCGACCCGGCGCTCGACCGCGCCGTGGAGCTGTCCAGCCGGTACGTCACCGGGCGCGTCCAGCCGGACAAGGCCATCGACGTTATCGACGAGGCCGGGGCGCGGGTGCGGCTCAAGAGCATGACCAAGCCGCCGGACCTGGCGGGTATCGAGACCGACATCGAGAAGCTCCAGATCGAGAAGGACGAGGCCGTCAAGGGCGCCGACTACGAGCGGGCGGCCGAGCTGCGCGACAAGGCCGAGCAGCTCCGAGTGAAGAAGGAGGAGATGAAGGCCGAGTGGCGGCAGAAGACCAGCGAGATCGGAGGCGTCGTCGACGAGGAGACCATCCGCGAGGTGGTCTCGAAGATGACGGGCGTTCCGCTGACGCGGCTGGAGAAGGAAGAGGCCCAGCGCCTGCTGGAGCTGGAGAACGAGCTTCACAAGCGGGTCGTCAGCCAGCACGAGGCGATCCAGGCGGTGGCCAAGAGCATCCGCCGCGCCCGCAGCGGGCTGAAGGACCCGCGGCGCCCGATGGGGTCGTTCATCTTCGCCGGGCCTTCCGGCGTGGGCAAGACGCTGCTGAGCAAGGCCCTCGCCGAGTTCATGTTCGGCGACGAGGAATCGCTCGTCCAGCTCGACATGTCGGAGTACATGGAGAAGCACAACGTCTCCCGCCTGATCGGCGCCCCGCCCGGATACGTCGGCTACGAGGAGGGCGGCCAGCTCACCGAGGCCATCCGGCGCCGGCCCTACGCAGTCGTCCTGCTCGACGAGATCGAGAAGGCACACCCCGACGTGTTCAACACGCTGTTGCAGATCATGGAGGAGGGGCACATCACCGACTCGTTCGGGCGGAAGATCGACTTCCGCAACACCGTGCTCATCCTCACGACCAACATCGGGGCCGAGCTGATCAAGAGCGGCGGGGGGTTCGGCTTCAGCCGGCGCGACGAGGAAACGACGTACGAGAAGATGAAGGACCTGCTGAGCAAGGAGGTCGAGCGTCACTTCCGGCCGGAGTTCCTCAACCGCCTCGACGACGTGATCGTCTTCAAGACGCTCACGCGAGAGGACCTGGACACGATCGTGGACTTCGAGCTTCGGAAGGTCCGCGAGCGGCTGGGCGAGCACGGGCTGGAGCTGGACCTCGACGCGGCCGCCAAGCAGTTCCTGATCGACAAGGGCTACAACCCGGACTTCGGCGCTCGTCCGCTTCGGCGAGCGATCGAGCACCACGTCGAGGACCCGATCTCCGAGGAGATCCTCCGCGGCAACTACAAGGGCAAGGCCAGGATCCTCGTCAGCGTTCGCGACGCCGACGCCGAGGAGGGAGGCCACCTCTACTTCGAAGGCACCGGCGAGGCCCCCGACAAGGCCGGCGAACAACTCGAGGAAGTCCACGAAGGAAGCTGAGCTCGTCGCGGATTCCGGATTGCGGATTGAGCGCGGAGCGTCGCGATGCGGGCTTCCGCCGTCACGATGAACAGGCACAGGCAGTAGCGTTTGGCCCCCGGTCCCCCGACCGGGGGCTGTTTTCCGACGTAACACGATCCGAGGCGTGGTCCTTGCATCCCCCGACCCCGACGGGATATCCTCCCCCGTCAACCGCGGACGCCGCGATCGCCAAGCGTAAAAGGGAACCGGCTCCGCAGCGAAGCGAAGGTGCCTGCCCCCCTCCCCGCAGCCCCGCGGGCGCCAAGACCAGAGGAGACACCACGTGGCCGACGCGACAAACCTGGGCTACGACGACACGCCCATCATCCCCGGCACGGATTACCACGTCCACGACGGCACGCGCCCGCAGCCGCGCATCGTCACGCCCCCCACGCCGGGCACCCGGCAGGCTCCCGGCAGCCCGCCGTCAGACGCCGTCGTCCTGTTCGACGGCACGGACCTGGGCGGCTGGGTCAAGACCGGCGGCGGCGAGCCCGGCTGGAAGGTCGAAGGCGGCTACATGGAGGCCGCCCCCAAGAGCGGGAACATCGAGACGAAGGAGCACTTCGGCGATTGCCAGCTCCACGTCGAGTGGGCCGCGCCCGACCAGGTCCGCGGCGAGGGCCAGGGACGGGGCAACAGCGGCGTGTTCCTCATGGGCCGATACGAGATCCAGGTGCTGGACTGCTACGACAACCCCACGTACGCCGACGGCACGACGGCGGGCATCTACGGGCAGTACCCTCCGCTGGTCAACGCCTGCCGCCCGCCCGGAGCGTGGCAGAGCTTCGACATCATCTGGGTCGCCCCGCAGTTTGGCGGCGAGGCGCTGGTCAGCCCCGCCCGCGTCACGGTCCTTCACAACGGCCTCGTCGTCCACCACGACCGGGAGCTGATGGGCTTCACCAGCCACCGCGTCCTGACCGAGTTCACCCCCCATCCGCCGACCGGCCCGCTGATGCTCCAGGACCACGGCGACCCGGTGCGCTTCCGGAACATCTGGTGCCGGCCCCTGACCGGATACGACGAGGGGTAAGTCAGAAGACCTACGACTCGTGCCACCCGAACCGGTCAAGCTGCCTCGACTGCTCCACGTGCCACTTGCCGAAGTAGCCGTTGACGCAGCCCGCCCGGGCCAGCCACCGCGACCAGTGCGTCAGCCGGCCCGGCGCGTTCCGGGACGGCCCGAATGCCGATCATCTCCGTTTGTGTTTGACGAAGCGCGGGGAAAATGTGCGGCGGCGAGAGGGCTCAGACGGTATAGTCTGACATCGGCGAAGCGCCAGGTGCTTTGCTTCGAGTCACGAAGAGGGATCAACCGATGGCCGAGAACGAACCGACCCCGCCCGGCGAGCCCGAGAGCCCGCCGCAAGAAGAGCAGCCGAAGATCATCATCGACGACGACTGGAAGACCCAGGCCCAGGCCGAGAAACAGAAGCTCGCCGAGCAGGCCGAGCAGGCCGCCGAGGCCGGCGGCGCCGAGGGTGCCGAGGGCGCCGGCGGGCCTCGCGAACTGCCCCCCGCCAGCTTCGCCACGCTCGTCAGCTCGATCGTCACGCAGGCCTTCATGTCGCTCGGCGGCGTCGAGGACCCCCGAACGAAGCGCCGCTACGTCGACCTCGATCTGGCCAAGCACCACATCGACACGCTCGTGGTGCTCGACGAGAAGACCAAGGGCAACGTCAGCGACGACGAGAAGCGGCTGCTGGACCAAGGCATCTACGAGTGCCGCATGCAGTACGTCAACATCGCCCAGCGTGTGGCCAGCATGCCCGGCCCCGGCGCCGCCCCGCCCGGCCCGGCCGCCCCGGGCGCCCCCGGCGGCTGACAGCCGCCCCAGGGCGCAGGGCGATGCATCTGAGCCCACCGCCTCTACGGCGCATTGCCGCGTGCCCCGGTAATCACGTAAGCCCTTTTCAGGGAGACCTATAGGGCTCTGAGGCGAGGTGTCCCCTCTCGTGCCAAGCTCACCAGACACATCCGCCAACGGATGAGCCCTGCCATTGCCCTGCTCGATTACCGCCATATGCAGAGTCTATTCCTGCGTTTTGTGACGTATCTCAAAGACATTCTGGCGAGATATCTGCCATTATTATCGCACTTACTGCTTGTTTTTACGCTTGTAATGCGTTATTATATGAATGGCAGCTATCTAAGAAAGGTCAGAGTCTGTCATGGCAACGGAGCCCAGCATAGAAGATCGGCGGGCGACAGAGTCTGATCTCTTGTCTGTTCAAGGCTTTGTGTCCATGGCTGAGTTCGTGCAGATTCTGGGGGTTTCCGAGAGCACGATCCGGCGCGATTTGGAGGTCCTGGAGGAGCAGGGGCTGATCAAACGGACGTACGGGGGGGCGGTCTTCGTCAAGGACACGGCCGGGCAGCGGCTGGCTTTTGCCGAGCGGGAGACGACGGCCGAGGCCGAGAAGGAGGCCATCGCGCGGACCATCGCCGAGATGATCCCCGAGAACCAGACGATCCTGCTGAACGGCGGGACGACCTGCCGCCAGATCGCCCGGGTCATCTCCGGACGGTACCTGAGCGTCGTGACGAACTCCGTGCCGGTCGCATCGCTGCTTTCCAGCGACCTCGGCACGGAGGTGACCATTGTCGGAGGCTATGTTTATCCCCGAACCGGCGTCGCGTTGGGCGCGATGGCCTGCGGCCAGCTCGATTACGTCGGCGCCACGCAGGCCGTCTTGAGCTGCGCCGGGGTGACCGAGGAGGGGGCCTTCAACCTCAACCAGATGATGGTCGAAGTCGAGCGGAAGATGATGACCGTCGCCCGCGAGGTGATCCTGGCCGTGGACCACACGAAATTCGGGATACGCTCTGTAGTGAAGCTCTGCGGCCTCGACGAGGTGGACGTGATTGTCACGGACACGGGCGTTGACGAGGCGACCCGAGCGTGGCTGGACGCGCTGGAGGCGAAGGTGATCTACGCGGAGGTCGCGGAAGAGCGAGTCACCCGGCCGGGCGGCGGCGCGGGCGTCGCGGCCGGACCGGGCGAATTCGGAGAAGCCAACCGATGAGCACGCTGAACATACCCATGCCGCGGGAGCAGCTCGAGCGGGTCGTCCGCCAGGTCGTGCGGGAGCGTTTCGCCGCGCGCCTCGAGGCCGGCGAGCCGCAGTTGTCGGCTGCGTATACGCCCAACCTCGTGGTCAACATCTCCGCGCGACACATGCACATCTGTCCGGCGGACCTCGAGACGCTCTTCGGAAGCGGGGCGGAGTTGACGGTGTATCGCTGGCTGTACCAGCCGGGCGAGTTCGCCGCCGAGCAGACCGTCACGGTCATCGGCCCGAGGCGGCGGATGATCGACCGCGTCCGCATTCTCGGCCCGGTTCGCCCGGCCTCGCAGATCGAGATCAGCTTCAGCGATTCGGTGGCGCTGGGCATCGACGCGCCGGTTCGGCCTTCGGGCAAGACGGACGGCACGCCCGGCTGCCTCGTGCTCGGCCCGGCCGGGACGATCGAACTGCCCTTCGGCGTGATCCGAGCGGAGCGGCACGTGCACATGAGCCCGGCCGATGCGCAGACGTACGGCTTCCGCAACGGCCAGTACGTCAAGCTCCGCGTCGACAGCGACTGCGCGGTGACGTTCGAGAACGTCCTCTGCCGCGTCAGCCCCAACGTCCTGCTGGAGGTCCATCTGGATACGGATGAGGGCAACGCGTGCAATCTCGTCGGCGCGACGAGTGTGGAGCTGACGGCGTAGGGGGACGGCGGAGAAGAGGCAGGAAGAAACAGACGAGGACGAGGACGACGACGAGGACGAGGACGATCAACAGCAAAGAGAAGACCCGGGTCCGCTTGGCCGCACGGGCATTTGAGGGCTGCGACGGATAGAGCCGAAGCCTGAGCCCAGGAACATGACCGCTCGATTCGATCACGAGAAACTCGATGTCTATCGATTGCTGCTGGAGTTGATCCGGTGGGTCTCGCAACTTCTGGCAGAATTGCAGGACGAGGTGAAACCGCAAGCCAGAGAGATTCGGGACCATCTTGGGCGAGCGGCCCTGTCGTCCCTGCTGAACATGGCCGAGGGCAACGGGAAGCGTCAACGAAGGACCCGAGCGAAGTTCTTCGACGATGCCCGGGGCTCATCCACGGAATGCGCCGCGTGCCTAGACGCCCTGGTGGCCATCGGGTCCTGTGACGGGCGGCGCGTCGATGACGGCAAGACGATGCTTGTCCGTATCGTCTCGATGCTGACAAAGCTGATAGAGCGTTTCGATGACGGTAGCAAGAAAGCCTGACAACTCACACTACGGCGGTCGGCAACCGGACGGGGCCCCTCACCTGGGGGCGTTCCCGTCTGTTCTCTTGTCTTTGTCTTCGCAGTTGCTCGTCCTCGTCGTCGTCCTCGTCCTCGTCCTCGGCCGTTTCTTCTCTTCGGCTATCGGGCGGGCGCCGGACAGCGGCTGAGACGTCCCGAACCCAGAACTCACAACGGACAACTTACAACCGGCAACTTGAAGGAGAGCATAGATGGCACTGCAAGCATTGGGGATGGTCGAGACGCGGGGGCTCGTGCCCTTGATTGAGGCGTCCGACGCGATGGTGAAGGCGGCCAGCGTCGAGCTGGTCGGCTGGGACCGCGTCGGCGCGGGGATGGTGACGGCGTTCGTTCGGGGCGACGTGGCGGCGGTGAAGGCGGCCACGGACGCCGGGGCCACCGCGGCGGCGCGGCTGGGGGAGGTCGTCAGCGTCCACGTGATCCCGCGGCCCCACGACGAGTTGGGCCCCGCGATCCCGGCGACGAAGGCGCCGGCGGCGAGGAAGGCAAAGTAGCCGCCCCGCCGCGACGACGGGCGGCCGAGACGGCAGGAAGTGGACCGAGCGTTCATCCCCCGGGCCCCGACGGGGCCTCGGCAGGATGGAGATGGAGAAGATGATGCACGCATTGGGAATGATCGAGACGAAAGGGTTCGTCGGCCTCGTGGAGGCGTCGGACGCGATGTGCAAGGCGGCGAACGTCGAGCTGATCAAGCGGATCGAGATCGGCGGCGGGTTCGTCACGACGCTGGTCGGCGGCGACGTCGGGTCGGTGAAGGCGGCCGTCGACGCCGGCGCGGCGGCGGCGGGGAAGGTCGGCGAGCTGGTCAGCGCGAATGTGATTCCGGCGCCGCATGAGGCGCTGAAGGGCGTGTTTGTCTAGCGGGCGGCGCCAGGCGGCGAGCCGATCGGGCGGCCTGGTGCGCGAGATCGGGTGTTGATTCGGCCGGCCTCGCGAAGCCGCAAGCGGCTTGCCGGCGGGTAGTTGCGCGTTCGAGAATCGGGTAGACGCGTGCGATGAAGATTCTGGTCAGCAATATCGGGTCGACGAGCTTCAAGTTTCGGTTGTTCGATCTGTCGGACGGCGAGAGGGAGCTTGCGGCCGGGGGTGCGGATCGGATCGGCGGCGAAGGCGGCGAGCTGAAGTGGTCGGCTGCCGGCGGCGACGAGCGGCGGGCGCGGCGCGACTTTGCCGATCACGGCGAGGCGATCGCGTTCGTGCTGGCCGAGCTGGTCGCCGGCGGGGTGTTGGGCGAGGCGGGCGAGCT
>Ga0180437_10004799_pt1 | contig 18927 bp, 29 predicted proteins | sample SS_ome_4_FD_132410 | JGI IMG/M metagenome (GOLD analysis project Ga0180437, IMG submission 132410) | Hypersaline lake sediment archaeal communities from the Salton Sea, California, USA - SS_3_D_1 metaG | ecosystem: Environmental > Aquatic > Non-marine Saline and Alkaline > Hypersaline >... | reverse complement strand
GTCTATCGCCTGTTGAATATCATCCCGACCCGCTTGGTCTAGTGACTGCCAAGCGTATTGGTAGATGAGTGTGTTGCAGGATGACGTAACGGGAACGAGGCTATTAGCCTGTTGCCAGAAATGGTACGGGTTGTAGCCGATTGACCTGCGCCATGTGTCGAGAGGGATTGTCATTGGATTAGGTTAAGGTGGCTACTACGCCGTTTAATACCGTGCCATCTTCCTTGCGAACCTTGACGCGCAACTCGTTTGTTCCGTTGTCTACCCAAAATGAACCGCTTCCATTTTCTAGCAAATCTGCGTCTGCTGGGGCGGCTTGGTCTAGGTGGAAGATGGGCTGTAAGCCGTAAATGTAGTAAGAGTCGGGGCGGATGATGGGGACGGCGGTTTCACTGTATCCGTGCGCGTGGGTATTGTCAGCCGCCGCGTCAATTTGCATATTTCGGCCAGAGGCATGAGAGAAGTCGCCTGCGGCTATGTTGTCGTCCCCACCAACAACGACTCCTCTATTTCCTGCGGCAATGTTACTATTTCCGCCAATAGTAGCGGAGCTAATGCCGCTCGCTGTGTTTGAAATGCCTCCAATTACTGCAGAATTGCTCCCGCTCGCGGTATTTGAATCTCCTCCTATTACCGCCGAGCTTAACCCGCTTGCTCCATTTCTGCTTCCCCCAACCGCCACACTTTCATCCCCGCTTGCTGAATTGGCGTACCCACTTACAACGGCTGAGTAATCCCCGCTTGCTACTTGAGTGGCAGCAACCCGTGCTGTCTGCAAATCAACCGCAGTCGCTCCCCGTGCATTCCCCGCTACAGTCCCTTCATCGGTTGCTTGAATGCTTAGATTTGCATTCTGAATCGTTCCCCCCGCTCCGCCACCTGCGTTGGTAATTAGCACAGGCGTTTCATCGCCCTCCTGAATTCCCCCCGCATAATCAGCGGGGACGCTTACAAATTTTTGTGCCTTGCCTTCTCTAGTTGTCATGTCGTAATTTCTCCAAAAGCCCCACTAGCACATATGCGCCAAATGCGGCTGTAATTATCTGCAATGCAACGATGGGAAACGGCAAAAGAATCACCAAAACCCACGCGCTTAGGCAATACGGGCAGTCGAATAGCTCCGAAATCCAACCCGCGTCACGCATGACAAGCCATGAGCGAAAGCGGATGAATACATGGCCGGGGCCATCTTCGGTAGCTATTAGCCACGCCACAAATGATGCCGACGCGGCTAATAGTGCCATGTGTGAAAAGCTAATCATTTACTAGCGGTTTCACATCCCGCAGGACGATGCGCCCATTTGCGCCCGTGCCTTCGACGGTAGATAAATCAATTCCGTTAGCCTCAGCTAATTCAATAGCTCCATCCGTTGCGTCGATGTTAGCGGTTGGTTGTGGCTCTTGAATCGGTTCGGATTCTTCGACAACCACGGCCGTGTTAGCCGTTGGCGTGAGTGCAAAGAAACCAGAACGCATCAGCTTATCTACATCATCGGGATGTACGTCAATGACTGCCCCGCGATTCACACGGTATGCGCGTTTGAGGTAGCCCTCGAAACGCACCATATTCGTGTGGCCTTGCAGGTAAGTCAAGCTTACATAATCTTCGGTAGGGGTGGCATTTACCACCCCTACATTTTTACCACAGCAAGCCATAAGTCAGCCTCCTATTGGTACGGGCAACGGAGCGTTGCACCAACAAATGTGAAGTCCGCGCAAGTGATTGCTTGCAAGAATGCTGGTGTAGCGGCCGTGGTGAAGTCCACGCTCACGCTAGTCGTATCAGCACCTGCTGAGACAACGCCCGGAATAACCGTGCTACCAACAACGACTTCCACGCCGCCAGTTGCTCCACAACTGAATGCTTCGTCAACGGTGAAGGTGAGTTCACCCGCCGCGTCATCCGCACAAGCCGTGATGCTTACCACGGTGCCGGGTGCGCCGACATATGGCCCCGTCACGCCGCCGTTAAGGTAGCCAGAGTCGCCGGGGAATGGCGTATCTTGAATGAGCAAGTTTGGCGTGTAGTCCACGTTGTTAATTACTCCGCAAAGGAAAGGCGTGTCAACACGAAGGCGAGTGCGATAAGCCATGTTTATACGAATACAAGAGCCTTCGGAGTTGCGCCATAACAAGAATCGGCCGTTGTCAGTTACCTCGAATTTGCCCTCGCCCATCATGGCACGAATCGCGCCGAGTGCCGTAGTGTCACGGTTCATAGGCAGGTATTCAATGTAGGTGGTCGGCGTGTTGTTCACGGAGCGATTGACGAACCAAATATCGGACGTGTAAACGCCCTGGTCTACGCTCTCGATAACGGCGGGGTCTGTGACGACAGGAATGTTGCCCGTGTCGCTAATCAGATAGCCGCCGTTAAGCATCTGCATCCGCATGTTTTGCAGAGCGATAGCATCAATACGCGCCTCGGTCGTAGTGTTCAATGCCGTGCGGTAGCTATAGAATGTATCAGCCCAAGCGAATACCAGCTTTCGGAACAGGTTGTAGTGCATCACCATGAATCCATCCCAGCGCGTTTGGAAACCCATCAAAGCCTGACGTTGCTCAAACGAGGCGATGTAATCAACAATCAAGCCGACTAATTCGCTCGTGTTGGATTCCACGCTCTTGCCAGCGAAATCTGTCACGAGGCTGTCAACGCGGTCGCAATCTACACCCGTCACACTGTCAGAGTAGTTGTCATTGATGAGCAAAGATAAGCCACGCATCCGCTTGATGCTGTCCACGCCCGTATCATCGGCTGGGTTGCCGTAAAGCATCTGGCGTCCCCACGTAACGGAGGAAGAAAAGGCCATTTCGGCCACAATCTTAGCGATGGTGCTACGCGCTGTGTTTCGGTACTGATTGCCAAGACCAGCGGGAGCTAATCCGGTGCGGGGTTCATTGGCGAATGGAGAGCCGACAATCTGTTGCCCCTGATTTGTCCAATCATTATCTACCTGCCCGACTTCTGTCAGGTCTAGGCTACGGCTTTTCATGCCGTATTTACCAAATGGATAGTTTGAGATGTGGCACAGCTTGAATTCCCCGGCCGTGGGGTAGATGTTGCAGTCAGAGCCGCTAGCCGCGCTGGCTTCGTCGATGCCAGTAATCAGGCCAACGGTCGGGTTTTCGACAAGTGAACGACGGATTGGCAAAAGCGTCTCGAACCCGCGTTGTAGTCCAGTTACCGCAGAAATGAGCGGTGTTTGTGTGGCCTGAGTGAATAGCCCGCCCGTCGCCAAGCTCGGCACATTATTCACGGGCGCAACGTCTGATGCGTCTTTTTCTGTTACTTCCAGTGTGTTTACATCAACAGTTAAGTTCGGCATTACTGAATCCCTCCCAGCGAATCAATCAAGCCAACCGTTCCATTAGCCGCCGCGCCTTGCAATTCTTTGGCGGTGGCTTGCGGGTTGGTGTCTGTTAGCCGATAGCCGGAACCGCTGGCAATTGGTTGCTCGAGCGCGGCCACGCGGTCGCTAAGTTCCTTCACCGTTTCAATCAAAGAAAGATTTGCTTCTTTCAGAGCGGCAAGTTCTTTGGTTTTCTTATCGTCCACCTTTTCGCCTTCCTCTGAATCGGTACGCATTTCTGCAAAAGCCGCTTTGACGGCTTTCATCACCGCGTCCTCAATCATGCGCGTCTCCATTTTTACAGTTGTCTCTTTTTCGGTTTCAACCTCAATGACTGTTTCATCCTCAAACAAAACTTCGTCATCAAAGTCCGCCGCTTCACCGTCGCCGTCTGCGTTGAACGCCTCGTACGCCTTGTAAGCGGCCAAAAATTCATCAAATTTTGGCATGTGTGCCTCCTTGTATCGTAATCCAAGCCGCTTGGCTCGGGTGGTTAAATTTTTCGAGGTGCTTAGGATTTCGTCCGCCACATCCTCGCCTACCAACTGTTTAAGTTCTGCTATTTTGTCCATTACATCACTCCGAAAGTGGTTAGCGCGTTTGCCGCCCGTTTGGCTGGCAATGCTGACCGTTCGTATAGCTTTATATTTTCGTAAATGCCGTTAATCGGTTCGTGTGTTGGCCTAGCGAATCCCACGCTAACCCCAAGCCCTTTTACTTTTGCGAATGCCGCGCCGATTGCCTTGCTCTTAAATGTGCCTGATTCAATAAGCATACGGCCGTGTAGCATTTGGAAGTCACAGGAACCAATAACGGCGCGGTGGTCGTGCCACCAAAGCAAATCCCCTTTATCGCCACGCTCAACCGCCCGTTCTAGTGCTTTTTGGCTGACTATTTCGCCCTCACGGTCTTGGTAGCTGTTGGAAGAAATTGCTACCCATCGGTAATTGCCTTCTTTGTCGGTGGTTACCCACATCCGGCCGTTATTTAGGTGCTTTCTCTTTGCGTTTTTACGGCCAGACAGCCACCGCTTAAATTCTTTCAGCTTCTTATCTTCCATGCGTCGAATGATTCCCTTTGCCCACCTGTCACCAGCGTCGCCACCCCAAAGTAGCCAGCTAATCATGCCGTTTCCTTTCTCCGGCGGGGTGTTTTTGTTCTTCCGGTGTCTGTCGAAAAATGCAGACATGCGCTTGACTGTCTGGAGCGATACGCTTCCGCCGATTAGGTCACGCGCTCTTGCCACACCTGAGCCAATGCCAGCCTTGCCAGCCTCGCCCGTGGTCAAGCCACCACGGCCGTGCTTTTTGCGTAGGGCTAGGCCGCGCTTTGCGTTGTTTTTTACAGATTGGGGGACTTTGAACGATTGTGCCATAAATAAAAAAAGCACCTGCCGACCGTGCGTCGGAGGTGCTTAAGGTGTGGAGCGAATGCCTGTATGTAATTTCCCGCTTTCATTCTAGCATAGCAGGCCATAAAAGCGCAAGCCCTCGCGGGTGGTCGAGGGCTTGGCTTATCATTGTTGGAGGAAATGATGATCGTATCTTCATTCTAGCAAATTGGCTTGAAAGTGTAAAGTGGTATACAGACACGGCCGTGGGTATCGCTTATAATGTAATTACATTAACCAATTAAGTAATTCAGGAGACAACAATGAACGCACTAAAGAACGGCACACTAGTAAACTACGAAGATGAATGCCCACAATGCGGATCAGAAATTATCGCAGAGTATGACCTCAAAAAAGGCATTGTTTTCAAACACAAATGCGGTCATGTGGTATTTAAGCCAAACCATTTTTCGCCACACAATGAGCCAATCTTTTACACCGATTACAGCAAGGCAAAGGCTCAAAACGACTATCGCAAAGCACGTTATCGCTATTAAAAACAAGCCCCTTCGGGGGCTTTTTTATTGCCCCAAAGCAAAAGCCCCGCTAGTACACACAACTAGCGGGTCTTTTTTGTCAGGAGATGACAATGACGAAATACTCACGCGTTAACCATTAACCACCTACACTATAACACACCCCGAACCCGCCGCGCAACGTCTCGCGGCAATCGTTCCGGCATCCCCACTTTGCACGTCCTCAAATGCCCCCCGCGCTTCTGAATCACGATGTCAACATCACGGCCGTGCTTGTCTGCCTCGGCAATTATCTGCCGGATTATTAAGAGCATTTCTAGCTCTTTGTCAGTTAAGCCAATAGAGCGTGTGGGCATGTTAGAACAATTCAATCCAATTGAAAACGACTCGCACGGTTACATTTTCACTGCCTGCCACGTTCTGCGCGGTGATGGTTGCCGTTTCGCTAGGTAGCAGGAAAAGCCCGAAATCCTCAGCTCCCTGCTCGGTTGCGCCGCCCGTGTCAGCCGTTGCGCCGCCCCCCGCCGCATAGCCTACATGCGCGTAAAAGATAGCGTTGCCGCCGCTATCGTAGGTTGCTACTTGGTCATACTGAATGACACTATTGTCTGCGTCAACGTCTGTCCAAGAAGGCACACCTAGACGAAGCGCATTTTTGCGGATGATAAACTCGACCGTGCCGCTACCGCTCGCAGGTGCATCAACGAAAAGGGAGTAGCGCAGTAGCTTGGCCTTGACGCGGTTTGTCACGCCCTTGTAGGTTGTCTTGTTTTGGAAGTTGACCACGGTAGCAACGTTTGTGCCTGACAGGGTAACATTCTCGTTGGACGAAAAGAACCGCGCCCCAGCACTTTCAGCCGCGCCCAAACGCCCGCCGTTCCAAGACGCGGTGCGAATCACCATATCCCCATCCGCTTTGGCTGTGATGGGAAGAACGGGGTTGCTTACGTGCGTAGAGTTCAGCTTGCCTTCGGTTTCAATTGTGCCTAAAACAAACCACCGCCCCATTAGTTTGATTTCATAGACAGGGTTAGCCACACCCAAGTAACCAAACATGATGCGGAAAATATTTATTTTAGTGAAGTCAATTAAATCAATTGGCATTGTCCCGCCATGAAAGAATCGGCCAGTTGGCGAAGCCACTACCTCGACCCCGCCTTTTGAGTAGCCTATCTGTGGGGATCCATTGCTCACGCGAATAAAGAATCCATCCTCATCAGCTTCCCATGCGCCAATCGTTCCAACCCCCGCCCCATTAAACGATGCGGTAAATTTAGCAAATCCAGAATGACCAGCGACGTACCTGATAGCGTTCTTGCTGGGCGTTACAACGCTTTCCCCAGCCGCGCTTGACAACTCAAGATAACCACCTGCGACGGTAGCAGTTGCGCCGCCAACAATGACGGCGGGGCGCATGTCAAAATCGGTATTGTAAAACGGGTACTGAAATTGAACGACTACATCGTCATACTGTTGTTCGGCGTTCAATTCCCCAAACGGGTAGATAGACAACCCCAAGTTGCCGTTACCCGCTACCCGCATGGTTTCCGCATTATCCCAAATCCATTTACTTGTCATTATTTTATCTCCAATTTTATATACTCTGGCAATTTTCCGCGCCACCGTTTCAATACCTGCTCGTCAAACTTACGCGCCTTAATGCCGGGTCGCGGCCGTTTCTTGCTGATGTAAGCCACGCCGCCAGCACCTGCGCCAGCTTGAAAACGGCCGGGGGCGGTCTTGGCTTTAAAGTTGGGTGTCATGGTTGCGTATCGGATTCGCGTCCCCTCGGACACGAAGAAATAAACCTTGTGCTTTGCTGACACAATCCGCACATTTTCCTTTTTCTCAGTCACAAATCTTGGTTTGTCCCCCCAAGTTGACACGGTTTTTTCAAAATCTTTTGTCAGTTCTTTGGCCGCGTCATCTAGCCCTTTGTCAATCTGCGCTTGGATTTTTCTCACGTCAAAAACTTTACCGCTTGGCAATATCGGCTCTATCCTCATTCGTAATTTACCTCTATGCCACACTTGCAGTTGGGCAACTCATTAGACCACCAAGAGCCATCGGGGAACGTGTCATCATACGGCACAGTTTTACCAACCTGAGCTAGATGAATAGCGCGGGGTGCTTTGCTTTTGGTGAGTAGCCACGTCTTGCTAATCGGCTCCTTTGTCTCAGTCACTGCCACCTCGCCAACACTACCCGCCCGACTCATCTCAGTATCGGCGATAATTTCGGCGCGTGTCTCGGCTCGTTCTTTTGCCAATGCCTTAAATTCTCGTTCCACGGCCGTGTAAGTCAGCGGTTCCCCACTTTCCTTTATCGCACCGATAGCAGACAACAGCATAATGGCGATGATTGTTACGCCGCCGCCGTTCAGTCCTGTGATTGGTTCGCCGTTTTCATCCGTGTATTCACTCGGTGGCAGGTTCGGGTTGCGGATGTCAGGCGGTGGTGGCGCGTCTGTTTCAATCTGCTCGCCACTCAGCAGAGCATTAAGCCGCTCGGTTATCATGCGCTCTGCCTCTGCCCTTGCCGTGGCTATCTCAAGTGGGGCCATGTCGCCACCTTTGGCACGAATGCCAATCATGGCGGCGGCAAGCAGAGCCGCTAGCATTGCACGCTCTTCACTATCGGTTGGCTCCAAAGGTTGGATGTGACGCGCCACAATCCGCTCGGCCGTGGCACGGTCTACGCTCTCAAGCGATTCGCGGCCGATGTCACGCAACGCCGACCTAATCGGGAAGCCATCAAACTGCCGACGCGCCACACGCTCAAACGCCCGTTGCAGTTGCCCCGTTTCTTCCAAGTCGGCCGCTATCTCGGCCGTGGTGCGTTTGGCTTTACGCCCAACGCTAGTAACTCGAAAAGGGCGGCGTGCTTTTTGCGTTGGCTCGCCCTCCCCCTTATTCGGCGTCGCTTCTGCGTTTTCATCATCTGTCAGGGTTTCTGTGTCAGTCTCATCAACCGCTAGGAACGTCTCGGGGATGTCGCCATCATCCACAAGCATATTAAGTGCTTGATTTGTGGATAGCAATCCGCTTTCAATGTAAAGTTTGGCGGTTTCGGCGCGTTTCTGCTTAATCTCTTCCCGTTTCATCTCGTCGCTATAATCGCTTTCCTCAAACTCAAATTCGACCTGCGGGTCTAGGTCTGACAGCATACGTGCCATTTGCTTGGCAAAGACGGCCATGTTGTTGCCCTTTGCCGCTTCAGCCAGAACAAGTGCTTGCGTCCCCGTGCCGATGGAACCGCTAGCAAGCAATGCGGGATTGATGTCCTGCGGGTCTAAGCCAAGCGCATTAGCATTGATTAGGTCGGAGCGTTGCCGTTCCTGATTGATGTCGAATTTATCGGGCAATGAAGCAAGCGGTATCTCGACAACATTAAGCGGAATGTCTGACATGATGGGAATGACGGCCGCGCCCATGAAGGACTTTTCGCCTTTCCGCTCTTGGTCTTGCCGCGCCGTTTCAATGGCGTCATTTAGATTCTGCTGATTCAGCCCCTGAACGAATGACATAGACAGCGGTCGCTCACCCCTAATCTTTTCAATCATGTACCAATTCGCACTATTCATCCGCACAATAGACGTGTACGCCCGTTCGGCCGCGCTAGTCACTAGCCCGAATCCGCCCAGCGTGGGGTCTAGGGTGTCAGTCAGCACTCGGATATTTTGGCGCGGCATTAGTACCTCAGTGCCGTCATCTTTTAGGTAGCGAACAGGGTATTCGCTATCATTGCGAAGACGACACCGAAGCGGATTAAGGTAGTGAAGATTCACAATGCGGTCGGCGCGGTCGCGCTCGACTTCTATAAATACCTTGCCAACCAACGAAAACGAACGAAACGCCACGGCCGCGAATTGATACCAGCCGAAAACACCAAGCCCCGCCCCCGCGTTGTTCAGCATGTCCTGCAACCGCCGCGCCCTTAGCGGGGTCTTGGATGTTACCCGCCACGACTTGCTAGCAAATTTAGCCGTCGCCTTTCCGACTGCCACGCCCCAGCCCTCAGGCTCTATATGTGGCGTGGATAGAAGAACAATGTCACGCGGTGAAAAGTAGCTTTCCCATTCGTAAATCGGAAGCGACGTGGGAAGCAACTCTCGCCTGTCGAAAAACGTATAAGGAAAGATGTAGCTAATGGAGCCGAAACTTTCCTTTTCGTACTCAGTCGGCTTGGTGACGCTATTCTGTCTCTGCTCTATAATGTCTGTGTCTGGCATATCTAGCCTCTATACTATTCGTGCTTGACTTCTATTCCCGCATCTTCGATAAGTTTGATAAATTTGTCAGCGCATTTATTGCACAAGGTATCCACGGTGCTGGAAAAAGTGCTAACATCATCGGGGCTGTAGTAGGTTGTTTGTATTGTTATTGTGGCCTCGGTTTCTGCACGAGTAGGCCACCCGTCATCCGTTGCTGGCTTCTTGCACCACGAGCATGTTTTGTTAGTCATTCTGATTTCGTCCTTATTGGTGTCGCAATGTCCAAATTAAATAGCGGAGCGCGTCCGCACCGTGGTCAAAGCATTTTAACGGCTTACCGCTTTGCTCATCCCTCGCATATGATACCATCTCATGCCGCAGGTGTACACAGCGCGGGTGAACCAAGACGCGCCGCCGCCCGTTTTTGTCAGCAGACAGCCACCGCCGAGCTTCCTTAATTCCTTCCTCGACATTGTGCGTTGCTTTTTGTGTACCAATGCCCAGCCCGTGCAACCTTCCCCGAAGTTGCGCCGCGCTACTGTCAATGGCCGCGTATGCTGGCGATGGATAGCCGAGGCTGATGGCCTCTCTCACCTGCGATTCTTCCAGCGTCTTGGTTCTGTACAGTTCGTCGAAGATGCAAAGCGTGCCGTCATTGCGGAGTTGCGCCAAGAGGATGACGCGGGGGTGAGCATCGGCCGTGTACGTTCGTGTGACAGGGTCAATGCCGCTAGCGTATTTACTGCCAGAGCTATACCCATCGTCAACCGCCCATAGAACCATCCCGCCGCCGTCTATATAATCCGCTTCCTCTGTCACGCTTTCAACTTCGTGCCAAACATCCTCATAAACAAGGCCAGACGCTAGGGCAAACGCTTCTGATACGCTGTCGGGATATTCCCGTTTCACGTCACGCGGGTTGGCTGATTCTGTCAGCCGTTCTTCTCGCCATCCGCTTCCCCTGTCAGGGTGCGCAGACCACGGCAGGAAAACAGGCGTAAATCCGTTGTCGCCTGATTCAGCCATGCGCCAGAATTGATGAAACGCAGAGCCGTTGTTGTCGGCCGTGCTGAGTACAATCATTTTACCACCGTTGTCGATAGTCGGTTTGACAGCGGCAAACAGCTTGCTACCCCACATCATAAATGCAAATTCATCCAGCACGACTAGGGACGCGGTAAAGGAACGCCCCGCTTTTTGCGTTGCGGGTAGGGAGCGGATAGTAGAACCGTTTTCAAACGTGATGCGCGTCGTGTTTTGCTGGGTGATGTGTGGCAAATCATCGGCGTGATTCCTGTGCAGGAAAACAGCACGCTCTATCATTAGATTCGCTTCTGTCTGCCCTTGACTGAAAAGTAAAATATGGCTGTGCGGTTTCTCGACGCACATTTTCAGAGCATAGCCCACAGACAGCCACGATATGCCCAACTGCCGTGCCTTGAGAATGGCTATTAGCCGCTTGCTTTCCATCACCCGCGCTAGCCCGTCCTGCTCAGGCCACAACAAAAACGGTTCGCTCGCTTGTGAACCGTTGGGCGTTTCTATCTGTGTTTTCGCTAGGAATTGCGACAGTGTACCGCCGTTGTACCTCAGACGCTTTCGTCGGCGCAACTCGAGCGCGGCTTTGGCTTGGATGGACGGACTGTAGTTAGTTGCTACCATTGGCGATTGCCTCAAGCTCCTCATCGGTAAGCGCAGTAACGTCTATGCGCCCGCTATGCTCGACTTCCTGCCTGCTCACCTCTTTGTACCCACGGCCGTTGCCCTTTTTGTCCAGCACGTAACGAATTGCCCACGCCTCGCCATTCCTTACCGCTTCGCTCAGTTTCAGCTCTGCCCCGTCCAGTAGATTGGTGTCAAGATTATGCCGCGCTTCGTGGATGGCTTCCGCTACCGTGCTGTATTTATCTCGGTAGTTGTAGATTGTCCACGGCGTAACGCCAAACTCCTTTGCGACGGCTGATATAATGCCGCTGTTGCGGATGATTGAATCTATAAGCTGTTTGCGGTTTAGCGTTTCTTTTCCTGCCATAATTTTTATGTGACTTTGTGAAACTTATCCCACATTATCACACATGCGGGATGTGGGATAAATCACTCGACTTGGTAAATGTCTAGGGTTGGGAATGCCTCAATCATGCGCTGTAAGATGACCGCGCCGTATGCGGGGGATAGCTCAGTTGAGTAACATTTTCGCCCCGTGTTCTGACATGCCACAAATTCGGGGCCAGTGCCAGCAAAGGGCGCGTAAGTCAACCCCCCTTCGGGGCAACTGCTTTTAATAGCTCGCGTTACCATCTCGACAAGCTTGGGCGTGGCGTGGCCGTGCCTATCTTCACCTTGCACCCGCTGAAATTGCCAAACGTCGGTCATGTTATCGTGGGTATTATCAAAATAAGCGCGGGTAGCGTAAAAATCCCGCTTAAGCTCATCATGTTCCCGCTTAAGCTCATCATGTTCCCGCTTAAGCTCATCATGTTCCCGCTTAAACGCATCATGTTCCCGCGCCGCTCTTTGTATTGTTTTATAATGCTCCTCAGTTATTAGCCCCCATTGGCTTCTTGTTACCCAACGCACGCCCATCTGTGTGCCCGTTATTCTGTTCAGGTCTGCAACCGTCCAGCCGCATCGCTTCATTTCTTGTTCAAGATAAGAGCGCACGGGTTCCCATCCTTCCCAGTAGTTATCGGCGTTGTTGTTAAACCCCTGCTCTCCCAACATAAAAAACAAAACCCGCTCTGTGGCCGTGGGGAACATGCGGTTCTGGTCGCTCCCCATCCCTTGCCCGTGCGTTTTATCCCATACTATCTCATTGCGAAACGTCAGCCGTTCCGACTTGCTCAGTAAGCCATACCACAACCGCCATAAATCCTCCGCATTGCCCCAAATGTACGCGCTGGCGTTATCTTCCACATGCGGACGAGCCGCCAACCACCATTGCATCTGAAAAGCGTCGAGCTTGTCACGATATAGGTTATCGTTCGCTATGCCGTCCTTCTCTTTGCCCATGCCATACGGCGGGTCGGCGTGGATGAGTACCGCCTTCTCCCCCCCCATCAACCTTTCCACATTCTCCGCTACCGTACAATCCCCAATCAAAAGCCGATGCTCGCCAATCTGCCACAACTGCCCAAGCTCAGTACCCCACTCGGCTTGTAACTCATCGGCGCGGCTCGTCTGCGGTTCTGCGTCTGCGTCCGTTTCGCCAAGCGCGTCATCCTCAGCCCCCAACATCGTCGCCACCATCGCCCCGTCATAATTCAACTGCTCAAGCCAATCATCCGCGAACCCGTCAGGTAACAAGCTCAACAAGTCCCAATTAGCCAACTCATCCCAATCCCACTCACCCGCCGCTGTAGCGTGTAGGGCAACGACAAGGCCGCGCCGTTCGTAGTCTGACAACGGCCGTGAGCTTTGCCTAGCGTCAATCTCATACTCGCCACCGTGAACAGCTAGCAATGCGCTTAGTCGCTGATGGCCGTCGTACACTTCCCCATCGGGGCTAATGGCTACCGTCTGCACCTGCCCAAAGTCGCTCATGCTTTGCAAGATGCGCTTGGCTTGGGCGGCTGTGGATTGACGCGGGTTTTGCTCCCACGGTTTGAGTTGGGAGAGTTTAATTGTTACGTTTTTCCATGTGATAGAATCGCTCATTCGCCCTCCAGCGATTCTTCCATCGCGTCCATTTCCTGCTCAAGCACGTATCGAAACGCCCCCATAAAATTGTATTCAATCCCCCCATCGCCATCCGCTTGCACGATGTCAGATAGATTTATGATGTATTCTGTCGCAGTGGGGGCGTAGTTGTAGTCAATCTTTATTTTGGTTTCTGGTTTCGGTTCGCTCATTCAAACGCCTCCGCTACCGATAACTTAAATTCATACCAAGCCTTGAACAACTCAAGCCGCTCACCGTACAACGTGCCAGCCCACATGCCGTCATGTTCAGCCAGCGTTTCGCAAGCGTGTTCGTAGAAGTCGCGTTCTTTTGCCAACTTCCCCCGCAGATAGTCGGCAAACATTTTTTCTAATAGTTTAGTCGGGTTAATCATGCCATTCATTCTACCACAGCCCCCCCGCTCCTGTAAATGTGACAAGAAAAAACCCCCTCGCAATGGCTAGGGCTTTTCAGCCGCATGGGAGAATCCCAGCTTTCACCAAAACAAGAAGGCTAATTATATTGTAGCACAAAAAACCCCGGCGATTACAAGTCGGCCGGGGCTTTTTTACCTCAACTGCAAGGAGAAAGTGAGAACGGTTTCAGTATACGCAATTACGGCCTAATCCGCAAGCTCAAATTACCAACCGCCTCAGATACCAGTCGCTCACTATAATTTGTCACTCTGCACAAATAATCCAAAGATGGCTCGACCCCCGCGCTCTCTGTATATTCCATGTGTGCATCGCCAACCGCTTTTAGTAAGCGGCTCCACTTCGACACGGTGTCATCGACAATCCTGTACCTAATCTCATCTAGCTGTGATACTTCTTCCATGTAATCTATCACCGATTCTGCATCAATGCACCACACCCGTTGCCCCCCCATTTTCCTTTTACGTGCCTTTAGCTTCCCTCGGTGGCACAGTCGAGCAACATACTGACGACTATAGCCAAGCATTTCGCCAGCCTGTATCGTATTTATCTCATTCATCCCGCACCACCATGAACGCCGGGCGGCCGTCAAATTCATGTGTCACACGGCCGTCTTTTGCCATCTCGAGCAATCTGCAATGCAAATAGTAATAAGACATGCCCAACGCTCTCGCCGCTTTGCTAACTGACGGCGCGTAATGCAGAGACCGCAAATAGCGGTAAATCTTTTCCTTGTCCTCATCGTGATTGTGCATTATATTATTCACACTCCTTGCGATTGTCTTGAGACAACAACCGCATAAGCCGCACCAGTCATGCTAGCTGGTGCGGCTATTTTTTTTAGCGCACGTCGCGCATAAAACGCCGTCCACTGTTACCATACAAGAAACAACCAACGCCGCTCTATCAACCCGCTTGCTCCAGCTTCTAGCTCTCTCGCTACCACGTCCGAATGCTGGCCTCTTTGCAAACTCTGCTAGCAACTCGCCGCTTACACACTCGAGCTGAACTAGCATAATATCGCAATCAGCACACCGTTTTTTGCTCATTGTATACACCTCGCATCCTCTAAAATTGCCGATGTCACGCCACTAGCGATGGCCGCCAGCCATCCCGACAGTGCAAAATTCTTTGGGTCGTACACTGCGTTGCATATCGTGGCAGAAAAAAACACGGCCGTGGACACGCAAACAATCAGCGCATAATCCGATTTATTTAGCATGTTTTGTGCGGTACGGCGGGGTAACTATCGCAGAGAACGCCGGAACCGTGCCGTAATCATGGCGAACAGAGCCGCGCTCTGCCATTCTCACTAGCGTCCTGTACATCGTTGTTTTGCCGCATCCAAAATGTGTGGCTAGTTTCTGCACAGTAGGCGCACGGCCGTGTTCTCGCTGATGATTTATCATATACGCATGAATGAATGCGCGTCTTTTTGTTCGACGTCCGTTTGGGTTTGTTTTCACTGTCATCGCCTCCCCCTACCAGTCAAAATCTATATCCAGATACGCCCCCACCTCTGGCAGACGCTCTTGAATATATAGGCGCAGGAATGATGTCAAGTCGCCCGTTCTATCTGCCGCTTGACGCATGACCACGCGGACTGAAACATCTCCGTATAAACCCAAAGCCAAGTAAACATTGTCCACCCTCAGCGGATAGCGGATGTTCCACCCCCTGCGCTTTTCTTGATTGACACGTTCGGCCGCCTCATCCGCTACCCGCTTTACCCGCTTCAGAGTGTCGTCTATTGTCTCAAATCCTTCTGGCAAATTATCCATCACTGCTATCCTCTGATTCCTTCACATCCTTAACCAATCTCAGCATGTGGCTATCTTCGCAAATGCGGTGACCATACTCGTCTTTTGTGTTTCCATTTTCGTCGCGCAATATGACAAGCGCGTCATGGGTATTGTCATACGGTTCTACACAAGAAACGACGGTGTAAATCCCATCGGGAATGGTTTGCCTGTAAGACCCCTTCGTTTCCACAACATCGCCAGGCTCATAAATTGTCACGGTATTGGTATAGGTGAAGGTTTTTCTATACATCACATCCATTCTCCATCGTCATTCATATCAATATCAGCATTCTCTATTTGCGCCCACAGCAAGGTGACACACAAGGCGCAGAATAAAAAGAAAATCGCGCCAGCCGTGTGTCCAAGCACTAAAAGCGCAATAGAAAACAGAATCAAGCCCATCGTAATCGCTATTATCATTTCGCAACCTCAATGTCAGAATCATGCACGGCTTGCTCTAGCCCGTCTGCATCTTGAATAAAAACAACTGCGCCGTGGCACGAACATTCCGGCGGTAACCATCTCGTTACCGTGAACACCGTACCACCCCCGTTCTTTAGAACCACTTCTTCCCCCACCTCCCACACCGTCACGGTGTTGTAAAAAGTGTATGTTTTTTTTCCAAATGGCAAAATCATTTTAGCCTCTCTAGCCAGTTTTTGGCCGTCTTGCGATTTACGCCAACAACGGCCTCTATCTCTTTTGCGTCCATCTGCGCCAATTGCGCCTTATGCGCCTCTGTCAACTTTCGCCAATCAGTCGGGAAAGTTTCGGGAACTTTCTGGAAAGTTTCCACGGCCGTGGGGGAAAGTTTCGCCTCAATTTCGGCAAGTTTCACCCGTTCTTGCGCGGCAAGTTTCTTAACCTTTAGCTCTATTTCCGCTTTTCTCTCGAGTAGCATCAACTCTCTATCTAGCTCGTCCTGTGATGACTGTGCGGAAAGTTTCGCCGCGTCTCTGGCTTCTTTCTGCGCGGAAACTTTCCGCACCTTTCGGCGCATCGCATCGATTGAATACGCCAGAGCAACAAGCCCGAACATGATGACACCTAAAACAGCATCCCCACCTTTGATGAACACAAGCGCAGAGATACCGATGAGAAGATAGAGCGCGGCTGGAACCTTGTAACGCCACCCCTCACCTTCTAGCGCGATGTGAAACGCGCCAAACCCCGCACCCTCTAACGACAATGCGGCCGCAATGCCCACGGCCGCGCTCATGCCGTCGCCCATCCAAGACACGCTGTCCTTTACAGCGAATCCAAAAATAAAAGCAGGGGCAACGGGCGCGAATGTTGTACTGAGATTGGTAAAAGCGGCCGTGGTTATCGACTGCACGGCCACTGTTGCACGGTCGAAAAATTGCACAATCATTTCCGAATCTCCCACGTTTTCCAGTCAATGTCAACGTCAGAGCCTGCGCCATAATGCAATTCCTCGCAACGGTCGAATTCGCCAACGGGTTCCCAGTCCCATCCATATAGCCTCACGTCACCCTCGTATGCGAAAAATACTCCGCCCCCGTCCATCTTGATAACTTTCCACTCAAATGAGCAAGATTTATCAGCCTCTGCGCGGAGCCGCTCTTCTAATATCTCACCAGCATCTACCACATCCGGTTTCTTTCCGCTTTTTTGTGCCTCACTTGCCTCTCCGTCATCATTGTCAATCAACTCTATCATAGCTAGCAACTGCTCTTGAGTAAAAAACAAGTCGTCCCCACCGCCTGACGGGCAAAGCTGGACGGCATCATCATCGCATTTAATTACAAAATAACTCTGCGAAACCGCATCAACCAAAATAGATTTTTCTACATTTCCATAATCGCTCATCTTATTTTCTCCTGTATTGCTGTCCTTGCAATCTAAATCCAATAGCCACCCACGCCACCAGCAAAACAACACCAAGCGGGTCGCCGTGCTTAATCGCTTCACCCGCTACAATTGCGAGTAATCCCCAGCACACACAAGTGGCTAAATACTTCAAATGCGCTCGTCACGGACGGGGCGCATTGATTTATTTTGCCCACGCTTTCGAGCGTCTCTAATCGCCGCTTTTGCTTTAGTCACACCAGCAATCAATCGGCCGTACTGCTCTGCCGCTTTCACATAGCTCTCTCCAATAATGCCCACGCCAACCACAATAAAGAACTCAGCCCCAACCGTGTAGGCGAAAAAGGTAAACATCGACGCGAATAGCATAGCGGTAAACGCTGGTATAAACTCGACAGATTCACCGGAACCGCTAAATCCAAAGCGCATGGCGTCTAAAAAGTCAGTGATTATTTTGCCATTGTCCGACCTGTGCCACAAGTCAGAAGCGAAATCAACCGTAAAGAAAAACACAATAGCAAACAGCCACTTTTTGCGCGTCGTGTCACTCAGGTACATATATCCGCTAATGATTGTGCCAATTTGTGGCGCAAGCGACAGCGTGACCCACGTCGCCGCAAATGAAACCGGAACAATGCCGAACGATTCCACCAACTCTTGATAGCCGTAATAGCTAGAAATTGTGTCCTCGACTAAATGAACGATGCCAATTATAAATGCCAGGACGGCCGTGATGAAAATCGCCAAAATTAGCGGGCTGTCATATAGCGGCCGTGTTGCGTTTCTGAATATGTTACTCATTTCGTTCTCCTGTGCGCCTTGTGCGCTGTGTCCTGTGCGTTGTGCGCCCTGTGCGCTACCTCGAGACGCACAGGCTAGTTAAAGCGGGTGGCTAAAAGTCGGCAGGGTGGGGGATGCTGTCAATCGTTGGCGGAAGCTGGATGACATTCCCCCTGTCGTCAATGATTCCCCGCTCTGCCAAGAACTGCAAAACTACATGCGCTTTGCTTTCCGGCCGTGGATAACTCCTGCTAATGCCGATGTCGTCCAACTGCGCCAGCGACACGGGCGACACTATTTCGCCGCTGTCCAAAGCTCTTAGCGCATCACCAACACCATCGGGAATAGAGCGACTTTGTGTCGCCATCGGTTCCGGCCGTGCCACCTGCTCGACTTGCCGCGTTTCGCGTTGCGGCTCTGGCTCGACTGGTGGCAGTGGCTCTGGTTCCTGTTCTGGCACGATGCCGGGCAAAACAACAAACGGCATTAGCGCAGATACGTAAAACGCCGCAAGGTACACGAATGCCGATACCATGCCACCGACACAAATAGCTAGTAGAAAATCCAGCATATCCGGCCATATCCAAGTGGCTGTAATTCTAGTCAGCATTGTGCCGAAAAAGAAAAACAGGAATGTCGGTTTAATTGTGGCGGTTGCGTGTTCTTGCGGCGTCATGTTCTAGTCATCCAAATCAATACCAAGAGACGCCAGAAGCATCCGCGCCGCTAGCTTATCGCTCTTTTCGCGCTCTGCAATCTCTGTAGAATTTTGCAACAGAATCCCCGCCGCAAAATCATCACGCTCGGCATGGCCGCTCATTCCCATTGCTCGGGCTAGTGCGCCCATCAATACAGCCTGCGCCGCGCTACCGTCATCAGTTGCGCGGGTTCCTGTCTCGCGCTCTGCCCGTTCGATTAAATCATTTGATGCGCTCATCTCATTTCTCCTTAAATAATCGGGCGAGGGAACCATCCCCCGCCCATCCCTGTTG
>Ga0180437_10004795_pt1 | contig 18943 bp, 14 predicted proteins | sample SS_ome_4_FD_132410 | JGI IMG/M metagenome (GOLD analysis project Ga0180437, IMG submission 132410) | Hypersaline lake sediment archaeal communities from the Salton Sea, California, USA - SS_3_D_1 metaG | ecosystem: Environmental > Aquatic > Non-marine Saline and Alkaline > Hypersaline >... | reverse complement strand
GGAAATAATCCATTTGGCGATATGTGGAGGAGATTTTTTTCTTTTTTTCATCATCTCAGTCGAATTTCACGATTGATTCTATCAATCCTTCCCAGGCACGTTGTTGAATTTTATAGGCCTGTTTCAAAGCTCTTTTGCCCTCAGCGCTCACCGAGTACAACACTTTTCTTCGACCTCCCTGTCGAGGCAACGGGTCACTTTCTCTGGATTTGATGTATCCTTTTCGGATGAGTGCCGAAAGAGTATTACAAAGGGAACCATAATTTATTGACCTTCCGCTGATTTCTCTAATTAGCCCCCTTAAAGTAACAATATACGCATTTTCCTTTAACTTTAAGGTTGCCAGTAAGATGAATTCTTCGTGTTTTGTTAGTTTATACATGAGTTTTCCCTAGTGTTTATTTTTAATTTAAAAACATATATAGATATAGACGTTCAATTTTAGTAAAAGGTTGACTTTTCATGCAGATAATTTTTAGTGAGCCTGTTTAGCCTACATTATTCACATTTATTTTCTATGAACAGTCCAGGATAAATATGGCTAAAGCTCTATTTCCGTTCGACAGCATTGAAATTCTTTCTTGTTTGGTTACTATAGAAAGGGAAAGATGAAAAAAAGGCCAGGTGCACAGACAGGCACTCCTCATGTCTTCTCAGACGGAGATTTTACATCAGAGGCCATCAGACTGATCAAATCCATCCCAAGGGGGAAGGTGGCCACCTACGGTCAGATCGCTTACCTGACCGGTCTTTATCCTTCTGTCCGCCGGGTGGTCTGGATTCTGCACTCCTGTTCGAAAAAGGAACGCCTGCCCTGGCATCGCGTGGTGAATCGTCAGGGCGCTATTTCCTTGAAGCCTGGAGCCGGATATGAAAGGCAGAAGGAAATGCTCAAAAGAGAAGGGGTTGTTTTTGATGAAAGGGACCGCATCGACCTTGAGCGTTTTCTCTGGGAACCGGACGAAGAAGACAGTATATAATTACTCATACCGCAGTGAATCGACCGGATTGGCCAGAGCGGATCTGATGGATTGGTAAGAGACCGTCAGCAGCGAAATGACCAAAGCCATGCCCGCAGAGAGCAGGAAAATTTCCAATCCTATACTCGCTCGGAAAGCGAAACTCTGCAGCCACCTGTTCATCGCATAATAGGCAACCGGCCAGGCGAGAATGTTTGCCACTGCCACCCATTTGAGAAAATCCCGTGACAGGAGCAAGTAGATATTGAATGTTGAAGCACCGAGAACTTTCCTGATTCCAATCTCTTTGGTCTTTTGTTCCGCGGTGTATGCGGCCAGCCCGAAGAGTCCCATGCAGGCCACAAGGATGGCCAGGACGGAAAATACCGAAAATATTTCGCCCAATTTTTTATCCGCTACATGCATCTGTTCAAAACTGGCATCCAGGAAAAAATAGTCAAGAGGATAATTGGGAATGATCTTCTTCCATGTTTTTCCGATAAATTCCATTGTTTCTGATATGTTCTTGGGCTGTATGCGGATGGACATGTAGTTATGATATTGGATGGGAGTGATCATATAAGTGATGGAGTAAGGTTCTTGGTGAAGAGAGTAAATGTTGATGTCACTGACAACTCCAACAATATGTCCTTTGAATCGACTGATAAAAACCGCACCTTTTCCCACAGCTTCGAGTGGAGAGGAATACCCAGCTTCCTGCACTGTCCGTTCACTGACCAGAAACTCCGAAAGGCTCTCTTCTGAATCTGGACGATGGATGTCTTTCCCGGCCGCCAGAAACTCGGATGCGCCCTCTTCTGGAATTGGGAGGCGGATGTTTTTCCCGGCCAGGAGTTTGATCCCGTATGTGCTGATAAATTCCTCATCAACAAAGTATATCACTTGTCCAAGGGGGTCATCCCGGCCTTCGAACTGGAGAGAAAGATGACCGCTTCCTCTTGTCGGGACATAGGAAGACGTTGTGCTGTTTTCGATTCCCGGATTTGTGAGCAGCTCATTCCGAAAAGCCTCGTAGTTTTTCCGGAGGTCTTTGTTTAACCGAATAAGGATAATTTGTTCTTTATCATACCCAAGATTTCTGGACTGTATATAAAACATCTGTTTATGGGCGATAAGGGTAGCAAAGATGATTCCGATCGAGAGCGTAAACTGAAAGATCACCAGACCCTTGCGCAGTAAGGTTCTTTGAAAGGAATACGCGGTTCCGGATTTGAGGGAGTGTATCGGTTGGAAGGAGGATAAAACGAAAGCGGGATAGATTCCAGCCAGGAGTCCGACCGCAAAAGCGATAGCCATCACGCCCAGAATAAGCCAGGAGTTGATGATGGAATTTAGCGATATGTCTTTCACTGCGATTCGATTGAACAGCGAGAGAGTCATCATCACAATATAAATTGCCATCAGTGCCGAAAGAACACTGAGCAGAAGAGACTCTCCCAGGAACTGGCGGATCAACTGATTTTTCTGGGCTCCCACGACTTTTCGGATACCGACTTCACTGGCCCTTTTGATGGAGCGAGCAGTAGTGAGATTCATGAAATTGATACAGGCGATGACAAGCACGAAGACAGCAATGGCTGTAAAGACATAGACATACAGGATATTTCCTGTCGGTTCGACCTCGGATCGTAAGCGGGAGTGGAGGTGGATATCCAGAAGCGGCTGAAGACTGATAGTGTACCAGGGATCTTTCTTCCAATGCCTATGGAGAAAGGCCAGGAATTTGGGATTCAAAGATTCGGCCGAAGTCTTTTTGTCTAAAAGAACATACGTATAATGCTGCCAGAAACCAGAAAAATCATTCGTGTCATCCTTTTGGCTGATGTATGAAGCCAGAAAATCAAAATGGATGTGGGAATTTCGGGGGACATTCTGCACGATCCCGGTAATGCGAAACTGTATGATCTCTCCGTCGTTATAAGGATCAGCCTCGACTGTCTGTCCGATTGGATCTTCATTACCGAAATATTTTTCTGCCATTTTACTGCTCATAACAATGGTGTTCGGCTCATTGAGTGCTGTAGCGGGATCGCCTTTGATGAGAGGGAAGTCGAAAACGGTAAAAATGCTGGATTCGGCAAAGAAGAATCTTTCTTCGTAGAATTTTTTGTCCTTGTGCCCGATGTACACCTTTACACCCTGTCCCATTTTGCGGATGCGAACAGTTTCGATGATTTCGGGAAAATCTCTTTTCAGAGCCGGCCCCACGCCAAAGGAACCGTTGGCGTTTGTCGGCAGTGTATCCTGATTTGATGAAGAGAAGACCACTCTGTGGATACGATCCGCTTTTTCGTGAAACCGGTCATAGCTCAGTTCATCCTTGATAAAAAGCAAGATCAAAGCACAGCAGGCCATCCCGATGGACAGTCCGGCTACATTGATGAAGGTGAATCCTTTGTGTCTTTTAAAATTGCGGAAAGCGACTTTTAAATAATTTTTAAACATGACTAAACTCCAGTAAATGCGATGGGTTGTGAACACCTGGAGAGACGTCAGGGCTTGATTCCAGTACCACAATCTCGCCCGGACGACTCCCCTTTCTTTTAAAATATCGGAATAATACTCATCCATATCTCCGGAACAGGTGAGCCTTTCCTCTGAACGGATGAAGCGCTCAAAAATCCATCGGGGAAGCGCCGGAGGCTTTTTCTTGCTTCGAGGATAATCTTTCAACTGTAATCCTTTATGGTTTCCGGGATATCTTTCCAGAGCTCTCGCTGGAAATCTCTTATCCTTTCCAATTCATTCAAACCATTCGAAGTCAGGGAATAATAAATTTTGCTCCGTCCTCCCCTCTGGGGTGTGGGGTCGCCCATTCGTTTCTCTATCAGGCCTTTTTTGCTCAGTATATCCAGCGCCAGCCACAGAGCTCCGATTTTGAGTTCTCTGCCAGTACTTCTCTTCACTTCCTTGATGATGGTCACGCCATAAGCATTATCTTTCAGCCTCAAAATGGCCATAAGCAAAATCTCGTCCGCTCTTGAGAGTATTTTCATTTTTAACCTTCCTGCTACTTATTATTACTAAAATTAAGTAATAATGTCAACAATTTTTTTATTTTTTTTGGATTACTTAAGAGTCAAGGTTGCTGGAGACATCGTTGCGAGAAGCGACGCGACGTGTCAATCTCATACTTTTAAAGGTTCATCTTGAGATCACCACGCTCTCTTCGAAAGCTCGGGATGATGTGGCTAGCCGCTCCGGCCATGATGAAGATTGCGAAACGCATGCCTGCGGCAGTCCCCCATCAATGAATTCCTTGAAAAATTAATTTTATTTCTTGATGTAACAAATTTGTCCAACAAACGTATACATATATATAAAGGCAATGTTAAAACCATCCCCGCCAGCTATCGCTTCAAGGATCTTGGAGCGAATACTCGACTTCAATATCAGGTATTCAGCCCTGGGAGATTTCGAAGAGCAGTTCAATTGCCTCGCGAAAGAAAAAGGATTATTCAAAGCCCGGGTGTTTTATTGGACTCGCATACTCATCTTATTCCCTGCTTTTATTAGAAATCTCATCTGTTGGAGTGCGGAAATGTTTAAAAATTATTTAAAAATCTCATACCGCAACGTGATAAAGAACAAATTTTGCTCGTCTATCAATATCATTGGACTGGCCGTCGGTATAGCAGTCTGTTTACTCATCCTGCAGTATGTCACATTCGAACTCAGCTATGACAAGTTTCATAAAAATCTGGATGATATCTACCGTCTCGAGTTAGAAGGCTTTGCCGGGTCCCACGGTGCCGCGGCACAAGCAGTCAAGGAAGCCTTTCCGGAGGTGCGGGAATATGTGAAACTCAATTTATCTAATACAGAGGGCATCTATTCAAACGAAGATATAAAATTCAGAGAAGAAAAGGTCTTTTTTGCCACCGATTCATTTTTCAACGTATTTTCCTTTAACCTTTTAAAAGGAGATCCGAAAACGGCTTTATTAGAAGTTAACACTGCAGTTTTATCCGAATCAACAGCAAAGAAATATTTCGGTAGCGAAGATCCATTTGGAAAGCCGATCATTTTTGGAGGAACACAGCGATACAAGATCACCGGAATCGTTGAAGATGTCCCCGTCAATTCCCATTTCCATTTCGATATGCTTATTTCATGGCCGACTTTAGTCAGAATGAGAGGAGACTGGATTGAATCCAGCTGGACGAGTTGTCCGTATTTCACTTATCTTCTTCTCAAAACCGAGACCGATAGTGAAGCGTTCGAAACAAAATTAAAGGAATTCTTCGAGCAAAAAGAAAAGGAAATAAACAAAAAAGAGCGGGAAGAACTTGATTATCATTTAAAACCGTTAAAAGATATCCATCTCTATTCGAATTTAGATTTTGAAATCGAAAAAAATGGAGACGCGCGGACTGTCTATTTCCTGATTATCATTGCTTTGGTTGTGCTGACAATCGGCTGGATCAATTACATTAACCTTTCCACCGCCCGATCAATGGAACGAGCGAAAGAGATAGGAATCAGAAAAGTAGTGGGGGCTTTTCGCATCCAGTTGATCAGACAGTTTCTCACTGAATCGCTGCTTTTTAATATCGCTGCGGTAATTCTGGCCATCGTTGCCGTGCGAGTTTTTCTCCCCTATTTTAACCAGCTCACGGGAACACCGCTTTCTTTTACACTATGGAGCGATGCATGGTTCTGGCTGGTTTGTATTTCAATGTTTGCACTGGGCGTTTTACTTTCCGGCTTATATCCTGCGTTTGTTCTTTCTTCTTTTAAGCCAGTGGTCGTGCTCAAAGGAAAACTGGCAAGATCCGGTAAAAGCGCTGCTTTAAGAAAGTGCCTTGTGGTATTTCAATTTGCGGCTTCCATTACTTTGATAGCCGGGACAATGACTATATACAGACAGATCTCATTCATGAAAGCTCAGGATTTGGGAGTTAATTTAGACCAAACGCTTGTCGTCCGCTCACCCGGTGTTTTTTTTAATAGATCTTATGTCCACTTTCTCAACAGAGTGGAGACTTTTAAAGCTGAATTAGAAAGGCTTCCGGCAGTGAGTAAAACGACAGCTTCAACATTTTTTCCTGGGGAATATTCATGGGTTCGTCATGGCGCAAGACGAATCGGTGAGAGGAAGAGTGATGAGAAAGAATTTCGCATCACTAATATAGACAATGATTTCATCGATTTTTACGAAATAGATATTTTGGCCGGGAGAAATTTTTCCTATGATTTCAGGACTGAATACAACTGCCTGCTGATCAATGAAGAAGCACTGAAGTTATTTGGCTTTGGAACCCCGGAAGAAGCTATTGACGAACAGATAATTTATGGAAACAATGCTGTTCCTTTCAGAATAATCGGAGTCATAAAAAACTATCATCAGGAATCCTTAAAGCAGGACTATAATCCCACACTTTTTTTAAGAACTCTGGCAAGATGGAGGACTAATTTTTCTTTAAGAGTTTCTACCGAAAATCTATCCCAGACAATCTCTTCGATAAAATCCACATGGAATCGAGTGTTTCCCGGTAACCCTTTCGAATATTTATTTTTAGACGAACACTTTGACAGACAATACCATGAGGATAGACAATTTGGAAAGATATCCGGATTATTTACCTTGCTGGCCATTCTTATCGGCTGCCTTGGATTGTTCGGCTTGTCATCTTACAATACGATTCTGCGAACCAAAGAGATCGGAATCCGCAAAGTCCTTGGCTCCTCAATATCCGGTATACTGATATTACTCCTGAAAGATCTACTTAAATTGATTCTTATCGCTGTTCTCCTTGCCCTCCCTATTTCTTATTTTTATTTCCACAACTGGCTTGAGAATTATGCATTCAGGATTGAGATTGGGTGGTGGTTTTTTTCCATTCCCATAGTGTTAATTTTAGCGATTGTAATATTAACGGTTGGCTACAATACGGCTAAATCTGCCACAGCCAATCCTGTCGATTCCCTTCGATATGAATGAAAGTTTATGGCAAAAACTCTAATCATGATTGAATAGTAAAAACTAAATCTTTTCAATTTCTGGCTTCTTCATCAGTAAAGTCATTAAAACGAAAGAACACTTCGCGGAGACGGCTCCCTGATGATTAATACCGAATGTTCTCAGAATAAGAAGAAAGAAGCGTTTGTCTTCGAATCAGAAGGCCGGGAGTTCAAATCTCTCCATGTGCAGCTGATATTACCTCCATAATTTTTCCTGATTGGTTTCTCTCCATTTTGAGTCGACTTCACCTCATATCTTGTTTGGTTGGGGCAGAAGGGAATTCTATTCTTTCTCTCTCGTCCGCCAAGTCTAGATATCACATTTACTCATACCGCAGCGAATCGACCGGGTTGGCTCGGGCGGCTTTGACGGCTTGGTAACTTACAGTGAGAGACGCAATGGCCAGAGCGGCGGCTCCGGCCGCTAGGAATATCCACCAGAAGATGGGGATGCGGTAAGAGTAATTGTTCAGCCATTTGTTCATGGCGAAGTAGGCTACCGGCCAGGCAACAAAATTGGCAATGATGATCCACTTGGAGAATTCCTTGGTCAGCAGCATGATGATTCCAGGGATAGAAGCACCAAGGACTTTGCGTATCCCGATTTCTTTTGTCCTCTGCTCTGCCATGAAAGAGGCCAGTCCGAACAGGCCCAAGCAGGCAATGAATACGGCCAGAAAGGTGAAAGTGTTCGAGATTCGCCCCACATACTGTTCATAGATGTACATGTTGTTGTAATCTTCATCCACGAATCGGTATTTAAACGGAAAATGAGGGGAATACTTGGCGCAGACTGTCCTCACGTATTCTATGGATTGGGGGATTTCTGCAGGCCGGAGCTTGACGAATACGAATTTGTGAAAATAGTCGTAGTTTCGCGGATGGATAGTCAGAATGAGAGGAACGATTTCATATCTTACGTGTCGAAAGTGGAAGTCTTTCACAACACCGATGATTTCTCCGGTCACGCCCGGAAACCGAATCTGCTTTCCGAGCGGAGATTCCAACTTCATCAATTCCACGGCTTCTTGGTTGACGATAAAATTGTTGACATCGGTTTCATAATCTCTCGAGAAATCTCTGCCTTGAAGTATTTCCATCTCGAATGTCTTGACATAATCATGCTCGGTGACAACGAATCTAATCAAGGCAGGCTCACTTGTTTCTTTTCCTTCCCACAGGATCGGATTCATGTCACCGATGCTGGTCGGAATAGATGATGCGGCGGTCACATTCAGGATATTCGGATTTCCTTCCAGCTCGGTTTTCAAGGATCGGAATTGCTGCTTCAATTCATTGTTGATGGGCATGACAATGATGTTTTCTCGATCCCAACCCAAATCTCTGTTCTGGATGTAGTCCAGCTGCTGAAAGACGATAATCGAGCCGATGATCAAAACAACGGAAATGGAAAATTGGAAGATAACAAGGATCTTTCTGAAGAGAGATCCCCCCGAACTCCCGGAAAAACTACTCTTCAGCACCTGGACAGGCTGAAAGGCGGATAGGAATAATGCGGGATAGCTCCCTGATATGATTCCCACCAGGAACGTCAGGACAACCAACCCCACAAACAGAGCCGGATTGGCGATTATGTCCAACGACAGGGGTTTTGAAGTCAGGTTGTTGAAGGAACTCAAAACCACTCGGACCAGAATAAGCGCCATGACAAGGGCGATGAAAGCAAGCAACAGGGATTCATTAAAAAATTGTCTGATAAGCTGTGGCTTATGGGCGCCGACCATTTTTCGCAGACCGACCTCTTTGGCTCGTTTGGCTGAGCGGGCAGTGGAGAGGTTCATGAAGTTGATGCAGGCGATGAGCAATATGAAAAAGGCGACTGAGGAAAAAATGTAGACAAGTCTGATGTCGCCTCGTCCTTGATGAAGGTGAATTTTAGTGACAGGCTGAACGTTGACTTTTAACTTTATCCAGGTTTGCGGCGAATGCTTGGTGAGGGCGCCAGCGATTTTCTCTCGGAATTCTTCAACATCTGTGCCGGGTTGAAGCTGGATGTAGGAATCGCTTTCCCAGGCCCAACTGCTGATCTTCTGTTCTCCGAGGATCTGGATGGGCGAGATTAGATCGAACTGCATGTGTGTGTTGTGAGGAAGGTTTTGTATGACTCCAGTGACTTTAAGGTCTGTTCCGTTATTGAACCTGAGGGCTTTTCCCATCGGGTCCTCTTCACCGAAATATTTATGGGCCGTGTCTTGTGTGAGGACGATTGAATTGGGATCTTTAAGGGCTGTTTGTGGATTTCCTGTGATGAAAGGAAATGAGAACATCTCGAAGAAGGACGGATCAGCGAGGATGAAGTCCTGTTCATAGAATTTTTTCTCCTGGTAAGTGAAAGAACAGGAGTAACGCCAGCTGAGGTCCTGGTATCGTGTGAAACTGGCAATTTCAGGAAATTCGGACTTGACGATGGGAGCCAGAGCGTAGGGAATCGTTGAGCCTCCGAGGTCACCCTTGGCATCAAGATTCTGGTTGATCATCCTGTAGAGTGTGTCTTTGTTTTCATGAAACTTATCATAGCTCAGCTCATCCTGGACCCAGAGCATGATAAGGATACAACAGGCCATTCCGATGGCCAGCCCTGTGATGTTGATGAAAGAAAACGCTTTGTGTCTTTGAATATTCCTGAGAGCCACTTTGAAGTAATTTTTAAACATGATTACCCTCCAGTAGAATGAATTTTTTATAAAAGGGAAGATGGATCGAAACATATGTTTCCAGTACCAGAATCGGGCTTTCCGCAGTCCTTGCATGGAGACGAAATCTTCGTATTCCTCGCGGAGGTCCTCTTTAATAAAGATTTGGTCGTCTGACCAAGCCAGCCTCTGCACAATCCATTCAGCAAAGACAGGAGGTCTTGTGGTAGAATTTTTTGTATGTTTCATAACTTATCGAATGTAAACTCGGTTGTATCCTTCCAAAGACGCTGGTGGAGTCTCAGGGCATCCTTGAGAGCCTGTATCCCTTCAGGTGTTATTCTAAAAAAATTTTTGCTTCGGCCTCCCTTTTTCGGAGTGGGTTCTCCCTTAATCGTCGAAACATAATCCTTATGGGCCAGCTGCCTGAGGAGATCATACAGTGTACCGTAGGTGTAGTCCTTTCCTGTGTCTTTTAGGATCTGTCTCCTGATAGACACACCATAGGCTTTATCCTTCAGACGCCAGACGGCCAGGAGAACCATTTCTTCAGCTTTGCTTAAATCTTTCATTTGGGCCTCTTTTTATTTTTTCGTGTTTCCCAAATATATATACGGAGATATATTAAAAAACGTTGCATAAATTTTAATTTTTTTTATATGGTTTCTGTTTTCCAGCGAACCGCTTCATCTATGAGGCTGAAGCATTCTGGTTTCTACGGCATTTTAGCCTGAGAGGAGTCACCGATTATCTTTGAGAACAGACGAAAAATGCTGATCATTCTCGTCATAAATGGAATGCCATTGTCGAAAATGAAAAAATTGAAATTGAATTCGGTGATGATTATGATATGAGGGAAGATATATGAGCACCCTGCGTCTAAATAGTGAATTGCGCAATAATCTTCCGGCAGCATACTCCCTTGTGACGTATTCTGCCGCAAGAAGGGGCAAGGAACTCACAGCCCCAATCACAAGAAAGGAGGGTATTTCATGAAACGCACTCTTGTTCTTTTCTTCGCACTGCTGGCGTTCGTCTCGCTGACTGTCTCCTCTGAAATTCAGCTCGATGTCAAGGAACATGTGCTTTCTAACGGATTGAAAATCCTGATTATTCCGAAACCCGGTGTTCCCCGTGTCGTCTGCCACATCTACTACAAAGTCGGCTCGATCAACGAGCGCCCGGGCATCACCGGCCTCGCGCATCTCCATGAACACATGATGTTCAAAGGAACCAAGATGATGGGGGTGACGGATTTTGCCAAAGACGACGCCCTGAATAAGCGGATCGACGAACTCGTGGACAAAATCTACAGGGAGAAATTCTGGAAACCTGACGGAGGCGACAAGGAGAAAATCGCTCAATGGCAGAAGGAATACGACGAGCTAGTTCTAGAGGAAAAGCAGTACATCATCAAGGACGACCTGTGGACATTGTACATGAAAAACGGCGGGACAGGGCTCAACGCTTCGACCGGAAATGAAAGCACGGGGTATTATGTCACACTCCCCTCAAACAAGGTCGAACTGCAGATGCTGCTTGAATCCGACCGGATGCTCAACGCTTATTTCCGTGAGTTTTATTCCGAAAAGGATGTCGTCATGGAGGAGCGCCGCCTGAGCGAGAACAGACCGGGCTACTTTTTCAGCGAACAGGTCAACGCTGCCTTCTATGCGGCCTCACCCTATCATTGGGGCGTTATCGGCTGGATGGACGACCTGCGGAAAGTGACCAAAGCCGACCTCATCGAATTCCACGACCGCTATTATGTGCCCAATAATGCGGTCGCCATCTATGTGGGTGACCTTGATCCCCAGAACATCATTCAGATGGCAGAAAAATATTTCGGCCGCGTCCCTAAGGGCCCGGACCTTGAGCCCATCCGGACATACGAACCACCGCAGTATTCTGAAAAAAGGATGTACGGCCAAGGGAATGCGCCAACCAGCCTCCAGATGATGTTCCACACACCTCCTGAAGGCCATCCCGATGTAGCACCGCTCTCTGTCCTGGCCAGTGTACTCGGTTCAGGTGGAGGCGGGAGGGGACGCTTTCGAGGAGGCGGAGGGGGAGGAACCGGACGGCTGTATAAAATCCTTGTTGAGGAAAAACAATTGGCTGTCAGTGTCTCCGCCCGCAGCCGGGCCATGTGGTATGTCGGCGCCTTTCAGTTCAATGCCAGTCCTCGTCTTGATAAGAAAGTCACGCCCGAAGACTTGGAAAAAGCGATCTGGGAGGAAATTGAAAAGATCGCAGAGGAAGGAGTCACACCCGAAGAGATCCAGCAGGTCAAGAATCGCTCCAGAGCCATGTTCATCCGAAGTTTGTCCAGCTCATCAGGCATCACCAGAAGCCTCGGCAGGGCCGAGCTCAACCGGGGATGGCGCTCAATACTTACTGACCTGGATGACCTGATGAATGTGACGAATGATGATATCAAACGTGTGGCCGCCAAATACTTCGTCAAAGACAACAGCCTCACTGCCATCTACACGCGGATGATGAGGCAGAGGCAAAGGAGGAGATGACCATGAAAAAGACACTCACCCTACTTTTCATCGTTTTATTACTATTTGTGTCACAGGGATTCGCTCAAGTCCAGAAACCTTCTGACCTCAAATTCCCGCCTCTCAAATATGAGCCACCCGATCCCAAGGATTTCCGAACAGAGTTTGCCAACGGACTGCGCGGCTACATTCAGGAAGACCACAGTTTACCGCTGTTCAACATATCCGCCATCATCAACTTCGGCGAGCTATATGTTCCGAAAGAAAAGCTCGGTCTCGATTCTGTCATGAGCGAGACACTGATCAAGGGCGGCACCAAAACCAGAGAAGGCAGTGACATCGAAGATAGGATCAATTTCATCGGCGGTTCACTGAACTTCCGGTCTGGTGAGAGGATCTCCACACTCTCCCTCTCCGTCCTGAGCGAAGATATCGATGAGGGACTCGAGCTCTTTTTCGACGTCCTGATGAATCCGGAATTCAGAGAAGGCTCGTTGAATCTTGCCCGAGTCAGTCTCATTCAGCGTCTCCGGCAGGCCAATGACCAAGCGAGCGGAGTCTTGAGCCGTGAATATGAACGACTGCTTTATGGCGATCATCCTCTGACCTGGGAGCCGACTCAAGCCACCTATGAGGGTATCACCAGTGCAGACCTGAAATCGATTCATGCCCAGTTCTTCTTCCCTAAGAATATCATCCTGGCTGTGTCGGGCGACTTCAAGCAGGCTGACCTCAAAGCTAAAATCAACAAAATGGTCTCTGGCTGGAAGAATAAGCGATTAAATATTCCCTCATTTTCAAAGAAGTTCCCGCAGCCCGAACCGGGCATTTACTTCATCCAGATGAGGACCAATCAAGGCTACATCAGCCTCGGACATCTGGGCCTGGAAGAAACCAATCCCGACTACTTCGCTGTTCAGGTCATGAACTTCATCCTGGGTGGTGGAAGTTTCACTTCCCGTATCACTATGAAAGTCCGGTCAGACGAAGGTCTGTCTTATAACCAGGGCAGCCGGTTCAGATACCGATGGGGATTTCCGGGGACATTTTCCGGCTACGTCCAAACTAAATCTTCCACAGTCGGCTATGCGATCTCACTGATCCTGGCCGAGTTCAACCGTATCCGTAAAGAGCCAGTTTCAGATGCCGAGATGGACACCGCGATCAATTACTATCTGGAAAGCTTTTCCAATTCTTTCCAGTCTCCCCAGAGCACCATGTCCACATTCGCCAATCTCGAAATGACCGGGGAACCGATGAATTACTACAAGACCTACAGAGACAAGATCAAAGCGGTGACCAAAGCCAGAGTCCAAGAAGTCGCCAACAAGTACATTCATCCGGATAAAGCCGTCATAATGATCGTCGGGGACTTCGAGCCGTGTAACAAAGGTGGAGAAGAGTGGCCTGGTCCTTTAAGCAAGCTGGGCAAGGTTCACACGATCAACCTCAGGAATCCGCTGACAGGAGAAGAACTGAAGTAGCTTCCAGTCTCCACATTTTGTTTGCGTCTTAGAAGATCGGGATAAAGTCCGCAGTCAAACGGACGAAGACTTGTTCTTTAGAGCGTCGGAGCAAAGTCCGCAGTCAAACGGACGAAGACTTGTCCCGAATTAATAATTAAAGTGGCCAATCTGGCAGCAAAACACATATAATCCATTCTCTTTTTCTAGACGATAAGGCTCTAATAACCTTGACTGAAGACATGAGTCTGATTATCATGTCCGCTGGTAGTGTTCGAAGAGACATCCTCGAAGGTTGAGGAAAAAGGAATGGCTCTATTAAAATTGAAAAACATGCTCACCAAAAAGCCCGAAGCCGTTTTAGAATCTCAGGAGCAAGATGAGACAGAGCGGCTTCAAGTTGCAACCTGTATCATTCTTCTTGAGGTGGCGAAATCCGATGATGAATTCAGCAGCATTGAGAAAACCACACTGAAAGCCATACTCAAGAAAAAGTTTGAAATATCGGCTGAAGCCGCGGAAGAATTGCTGGAGATAGCTTCAAAGAAGAGAGAGGAAAGCATCGATCTCTGGCAGTTCACCAATCTCATCAACCAGAATTATACGAAAGAGGAAAAGATAAAAATCGTGGAGAGCGCTTGGCGGGTGATCTATGCGGACGAAAAACTAAACGGCTACGAAGACCATTTTGTTCACAAACTGGCGAAACTGCTTCAACTGGACCACAGTGAACTGATCGATGCCAAACTGAAAATCAAATATGAGAACAAGCCTTAGCTCCGTATAAGCTTTTTTTTGGACTTCATTGAGAACACTTCGAATCAAAAGACCTGGGATTCAATCCCCCCTTTGTGCCATTTTATAGTCAAGGAATTATATTAAAATTCAGCTAGGTCGGTCAGCTTGAGTTTCAGAACGTATCAAGGCCTCAATTGCCTCTGCTCTTTTTCCTTGGAATGCCTGTATTCTGAGGCCTTTCTCGCTTCAAAATAAACTTTAGACAGTATCTGCTTTATTTCTTCTTTTTTTATTTTCCTATTCCGCATTTCATTTAGTCTATCGATAATCTCTTCAAGGGTTGTGTCCGGTTTATATTCTGGAAACTGCAATTGGACTGTGGCAATGATGGCTGAACACAACTCCGCTCTGATTCCTTCAGAAAAACTTAAACCATATATATCAATATAGTACTTTATGTTGTCCTCCATCCAATCCGGGAGAAGGACCTGGTATCTTTTGAGCATTGTTCTCTCCTCATTGAAATAATAGACAATAATTTGAAACAGTACAAGTGCTAAACAGAATTTAAAAATGAGTGCAATCGGGGATTGAAATTTTTTTCTTTATAAAAGCAACTTTATTTGTCCAATAAACGTATACATATATAGAGGGTAAAAAAATGAGAATGATATCACGGATCGAAGAAATCATACTTCTCAGCATTTGGCGGCTTCAGGATAATGCCTACGGCATCACTATTCTAGAAGAAGTCAAAAAAGCGACAGGTAAAGCATGGCTGACTGGTTCCATATACGCATCACTCAGCCGGTTGTTGAAACACGGTCTCGTTGTATCGATCGAAGGTGAGCCTACCGCTGAGCGAGGGGGAAGGCGTAAAATTTATTACAAACTCACACCTGACGGGCAGCGAGCCTTATTGGCTGTCAAGCGTGTGAATTCTATTATCTGGTCGGATCTCCCTGAGTTTGGAGTGAAGGACTAATGCGAAACATATCCCCACCCAAATTCGCTGCATGGATACTGGAGCGCATGCTCGATCCTCATGTGCGATATTCGGGACTGGGAGATTTTGAAGAGAGATTTAACTCTATCACCAGTCAAAAAGGACTGTTTAAAGCCCGAATATTCTATTGGATGCAAATTGTTATTTTGATCCCTGCGTTTATAAATAATCTTATTTATTGGAGAAGAGAAATGATAGTCAACTATCTAAAAATTGCTTTCAGGAACATGAAAAGACACAAAGGGTATTCTTTCATCAACATTGCCGGGTTGGCCATCGGCATGGCTATCTGTATGTTGATACTTCTGTGGGTTCAGGATGAACTGAACTTTGACAGGTTCCACGAAAATGCCGAAAACATCTACAGGGTGTACATGAACGATCAAAATTACGGTGTGGTATGGCCAATAGTTTCCATTCCAGTGGGCCCTGCGCTCAAACAGGAATTCCCGGAAGTTATAGATTCTGTTAGAGTCAGTGATTTTAGCGGTTTGGTCACACGGGAAGAGAAGAAGTATGATGAAATCGGGGCTTATGTGGACCCATCATTTTTCAAAATATTTTCTTTTCCTTTTGTCAAAGGAGATTCCAAAACAGCCCTTTCCGCTCCCTCCTCCATCGTCATAACACAAGAAATAGCAGAGAAATTTTTTGGCACTCAGGATCCTCTCGGAAAAAACCTGAAGCTGAACAATACACTCGATTTAACCGTCACTGGAGTTATTCAAGATATGCCCCAAAACTCACACATCCATTTCGATTTCTTGCTTCCTTTCGAGATCTTTGAGCAAAGGGATCGGGATCCCTCTAATTGGGGCCGCTTTCAGATCACTACCTATGTCATGCTTCAAGACAGTACTCCATTCAAAGATTTTGAGAATAAAATCGCCGGCCTTCTCCAAGAACACAATGTGGGAGAGGGACCCAAACTTGGGCTGGAGCCATTAACCCGCATTCATCTCTATGCCGTGGATGGAGGCGGTGATATGCGCTATGTCTATATATTTTCCATTATTGCTGTCTTCATTCTTGTGATTGCCTGCATCAATTTTATGAATCTGACAACAGCTAAATCCTCTACACGGGCAAAAGAGGTCGGCATGAGAAAGGTCACCGGTGCCCAAAGAGCTGATCTTATCAAACAATTCATGGGAGAGTCGGTGCTGTTTTCCTTAATTGCTCTAGCTCTATCCACCGTTCTTGTTATTCTCATTCTCCCGGCATTCAATATCTTGGCGGACAAGCAATTAGCTCTACATCCTCAAGGAAATTGGAATTCAGTCCTGGGGTTTGTGGGGATAGCGCTATTCACCGGATTGTTGGCTGGCAGTTATCCCGCTCTCTTCCTGTCGTCTTTCAAGCCTGTAAATATATTGACAGGTTCTTTGACCCAAAAAACCGGCAGGACAAAAAAAACCGTATTCCGAAAAGCTCTAGTCGTCCTTCAATTTTCCATTTCTGTCTTTTTGATCATTTCGACCTTTGTGATTTTTAAACAACTCCATTTTATCCGGAACAGAAACCTGGGATATGATAAAGACCATATCCTTTCTATACCACTCAGAGGTAGTGCCGTTCAGCAGTTTGAAGCTTTCAAAAGCGAGCTATTGCGCGATTCAAGAATTTTGCATGTCACAGCCACTTCGGAAGTGCCTATTCTCATATATAAAGTCCATATGGGTTATGACTGGGAGGGAAAAGACCCAGAAAAAAAGGCTCGGATGACCGAAGTCTTGGTTGATCAGGACTTCATCAAAACATTGAATATGACTGTCGTCCAGGGAAGGGACTTTTCTAAAGACTACGCGACCGACACCTCAGAGGCTTATATCATCAATGAAGCCGCTGTGAAATCCATGGATATAGAATCCCCTGTGGGAAAACGCTTTGCAGCTTCCACGCATGATGGTATGCGAGAAGGCAGGATAATAGGTGTAGTGAAAGATTTTCATTTCAGGCCTCTCCATGATGAGATAGATCCTTTGGTTATGTTTATTGGGGCCAAACAATTCAACTTCCTCTGTATCAGAGTCAAACCGGACATTTCAGATTTACCTGGAACACTAGAGTATATTGAAAGCGTCTGGAATAAATTCACTCCAAACTTCCCTTTCATATACAATTTTTTTGATTCAACCTTCGACAGGCTCTACAAAAGTGAACAAAAAACAGCGAGCGTATTCGGCTATTTTACATTTCTTGCCATATTCATCTCTTGCCTGGGCCTTTTTGGTCTGGCATCACAAGTGACAGAGATGCGCACCAAAGAGATCGGTATCAGGAAGATATTGGGCGCTTCAGTGTCGGGAATCACGATGCTTCTTTCCAAAGATTTCCTGAAATGGGTAGTTGTGGCGAATGTGATTGCCTGGCCAACCGCATATTTTTTTATGAATAAATGGCTCCAGAACTTTGCCTACAGGACAAGCTTCGGGATCGAAATCTTCATTCTGTCAGGCATATTGGCCTTTGTGATTGCGCTCATAACAGTCAGCTTTCAATCCATTAAAGCAGCTGCTGCAGACCCTATTGATTCTCTGCGGTATGAATGAAGGCTAACAGAGAACCTGTAGCAACAAAGTCATAGAGAATTACAAGAAATACCTCTCCCGCTAAAAGACCTAATTCATGTCTGGCTTGGATTGAGGATGCACACAAACAGCAGGTGGGATTAGAGAGCAAGTAATAGGCCTTCCATCATTCTCTTTGCTGGCAAAGGGGCATTAATTATCTTATCTCTGCTGCTGCCGGACCGTAATAAAGGGAGTTGAAAAACAGCATGAATGTCCCGTGCGGCTGAGCGCGGTTTTGTGGCCGGAAGCCGAACATGATAACCTTTCCCTTTCCATAGTCAATCTCTATAAGAGCCGGCTTATTATGAAAGACATGGTCTCCGATTAAGCGACCGCTCATGAATGGATTGCCGTTGGGATAACGAGCTACGACTTTCAAAGATGAACGAAATAATTCCTTCTCGTCTGACTTTTTCATATCCGTCTTTATGAATTCAAAGAGCGGGCTCCCATAAAAAACGACATTAGCGCTATTGTCCATTCCATAAGCGATAGGATGAGTGTTTTCCACGTCCACTCTAAGAATCGCACTGGGACAGAAAAATTCGGTGGAGGGATAATTTCGGGCGACATCCCGCAGGGGGACCTTGAAGCGGTCTATGGGTAATTGACATGAAGCATTGAGGGTGATCAAAGTCCCTCCCTCTCTGACAAACTGGAGCAAAGCAGCTAATCCGTGCTCTCCGATACCGCCAGCGTATTGGGTGGGGACGCGTCCTTCTTTGTGGCCGTTGATAATGAGTTGAGAAGATATGTTGGTTAATACAATAACATCGTATTTTTGCTTGAGATTGCCAATACGTATTTCTGCATCGTGAACGGTTGTATAAGGAAATTCCCAGTTATCGAATATCCAACGGGTCCAGCCCTCATCCATGTTAGCTACCCAGGGCTTGTAGAGTCCTAACTTGAGTGGCTTCAGCTGCATGAGATCACCGGGGGCACTCCCAGCATCTATCTGAAGATTAAATTCCGTGGCCAGAGATTCTAATTTTTTTCTGACTCCAGCACCAGAAATGACGATTGCTCCTGCCGGATATTTCTTGCCTCCAGAATTG
>Ga0180437_10004794_pt1 | contig 18943 bp, 10 predicted proteins | sample SS_ome_4_FD_132410 | JGI IMG/M metagenome (GOLD analysis project Ga0180437, IMG submission 132410) | Hypersaline lake sediment archaeal communities from the Salton Sea, California, USA - SS_3_D_1 metaG | ecosystem: Environmental > Aquatic > Non-marine Saline and Alkaline > Hypersaline >... | reverse complement strand
CTCGCTGGCTTCGGGGGTCCTTACCTTCCTGCCCGGCGAAATCACCCACAACATCTCTGCCACTATTGTGGACGACCTGCTCGATGAGGCCAACGAGACGATAATAGTTGCTCTCAGCAGCCCAACCAACGCTACGCTGGGGCCGACTAATCCGCACACATACACGATCCTAGACAACGAGCCCACCCCGATCGTCGAGTTTGACCTCGTAAGCTCCAACGGTTCGGAAGCCACAACCCCCGCCGACCTTGCAGTCAGCCTCTCCGGCCCATCGGGTCAAACGGTCACCGTCGACTACGCCGTCACGGGCGGCACGGCCACCGGCGGCGGCGTGGATTACTCGCTGGCTTCGGGGACCCTGACCTTCCTGTCAGGCGAGACTACTCACAACATCTCCGCGATCATAGTGGATGACCTGGTGGATGAGGACGACGAGACCATCATCGTCACGCTCAGCAACGCGGTCAACGTGGCGCTGGGAGCCAATACCGTTCATACCTACACGATCAACGACAACGACGCCGCGACGGTGGATTTCGACCTCACGGCGTCCAACGCCTCCGAGGCGACCACGCCTGCGAACATGTCCGTCAGTCTCTCCATCGCGTCCAGCTTCACGGTCACGGTGGACTACGACGTCACAGGTGGGACGGCCACAGGAGGAGGCGTCGACTACACCTTGGCATCTGGAACCTTGACGTTCCTGCCGGGCGAAATCACCCACAACATCTCCGCGATCATAGTGGATGACCTGCTCGACGAGGCGGACGAGACGATAGCGGTTACTTTGAGCAACGCCGTCAACGCTGCCATGGGAGCCAACACACTCCACACCTACACCATCAATGACGATGACGCCGCTCCCACGGTTGAATTCGATTCGCCCAGTTCAAGCGGCCTGGAATTCGTGACTGCTATCTCTCTGCCGGTGAGTCTGTCCGTCGCCTCTGGTCAAACGGTCACCGTGGACTACGATGTCACGGGCGGCACGGCTACGGGCGGCGGCGTTGACTACACGTTGGCATCGGGGATGCTCACGTTCCTGCCCGGCGAGACCGCTAACAGCATCCCGATCACGATTACGGACGATGCTCTGACCGAGTCCGACGAAACCATTATCGTGACGTTGAGCAATCCGGCGAATGCTTCGCTTGGCGGGACGACGGATCATACTTACACCATCTTTGACGACGAGAGTGCCAATTTCGTCCAGTTCGCTCTCGTCTCATCTAACGGCTCAGAGGCGACCCCCGCCCTCTCGCTGAATGTGACGTTGTCGCCTTCTTCGTCCAACACTGTCACGGTGGACTATGCGGTCACCGGCGGCACCGCTACGGGAGGCGGTGTGGACTACACGCTGACTCCGGGCACCCTCACCTTCCTGCCGGGCGAGACCTCGCATAACATCCCCGGCACGGTAGTGGACGACGCGTTGAGCGAGGCCAATGAGACCATCATCGTCACTCTCAGCAACCCGACGAACGCATTCATCGGCACCAATGGGTCGCACACCTACACCATCAACGACAACGAGCCCGCTCCCACGGTGCAGTTCAACCTTGCCACCTCCAGCGGCTCCGAGGCCACGACGCCCGCAAACCTCGCCGTGAGCCTGTCTACCGCATCGGGGCAGACCGTTACAGTCGATTACGCCGTGACGGGTGGCACTGCCACGGGAGGCGGCGTGGATTACACCTTGGCCCCGGGCACTCTGACGTTCCTTGCCGGGGAGATTACGAAGAATATAGCCCCCGACATCTTCGACGATTTACTCGACGAGGTCGACGAGAGCATAATAGTCACCCTCAGCAATCCGACCAACGTGACCCTCGGCACACGCAAGACACACACCTACGTCATCGTTGACGACGATCCTCCGGGCGCGTTCACGGTCCAGTTCAACTCGGCTACTTCGAGCGGCTCGGAGGCCACCACGCCTGCGAACCTTGCCGTCAGTCTGTCTGGCCCCTCGGGTCTGGCCGTCACCGTGGACTATGCGGTCACCGGCGGCACAGCGACCGGAGGCGGCGTGGACTACACGCTTACCCCCGGCACCCTCACGTTCCTGCCGGGAGAGGTGACAAAGAACATCCCGGTGACCATCAGCGAAGACGTGTCGGACGAGACTGACGAGACGATCATAGTCGCACTCAGCAACCCCACCATCGCCACGCTGGGTACACCCTCCCAGCACACCTACTTCATCATCGACAACGATCCTCCTCCCGAGGTGCAGTTCATTGTCGATAGCTCCAGCGGGTTCGAGTTCGTGACTCCCGCCTTGCTCTCTGTGAGCTTGTCCACAACGTCCAGTCAGACTGTCTCTGTTGACTACGCGGTGACCGGCGGCACGGCGACAGGAGGCGGGGTGGACTACACCCTCGCTGCCGGGACACTGACGTTCTTGCCGGGCGAGACGACCGGCAACATTCTGGCGACTATTGTGAACGACGCGCTCGCTGAGGCGGATGAGACCATTATTGTGAGTCTCAGCAACCCCTCGAACTGCATACTGGGGAGCAATACCGACCACACCTACACCATCTCCGACGATGAGGGACAAACGTTCCTCAGCTTCACGGCCGCCTCCTCCAGTGGATTGGAGAGCGTGACCGCGGTGTCGCTCGCGGTAAGAGCATCGCCCACGCCGACCGCTGCCCTGACTGTGGACTACGCGCCCACTGGCGGCACTGCCACCGGCGGCGTCGACTACACCCTAGTCCCCGGCACGCTCACGTTCCTGGCGGGACAGGCCACGAGAAATATCTCCGTCACCGTCGTGAACGACACGACCTACGAGCTTGGCGAGACGATCATAGTCACTCTTAGCAATCCTTCCGGCGCGTTCCTCAAAGCGCCCATCAACCACACCTACACCATCAACAACAACGACAGCATGCCGGTTGTTGGATTCGCATCCGCGGCCTCCTCAGGCCCCGAAAACTCCACCCCGGCCCTGCTGACGGTGAACGTGACGCCCGCTTCCGGTGCCACTACGCAGGTCAACTACGCCGTTACCGGAGGCACTGCCACCAACGGCGTCGACTACACGCTCACTGCGGGCACGCTGACCTTCCTCCCCGGCGAAACGTCGAAGGACATCAGCGCGACCATCATTGATGACGTGATCTTCGAAGGCGACGAGACCATCGTCGTCACCCTCAGCAGCCCGACCAACGCTACGCTGGGCACCGCCACTCACACCTATACCATCACGGAGAACGAGGTGCCCATCCAGGTCCAGTTCAGTGCAGTCTCCTCGAGCGATTGGGAGAACGTGACTCCGGCGCTGTTCGCAGTTAACGTATCGCCTACCCCGACCACGACGCCGGTGACGGTCGACTACGCGGTCACCGGAGGCACGGCCACCGGCGGCGGCATCGACTACACGCTCGCGCCGGGCACGCTGACGTTCCTCGTCGGAGAGGCAACCAAGAACATCTCCGCAGCCATAGTGGACGACACCTGGGCTGAGGTGGACGAGACGATAAATATCGCTCTCAGCAATCCCACCAACGCGCAATTGGGTGCTTACAGCGCACATACCTACACCATTCTTGACGACGAGCCGACCCCTGTCGGTTTTGTCGAGGACGTTGAGTCGGGCGAGAACGGTTGGCTCGGAATTGGCTTGTGGCACATCGTTGCGAGCCCGAATCCATACGCTGAGGCCCATAGCCCCACCCATAGCTGGTGGTACGGACGGGACGCTACCGGGAATTACAACACCGGTTCTGCCAACACCGGCGACCTCACCTCGCCGCACATCGAGTTCCCCGCCGACGGCACGCTCGCCTTCTGGTCCTTCGAACAGACCGAGTCCAACGTGACCTACGACACTAAGAAGGTCTTCGTGAAGACCGACTCGGGCGGAACGTGGGACCTCGTCTACCAGTCGCCGGGCACGCCGAAGCTCACTTGGCACCAACCCGCTATCGACCTGTCGTCCTACGCCGGCGAAGAGGGCTTCGTGAAGTTCGAGTTCGATACCACGGACCAGTGGTACAACAACTACCGCGGATGGTACGTGGACGATATGGTTCTCGCGTTGATTCCGCCGACCCCGATTCCCGCGCTTGTGGATGATATGGAGTCTGGACCCGACAAGTGGGATGCCACCGGCCTCTGGCACATCGTCAGCACGGCCACGAACCCTTATGGCGAAGCGGCCAGCGGCACACATAGCTGGTGGTACGGGCAGGACCTGACGGGGAACTACGATACAGGTGTCGCAAATTCCGGCAGGCTCGAATCCAGGCCCTTCCCCTTGGCAGCCGGCAGCGAGTTGTGGTTCATGACCTGGGAACAGGTAGAGCCTACCTTCGATCTTCCGCTTCCAGGTAACCCGTTTGACCGCAGGCGGGTTTGGATAAGCACCGACGCTGGCAGCACGTGGGATCCGATCCCGCTTTACTACTCGAATGTCGCCACGACTAGCGGCTGGTCGCAAGTGACCGTCGACGTTTCCTCGTACTCCAGTCCCAACGCGATGATTGCGTTCGAGTTCGACACCATCGACGACTACGCCAACAACTACCGCGGCTGGTACGTGGATGACGTGAGCGTTGCTCCCAACAGCTTTGATGATGACATGGAGTCGGGTAGCGCCAACTGGGATGCTGACGGCCTCTGGCACATGGTCGACACCACCACGCCTGGCCCCGACCCATATGCCGATGCAAATAGCCCGACCCACAGCTGGTGGTACGGACAGCCCGGTACGGGCAACTACGACACTGGCGCCCCGAACTCCGGAGCACTGGACAGCACAGTCTTCAGAGTGGGTGCCGGTCAGACCATGGCGTTCTACAACTGGGAGCAGGTCGAGGTGCAGGCCGGCCTCACCTACGACCTGAGACAGGTCTACGTGTCCGCCGATGGCGGAACCACGTGGTCGCTCGTCTACACCTCCGACGGCGCGCTGCAGGAGACCTGGCACCAGGCCGTTGTGGACCTTGCCAGCTACGAGGACAAGACAATCCGGGTGAGGTTCAATTTCAATAGCGTCGACGCCCTCTTCAACAACTTCCGCGGCTGGTATGTGGACGATGTCCGGGCTGTTACCGGAGTACCGCCCGTCCTTGAGGATGATTTCGAGGGTGGCGCGCCTGGATGGGTGCCAACTGGGACGGGATTCTGGCATATGGTCGAACAGGGCGTGGATCCCTACGCCGATGCCCACAGTGCTACCCATAGCTGGTGGTACGGACAGGCCTCGACGGGTGACTACGACAACGGCGCTCACAATTACGGTTCACTGTTCTCGCCTGAGTTCGTGCTCCCCTCCGCTGCGGCCCTCAAGTTCTGGAACTGGGAGCAGACAGAGAACTTCGTCGGCTTCGACCTGATAAAGGTCAACCTATGGCTGGACGGCGGCGCCGAGTTCCATAATGTCTATCTCTCGGATGGGTCGCAGCAGGGCGTGTGGTTTGAGGCCACCGTGGACCTGAGTGGTTACACCTCAACCCAAGCCCAACTGGAATTCGTGTTCGATACGTGGGATAACATCGGGAACAACTACCGCGGCTGGTACGTCGACGACGTGACCGTGGGTCAATAACTTATCTCCTGGCATTTCTGCCGGAAGCAGGCAGGGGGTCTTCCTTCAGTGAGTGCAGGAGGGGGATGGCCGGGGGGAGCGTTGGGGGATATGCCCTCCCGGCCTTCTGTCTGTTTACTCAGAGCGGCCTGGCCTCCGAATCCCCAGCGCCCCTCGACGCTAGCCGCTCGTAGATCTCTTCCATCTCCTCCGCGTTCTCCTCGATGGTCTTCACCTTCGGAGCACTGTCCGCCAGCGACCTTCTTAGAGACTCATCCCCTGCCAGCAGGCGCAGCTTGGCCGCGAGGTCCTCGACGGATCCCGCCCTGAACGTCATTCCTCCCTTGCCGTCGGCGACAAGTTCCGCCATCCCGCCGATATCCGACACCAACGTCGGCGTCCTCGTGCCGAACGCCTCGTGTATCACCAGCGGAGAGTTCTCGTACCACAGCGACGGGACCACCAGAACGTCCATCTCCGAAAATACCTTTGCCACATCTGAAGGCCTATACCTGCCCATGAACTCTATCTTTGGCCCGCGCGCCTCTGCCTTCAGCGAGTTGAGATAGGCGGGGTCCCCCCATCCGAAAATCTTTAGGACTGCATTCCCCAGCCGCGCTGCCCGGAACGCCTCTACCAGAACGTGCACTCCCTTGTGCGCGTGCAGCGTCCCCGCGTACCCGAACCGTACGACTTCCGACGGTGATTTGTGCACGCCGGAAAGACCGGCGAGGTCGAAGCCGTAGTCGCTACGGACGATCTTCTCCGACGGAATCCCGTACTCGATGTGAAGGTTGCGAATGAACCCCGACGGCGCGATGATCAAGTCGAGCGCCATCATGCCCCGCAGGCGCGCTTCGAGGCCCGCGCCTATGAGTCCCGCGTAGTCCGCCGCCCACGTCCCACCGTCCGGCGGCCCGCTTCTCCCCAGCCTTCTTTTCACCGCATCCTTCACCCGCACCGGGACCAGCCTCTTCAGCCTTCGGGGAATTCCCGGCATGGACGGCGCAGCGGGCAGGACCGCGACGAGGGTAGGGCACCTCGCGCACCGCCGTCCTTCCTCCGCGCCCTCGCACACACGCTCCGCTTCCACATCGTAGAGCTGCCTCGCAGGGCACATCAGCCAGAAATCCGCCAGAGTCATGACCGTAGGCTTCCCAAGCTCCTTCGCCGCCGCGGGGAGCGTCGGCGACAGGTTGTCGAGATGCTGAAAATGAATCACATCAGGCGACGTCCGGCTGACGTACGACCTGAAAGACTTCTCGATCAGCGGGTTAAGGAAGAAGCTCCCCGCCGGGACGGGAGGGTTGTGAACCACCCTCCGTAGGATCAGGCCGTCGAGTTCTGCGTCCTCCTCCAGGAACTCGGTCTCCGGGCGGCCGAAATCGCGGTGGAATACGTGCACCTCATGCCCTCGCCCGAGCAGCTCCTTCGAGAGCTTGTACGTGTAGATCTCCGTTCCCGCAGCGTAGTTGGGAAGGAACTGATGAACCACCTGAAGGATTCTCACCGGTCCTCCAAGACCAAGGCTGGGCGAAAGATACCGCCGACGCCGAAGAGTATAGCGAAGCCGCGCGTTCCCATCAAGCAGCGCCGCGCCAGCGCCTCGAACGTTGCGCCGCATCGCGTGACCGGCTAGAATTCAATCTTCACCTGTCCTCGCAGGAGGAACAATGGCACGCGCAAAGAAAGTCATCCTCATCGGCATCGACGGGCTATTCCCCGAGATGCTGCTTCGCTTCCGCTCGGAACTCCCCGCCATGTCAAAGCTCATGGAGCATGGCTTCTTCTCGCCGGCCCTCTCATCACCTTGCGCCGACACTCCGACTAATTGGACCACAATTGCGACCGGAGCGTGGACCGGCACCCACGGCATTACGAGCTTCCACGCTCACCTGCCCGGAGAGCCGCTCTCGAAGCGGCACTTTACCTTCGGGTCGCGCCTCTGCCGCGCCGAGTACCTCTGGCAGGCAGCGGAGCGCCAGGGACTTCGCAGCATCCTCGTCAACTACCCTACCGGTTGGCCTCCCACCGTGAAAGACGGCATCGTCGTCGGCGGCGACGGTTTGACCTCCAAGGAATGGACCGTATCTCAGGCCGCCTGTTACTACACCGGTGAGACGACGGGCGGCAGGGAGATGGGCGTGCCCGTGTCCTTATCTCAGGCGAAGGGCTGGAAGAACCTGCCCAATTCCGCCAAGCCACCCCTCGAGGGATCCCTTCCAACGTCAGACAAGATTCGCATGGCCTGGAGCGCCGCAGGCGGCACTGCGGAAGCCGTGAAGGGCGGCGCTTCCTCCAGCGATTTCCTTGCGCTCATCTATGCATCGGGGAAATCGAACTACAATCGCGTCCGCATCTGCCGCAGGCGCGATGCGGCCGAGCCGCTTACGGACCTTCGCGTGAACGAGTGGTCCGACTGGATTCTGGGGAAGATGGGACCCACACGTGCCAGGCGCGAGGCCGCGTTCCGCTTCAAGCTCCTCGAACTTTCCCGCGACGGCACAAGGTTCAGGCTCTACCGCAGCATCGCCCACGCAACGGCCGGTTGGGGGCATCCCTCAGGCATCGAGAAGGACATCATCCGAAACTCCGCGCCGTACGTCGAGGGATTCGAACTCGGCAGCCACGCTTATCGCTATGGCTGGTTCGACGTCAAGCAGCACCCGGAGCAGCTCGAACTCATGTGCGGGGATCTCGCCAATATCGCCAATTACCTCGGTGGCAGGGAGGAGTGGGACCTTCTCTTCGTTCAGGTTCACGGCCACGACTCGCCAAATCATGATTTGCTTGCTTACCTTATGCCTCAGCATCCGTCATACACACCAAAGCTCGAGGCGAGTGCGTGGGAAGTGTATCGCAGGACGTCGATAGCGACTGACAATCTCGTTGGCTCCGTTGTGGACGAGAACGCCGACGAAGATACAGTCGTATGTGTCGTTTCGGACCACGGTGCGTGCCCCACGTTCACCTTCGTCTGGACCACCGGCGCGCTCATCAACGCGGGCCTAATGGCTTACGACAGGGATCCGAAGGACGGCTCGTTCGTGATCGACTGGTCGCGCACCAAGGTGTTCTTGACTGATAACTACATCTGGGTCAACGCTAAGGGCCGCGAGCCTCACGGGATCGTCCAGCCGGGCCGCGAGTTCGACCGGGTCCTGGACGAGGCGATCACTGTCCTCTCTGCGATTCGCGACCCGAAAACCGGAAGGCGCGTCGTTGCGTTTGCGGCGCGCAAGAAAGACGCGACGTGGCTCGGGCAATGGGGTGACCGCGTCGGCGATGCGGTCTACTACCTGACGCCCGGATACAGCGACTATCCGCTTCCGGGCGCGAGGTTCAAATGGTGGGACAGCTATGCGGACGTGTACGAAGCGGCCGTAAACGCGGGATTCGCGCAGGCAAAGCGATTCAACGGCCTTCACCACAATTACCTGCCCACCGCCCGCCTCGGGCCTGCGTCAAACCGCGCGGTCCTCATCCTGTCCGGCCCCGGGCTGAAGAGGGGAGTCCACAGCAAACGCGACGTGAATCTCGTCGACGTCGCTCCGACCCTTTCGGCTCTGCTCCGCATCGAAGCCCCCGCGCAGTCCGAGGGCCGCATCCTTACCGAGGCCCTAACAGGTTCGCTGAAGGCTTGAGTCCGGCCCTCTCATCCGATGCGCTCGAGCGAGACCAGCCCTCCGACCTCAACCTCGCACTCTAGCCTCAAGCTGCCGCCTGTAGCTTCGACCGTCGCCTCCCCAACAGGCTCCAGGAACCGGTTGAACCGCACCAATTTGTACCTGCCGTCCGCTCCCTGGATAGTCGAGACTATGCGGTCTTGGCTTGTGCCGTTTATGACGAAGATCAAACGCACATCGTCCCCGCTGAGCGGAAGCGTGCTCGGCGGCGTGACGGAGAAGAGGCCAAAGTAGTTCGCCTCCCCCTCGGCGATCCGTCCCGCCGAGTAGTGCGGATCGAACGACAGCGCCTCGTACTCACCCAGCGCCATCGCCCTCTTGTGCCCGTGATAGAAATGCAGCCATGCTTCGATCATCCTTAGCTCGTCCTGGCTCGCCTCAGTAAAGTCAATGCTCACGGTGGGAACCATGCCGAACACTATGCTGGCCATGGCGACGGCCTTGGTGCGGAACTCTTCATCGGGCGGCCAGTATATGTAGTCGGCATGGATGGGAATCGGCCCCGCGTATGGTCTCATCATCCCCATCGCTCGCCGGATCTGATCGGCGTCGAATGGCGCGTCGTTGGCTCGATAGCAGTTCGCGTAGCGGCGGTTGTGGATGTTGGCGTAGTTCTCGCGGAATTCGATCAGCGCTTCCGCGTCCGCCGACGTGATTGTCGCGTGGATGTTCGAGAGAACCCGGTCCATGCCCTCGCCGACCGTGTCGTACCGGTGCTTGTGCTCGGCCGTGCACTCAGCGGGACCGATGTCTATGAAATCGATCTTCAGGCCCGCCGGACCGTACTCCCTCATGACGTCGGCTACAAGCGCGCCTGTTAGCTCGGTCACCTCCTCGACCTGCGGGCACAGGTACCTTTGCGTCTTCCCGTCTGGGGTGCGCACGCGCAGTTTTTGTGCCAAGTCGTTTCCTGGAAAGCTGCGCCAGAACAGCGGCGCTGTCCACAGCACCGTGTTGAGCCCCATCTCCCTCATCTTGCCGATGGTGCCCCTGAGGTCCGGGAATCTCTCGCTCCGCGCGCGCATAACCCCCAGAGGATAACGCTTGCGGTTCACGTCGGTGGGAGCGAACCAGCCCGCGTCGATGAGAACCGTCTTGATGCCGAGCTCCCGCGCAATCTCCGCGTTACGCATCGTCCGATCAAGGTTCAGCCTCCCTCCCATGAACGCGTAGAAAGTGCACCACACCGGCTCCAGTGCCTTCTCTGGAACGTGGCACGCGACAAAGCCGCTCTCCTTGTCCACGAGGTCACGGTACATGCTGATCGCCTTCATCTGGTGAACCTTCGCCCTGCTGATATAGACGACCTCGTCGTAACGCCTGGCCCTGATGGTTCCCCACGGCGCCGGTTTGGAAAGAGAGAACTCGGTATGCCTGAGCCCCCACTGCCCTTTGGTGTGGGTAGACTCGTGCGAAACGCTCGCATCCCTGACCTGATCTGCGAACCCCATCAAGAAGGCGTTAACGCCGTACCGGTCGTAGCCTTGGACAAAAGGGCTGGAGTTGCACGCAAGCGCCGTGTCCCTCAGGTGCCAGATGTAGCTCGCGTAGGCTATGCGGTTTCGGCCCGGCGATGTGGCGGCGTGGTGTCGGTGAATCCGGGCCGACGGCGCGTGCGCGGTAACCGTAAGATTCTTGAGGGCGAAGTCGGAGCCGCTCTCCGATGAGATTCCGATCCGCAGGACCGATTCGGCGTCGCTGAGCTTCTCGCGCCTGAACTCGACCTTCACCTCGCCGTTGCCCCACGCATCCTGTGCCTGCTCCTCAAAGTCTCCGCCCGAGCCTTCGAACCCAACCGACACCGTGACGTCCACATCCATGATCCGGAATTGCCATCTGTCGTTTTCTGAATCCATTTCCGCCCCTTTCTGCGGTCTGATCGTCGATAGCCGACGCAAACTGCATCGTACTCGACTCCCTTATCGTTGGCAACGTGATGTCCTGCAGTTGGCTTCGAATGATATACGCAGCCCCGGTCACGCTGGAAGAGTAATCGGGAAAGTGCTAGAATGGGGCTCCGCCTGGCACGGAGCTGGGGATTCCTGGACCGCCCTTATTTCGATGGGGGGAATCATGATCTTATGCGCAGCTCTTCCTTACAGTTCCTCTGGGGACTTCTGCGGCGACCTCACCTCCAGGGCTCGGAAACTTCGGTTCGGCGCAGTAGTTCTCCACTACCATTCCGAGTTCGAGGAAGCCGACGCCGTCGCCGCGGGCAAGCAGCTCAAAAAGAACGGCCTGCTCGTTCCGGAGTTGGGCTGCTACATGAACCTCATCCCGCCGGATGAGAACCTGCGTGCCGCGGCGGTCGAGCGCTTGCGCTCCGCCCTTCACCAGGCGAAAGCCTTTGGCTGCCCGGCTGTTGCCACCATCGCAGGGACCCGCGACCCCTCCGGAATTCCCTTCTGGGCCGCCCATCCGGAAAACTTCACAAGAGTCGCCTGGGCAGCTCTCTGCCGTAGCGTCGAGGAGATCCTCCACACCGCCGAGGACGTTGGCGTCAACTTGTGCCTCGAGCCGCTACTCCACACTCCCCTTAACACCGTCGGCACGCTCAGGCAGATCCTCGATGAGATGCGCTCCGACCGCCTAAAGGTCCTCTTCGATCCCGTCAACCTGATCACCCTGGATGTATATTTCAAAACCGCCGAGTTCCTCCGCCTTGCGTTCGATGTCCTCGGCGATTCCATAGTCGCCGTGCACGCGAAGGATACGTTGCTTCAAAACGACAGGCTTACGCTACACATCGATGAGGTCCGCCCCGGCCTGGGAAACCTCGACTACGAGGCTTTCCTCCGTTGCATGCAAGGCCTTCCAGAGGACACCCCGCTTGCGATGGAGCACCTCCCGGGTGACGAGGATTTCGCGCTGGGGAGGGATTACATCGAAGAGGTCGCACAGAGGATCGGTGTGGATACGCGCCTCGTCGCGCCCGGCAAACATTGACACGGGGGAAGGGGACACAGATTGTCCAAAGAGGCAAAGAAGCTGATGGTGATCGGGCTCGACGCGGGCCTGCCTGACGAAATCAACCGGCTGGTGGGCGAGGGGCGCCTGCCCACCTTCAAACGAATTCTCAAGAACGGAGTCCTGCTGAAAAACGCCCTGGCCCCGTACCCGACCATCACGCCTCCCAACTGGACAACCATCGTCACCGGCGCCTGGATGGGCACCCACGGGATTACGTGCTTCAACCTTCACACCCCTGGCACTCCCCTTGATGAAACCTACCAGTGCATGAAAGTAAAGGACTGCCGGTCCGAGTACATTTGGGACGCCGCCTCGAAGGTCGGCAAGAAGACCATCATTTTCAACTACCCCACCACCTGGGGAGCCGAGCCCAAAGACGGCGTGCGCATCGCGGGCATGGGGCTCGCCGTAAACGAGTGGCGCCTCGACACACCCACCACCAAGCGCGCCGGCGTTCCGCCCATGCTCCACAGCCTCTGCTCTAACATGCTCTTCTCCACCGAGCCCTATCCCATGTCCGTTGTCGTGGACGTGGATGAGGCGGAAGGATGGACCGACTCTCCCGTTCCGACCGACGATGCGCTAGAGGCCGAGCTGCCCTTCTCCTTCCCCCTCGCGATGAAGAAAGTGACACAGAGTACCACGTGGTACGCTCTGATAACGGACTTCGCAGCGAACGGCTACGACACAGTTACCGTCTCGAAAACCAGAAGTGGCAAGGACGTCGTGGCAACGCTCAAGGTCGGAGAGTGGAGCGAACGAATAGAGGACAGCTTCGAAACTGTTGAGGGCAAGAAGGACGTTGCTTTCAAGATCAAGCTGGTTGAGCTTTCTCCCGACGGCGAGACTCTCCGGCTCCTCTTCACCGCCCTGTGCCAACTCGACGGTTGGGCTTACCCCGAGCAGGTCGCCGCAGAGCTTCGAGACGTGCCGGGGCTGCCTATACCGGGAAGCATATTCGAGGTATTCAGCCTCGGATGGGCCGATGTGGAGACCGCCGTAGATATGTACGACATGCAGCACATGTGGTACGCGCACGCAGTCGACAAGCTTCTCAAGAACCACGATTGGGACCTTCTCTTCATGCATGCGCACTGCCCCGACCACGCAGGCCACCGCATTCTCACCTATGCGGACCCGGTGGCGACCGCCGACCCGAAGGTTTGCGAGGCCCATCAGCGTGCCATGGACCGCTGTTACGAAAGCCTCGACAAGATGCTCGCAAAGATTCTCGAAAACGCCGACGACGAGACGATGGTGGTCCTCATCTCGGACCACGGGGCCGTGGCAAAGGGGCAGGAGATCAGGGTCGCGCAGATACTTGAGGAGGCCGGCCTTCTCAAGCGCGCCGACGCAGCCGACGACAGCCGCAACCCCGCGATCGTCATGTCCGAAAGCAAGGCAGTCCCCCAGCGCTCATGTTACATCTACCTCAACCTCAAAGGCCGTGACCCCGACGGCATCGTTGACCCCGCCGACTACGAAACCGTTCGCGACCAGGTGATTGCCGCGCTCTACGACTATGTGGAACCCAATACTGGCAAAAAGCCCTTCTCCCTCATCCTCCGCAAGGAGGACGCCCGCATCCTCGGCCTCTACGGCGACAGGATCGGTGACGTGGTCTATGCCGTCCGGGGGGAGTTCATGGGGCAGCACGGCTGCCTTCTTACCACCGCCACGTATGGCATAGGCGCTCTCAAGCCCCTGTTCGTCATGATGGGCCCCAATATCAAGAAGGGCGTCGCCCTCGAGCGCAACGCTTGGCTTACGGACCTGGTCCCCACCGTCTGCTACCTCATGGGGATTCCTTTGCCCGAGGATGCCGAAGGCGCTATCATATTCCAGGCTATGGAGGACCCCAACTTCAGGATCGTTTCCAACTGATCTTGAGCAAAAAGGAACACGCCAATGCCCGAACTCACCAACCTCGAACAGCTTGACGAACATGCACGGATCGCCGTCGCCGATTACGTCCACCGGCTGCTGGAAGTCCACGGCGACAACGTTCTATCCGTTGCCGTGTATGGGAGCGCTGCGCGGGGAGACTTCACTCCCAAGCGCTCCGACGTCAATCTCGCCGTCCTGCTGCGTGAACTCAATGTTGGAGTCCTGGGCAAAACCCTCAAACTCGTGGCCCGAGGCATCAAGCGCCGCATCGTCCCTCCGCTCTTTCTCACCAAGGAATACATTTCCTCCTCGCTCGATGTCTTCCCGCTCGAGTTTCAGGACATGCGTGATTCCCACGTGATCCTTTTCGGTGAGGATTTTCTCGCTGACCTGGAAGTCGACGTCGCAGACCTCAGGCGACAGTGCGAGCAGCAGGTGAAAGGTCACATGCTCCGCCTCAGGCAGGCCTACCTCGAACTCGGCCGCAGCGCCAAGGGCATAGAGCTTCTCCTTCACCGCTCACTCAACTCCCTCATCCCCGTTCTCCGCGGGATGCTCACAGTGAAAGGAATCGCCCCTCCCGCAAGCAAGCAGGAGGTAATAAATGCGGCCGCCAAGGAATTCGGGATAGACGCCGCGCCGCTCCTCGCCGTCCTCAAAGACAAGGCGGGAGACGAGAAGATCGAGGGGAAAGAGGCCGCCCAGGTGCTCGAAGAGGTCCTCGCTCAGGTCAGGAAACTGGCCAAAACGGTGGACGCGCTATGAGGGTATTCAAGCATTCGTGTTTCGCCATAATCCTTCTATTGCTCCTCCCTCTGTGCGTCGACGCAGCGGACATCAAGGTCCCCCAGTACCGCGGCTACGTCAACGATTTCGCCAACATCATTCCCCCATCCGATGAGCAGGCCATCGCCGCCTACATCGCCTCTCTCGAGAAGGCGACCACCGCCGAAATAGCAGTCGTCACGGTGCAGACCGTGAGACCCAATACCATCGAGCAGTATGCCACCGCCATCTTCGATCAATGGGGCGTAGGTAAGAAGGACAAGGACAACGGACTCGTCGTGCTAGTCGCCCTGAAGGACCACGAAATGCGCATCGAGGTCGGCTATGGCCTCGAGCACCTCATCCCCGACGCTGAAGCATGGCGAATAATCAGCAAGGTGATGCGCCCCGCCTTCAAGCAGAGCAATTACGCTTTCGGAATATCCCAGGCCGTCATGCAGATGGGGAGCATCATTGCCGCCGACCAGGGCGTGACGGTCCAGCAGCCCGCGATGCAAATGCCGGCAGCCTCGCAGAAAGGCCCGCCCCCGTGGTTCTTGTGCGGGGGCTTTCCGCTCTTCGTTATTGTGATCATCGTCATCTCCGTCCTGCGGCTCGTGCCGTACATGCTCCTGGGCAGGGCTGCCCGCGGAGGGTTCTGGAGCAGCGGGGGCTTCTCCAGCGGGGGAGGAGGGTTCGGTGGCGGTTTCGGCGGCTTCGGCGGCGGCAGCTCAGGTGGCGGTGGAGCCTCGGGTGGGTGGTAAATCGAACTCCAAGGAGGTAACGCGATGAAATGGCAAATCGGCTGCCTCGTGGCATTCCTGGTGGTCCTTGTACTCGTCGTCATCATCGGGGTGGCCGTCTACGTAAGCGGCTTGAACAAAGTCGTTCGTCTTGACGAGGCGGTCCAGGCCCAGTGGGCGCAGGTGGAAACCGTCATTCAGCGCCGATACGACCTCATTCCCAACCTCGTTGCGACGGTCAAAGGCTACGCCGACTTCGAGAAGGAAGTGCTCACCGAAGTCACGTCTCTTCGAAGCCAGTGGCAACAGGCCCAAACTCGAGAGGAGAAGTTGGGGCTTGCGGCCCAGCTCGACTCCATCCTTCCCAAAATCAACGTCATCGTGGAGAGATACCCCGAGCTCAAGGCCAGCGAGGGCTTCGTAACCTTCCAGAAGCAGCTTGAAGGAACCGAGAACAGGATCTCCGTCGAGCGCAACAGGTACAACGAGGCGGTCAGGGCATTCAATTCTCACATACGCACCGTGTTCGGCAGCTTCTTCGCCCGCAAGCGCGGCCTCGACAAACCCGCCGAATATTACGAAGCCGTCCCCGGCGCAGAAACCCCGCCCAAAGTGGAGTTCTGACCGCGACCGGGTTTCTTCCAGAACTTTCACCTGGCGCGGCGATGCTTGGACGAAAGGAGTAGCGCATGATCAAACACTTTCTGTTGCTTGCAGCTGTGGCGAGTCTGGCTTTTGCTGTCACGCTGATGGCTTACGCAGAGGAGGGCAGCGAGGCCGAGATGAGCCCCAGGGAGTTGGAGCTCAAGAAATTCGACGAGGCCGAGAAGTACTTCGCGCAACCCGGCCCGAAAGACACCGAGTGGGACAATCAGTATCGCTCCTTGATACAGCTAAACGACAACGCCGTGTCCAAGGGCTTTCCTTCTCACGCCGACGCCGTCGCTCAAATCCGTGCCGACGCGGCCAAGGGCCCCGAACAGCTCAAGATGCACAAGCACTACGTTCTCTTCATCGTACACGGCTCGAAGAAGTACCGCCCCGACGAGGCGACCCAGTGGCTCAGGAAGCTTTGGTTTGACCTCGTCGCGCTTGAGTTCGGAGAAGAGCCCGGCCCTGCTGCCCCCGTGGAGGCTTCCATGCCCGAGGAGAAAGAACACCCCTTCGAGGGGGACCCGCGTCTCACCATCTACCGCGACGTGGCCTACAGCAAGATCGACCCCAAGCTCCAGAACCTCGACGCTTACATTCTCAAGTCAGAGAAGCCTACCCCCGTTCTGATCGAAGTCCACGGAGGCGGCTGGCGTCGCGGCGAAAAGAATGCCTTCGGCTCGTACGGCGGACTGATTGAGAAGGTTCGCGATAGCGGCATATCCGTTGTCTCCATCAACTACCGCCTCACCCCGGAATCCCAATTCCCCGCGCAGGTGGAGGACATGGCCCGCGCCGTCCAGTTCATTCGCTCCAAAGCGAAAGAATGGAACATCGACCCCGCCCGCATCGCTTCCATCGGAGGCTCCGCAGGTGCTCATCTCTCCGCATGGATTGGCCTTCACGACGACATGGCCAACCCCGAGAGTGACGACCCCATCGAGCGCCTCTCCACCCGCCTCACTTGCTTCGTCGACCGCAGCGGTCCGATGGACCTCACCCGCGTCAGGCCCACCATCCTGTCAGGGCGAGAGGCTAGGGGAGAGGACTTCGCCAACGCTTTCACCCAGGGCTTCGGCACGACGAACGAAGGGTATGAGACCGATCCCGAAGTCAAAAAGCGCGTGCGCGACGCGTCCCCGCTCTTCTATGTGACCCCCGACGATCCCCCCGCCTTCATCATGCACAACGGCCCCGCAGAGTGGCAGACGCGGGATCATCCTCCCGTTCCCGACATGATCAACGACCCTCACTCCTACCTTCACGGTGCGCTCCTAGCTGATGCGATGGAAGACGCCGGCATCGAAGTCGTCAGGTACATCAAGCCCGACATCGCCCAAAATCGCGAGAAAGGCACCGAAGCGACACTTGCGTTCCTCAAAAAGCACCTCAAAATAGAATAGGAGCCCGCCTTCGCGGGCAAGTGAAGATTATTCGGCGCCGCCGGGCTTCCCAGGGTCTGGCGGCGCGTTCTTTCTCATGAAAGGGGGAGGCAAATGGCTGAACGCACACGCGCAGTCACAATGAAAGGGAATCCGCTCACCCTCGTCGGTAATGAACTCAAGATCGGCGACGCGGCCCCGGACGCCGCAGTTCTCGACAACGAGCTCAACCCCGTTCAGATTTCCTCCTTCAAAGGCAAGGCCCTCATCATATCCTCCGTTCCCTCGCTGGACACCTCCGTCTGCGACATCGAGACCCGGAAGTTCAACGAGGAAGCCTCCCGCCTCGGCCCGGACGTTCAGATACTCACCGTCAGCATGGACTTGCCCTTTGCCCAGGCCCGCTGGTGCGCCGCCGAAGGAGTCGACCGCGTCAAAACCCTATCCGACCACCGCGACGCCGCCTTCGGAAACGCCTACGGAGTCCTCATCAAGGAACTCCGACTCCTCGCCCGCTGCATCTTCGTCGTCGACAAAGGTGGCGCCATCCGCTACATCCAGCTCGTCCCCGAACTCTCCAACGAACCCGACTACGAATCCGTCCTCCAAGCCGTTAAGGGGCTTGGGTGAGAATGTGTCCGCACTGATGTGAGCGGGACGGTGCTGCAGTGACAACCCCATCCTAGCCAATTCCCGGTCGATTTGCGTATTCACAAAAAAACCCCACTCGCCCGCCTGTGGCGAATGGGGTTCTGACTGTCATCCGGTCTTCCGACTTACGGGCTTGGTGTAGATGTCCCCTTGAGGTACAAGTCTCCGCTCGGGGAGAAATATGCGACCGGCGTGCCGGACATGTTCTTGATGACCAAAGAGCGCACGGGCGGGCTCAGCGTGCTCTGATTCTCATACACGTACCCCGCAAGCACCAGATTGCCGCTCGAGTCAATCGTTGCGACCACCGTTCCCCCTGTGCCCTTGACTACCAACTGCGACCCTGGCGCGGCTGCGGGCGAGCCGTTCTCGGTAATCGTCCCTGCAAGCACCATGTTCCCCGAACGGTCTATCGTTGCGACCGTGGCGGCGGACATGTTCTTTATCAGGAGTGTCGAGGGCGCTACTCCGATGGAAATGTACGCGGTCATTGACGCCCCGGAAGCCGACACGGCGGAAACGTCGATAGCCGTTGACGTCCCGCTATAAAGCCGCGAGTTCGGCGTCGTCGCGTCGTCGAAGTCGGTCACGTGCCCCGAGTAGTAGCAATGGTAGCGGTTGGCGCGATAGGTTTCCGTATCCAACTCGCTGTAGCCGACGAGTCCTTCG
>Ga0180437_10004793_pt1 | contig 18946 bp, 20 predicted proteins | sample SS_ome_4_FD_132410 | JGI IMG/M metagenome (GOLD analysis project Ga0180437, IMG submission 132410) | Hypersaline lake sediment archaeal communities from the Salton Sea, California, USA - SS_3_D_1 metaG | ecosystem: Environmental > Aquatic > Non-marine Saline and Alkaline > Hypersaline >... | reverse complement strand
GGTGTTTAAAGATGTACAACTCAGAGAAATTAAAAAGATACAGATTAAATACCATGAAGATCATAATCCACACGGGAAAATAACTTGGACTCCAAAAAACTTGGTATAATGGCTCTATTAATGAAATCACAAGAATAACTATCCAAATAACCATGTTAAAGTTAAGATTTTTGAAAATCAAATCGAGAATGAGCAATAGCAAGAATATCGGGATTAAATGAAACACTAATTCAGCGACAAAACCTATTACAGGATAAAAAAGCATAGAATCTGGGAAATACACATTAATTGTCTCCGGATATCGGAAAGCTATATCAACCACTATTGGCATGAAAGCAAGAATAATTGGGAGTAAGTAAAAAAAATTCTTCGGCTTTATCTTTTTTCTATCGTATATTTCATACCAGCTTCTTGAAAGAAAGAATATCAAGATAGCGAGCCCTCCGATTATTAAAAATGATACTAAAATAACGGGAGGAACATTTCCCAAAAATCTTATAAAAGATTTAGGATCAATTACAGTCAATATACTTGTAACTATCAATATTGAGAGAGAAATTAGTAAGTAAGTATTTATCTGCAGCTTGTTTTTAAAATATAAAGCTCTAATTTGCTTAATTTGTAATCTGATCATTTTTTTTATTCATTTTTAATGATAATTTTCTTAAGTTTTCAATATATTTCTTAGAAGTATTAATGCATGTATGAAGGCGAGTTGAGGTTTTGATCATTTTAAAATTGAGGATAATAACTCTTTTTTACTACTTAATGGAATATAACAATCTGCCATGGTAAATTTTTTAATGAACAAGTGAAAAATTTCACCATTTTTATTTAGTAATTAATACATTCTTTTTAAGAGAATTGCACTCTCAATTTGAAGTGAAAGGATTAATTTACAACTAAGATAAGAAGAATACCAGTGATTCGAAATTTATTTTATTGAAAATCCATGTATTAAAATATTTTCCTACTTTCATCTATATATGGATGAAAGCGATATCAAAATCATTTTACTATTGATTTTAAATTCGCGACTAACTTATAGAGAAATTGCACATCATTTAGGGTTATCATTGAATGCAATTTATAAACGGGTACAAAATTTAATTGATGCAGGAGTTATTAAACGATTTACAGCAAAAATAAACCCGTATGCAATTGGAGCGGTCTATGCTTTTACATTCGGGAAAAGTCAAGCGAGTAATATTCAAAAAGTGACCTCAGAATTAAAGCAAAATAAAAATACTGCAGCTATTCTATTAACGAGTAGGAATTATATCTATATCGGTTCTTTCCTAAAGAGCGTTCATGAACTGGGTAGCTATAGCTCATTCGTAGCTCAAACAGCTGAACTTCAATCACCCATCGTTGGATTACGGGATGGCTCATATTATTCCAGCCCTGTAGAATTCATTTATCCCAAAACAAGATCTCCAAATATTGATAAATTGGATCTATCCATTATTCGCAACATTCATAATGACTCACGAAAACCAATATCAGAGGTAGCTGATGACGTAGGAAGTACTCCAAACACTGTTCGTCGAAGATTAAGTCGATTAATTAATGAAGGTTTAGTAGAGCTTACTATAGATGTTTATCTTGAAGAATCTAACGACTTTTTTTCTTTTTTATTGATCAATTTAAGTCCAACAGCTGATAGGATCAAGATGGCTAAGTTTATAAGTGAGAAATTTCAACCATTCCTAATGTTCTGTTGGACATTTAGCAACCTTCCCAATACCATTTTATGTTGGATATGGACAAATACTTTGAAACAATTAAATAATTTAATTGAGGATTTGAAAATTGATAAAGTCGAATCGACTATCACTGATATTATCCGTAAAGGAGTTTTTCTAGACACGTGGATAGACGATTTGTTATATGACCCAAAAATATCCTCTCTTTAGAAGATATAATTATTTTTTCGATCACCTTGAAGCCTATTGAATCGGGTAATGGTGTTGTTGTAACCCCTGATGGATTATTAATATTTTTGTTTAAAGGAGAGATATAACTGCTCTCAATAAAATTTCCATTTACTACATATTTTATGATGAGGTTATGTTAGAACTAATTAGACACGCAATAAAAAGAATTCATCTTAATAATTTTGAGATAGTGGTAAAAATTAATGCGTTAAGGAAAGAATAACTACAATCATGCTTCTTCCGGTTTTTATTATCAATATCTCTTGTTAAAAATTTTATTTATACGTATTTGGATTAAGGATAAAATTTATAACCTTATAGCTCAAATTAATCAATTAACTATTAATTTTATTATGATTCGAGAAAAAGTAATTTGGAAAGTTTTAGGGAAAAAACTCATCAGCTATAAAAAACTTGATGATGGAACGGTTGTTGGAAGTGGATTTTTAAATCCATTGGTAGACAGATTTCGATTAATCACTATGTTTATTGCTCAAGCGAAATTTTATAAAAATTACGATTTAGGCCAATGGCATGGGAAAAGAGTTGCAAACACTTTTGCTCCACCTGTAGGAAGCAGAGCTATGTTTCGCGCTATGAAGAATGTCTTAAGAGGTCGTATCTTACGGCATGCTCGTCCGATAGCTATGACTTTTGCGGTTACCTATAATTGTCAATGTAATTGTATTCATTGCAGTGCTGGGAAACATTATAGAGAAGAAGTCCCAGAATTAACTACAAAAGAGGCTAAAAAACTAATTGCCGATAGCCAAAATCTCGGTATATCAGTATTGGCTTTTACTGGAGGAGAACCATTACTTAGAAAAGATATCTTTGATCTTATTACATATGTCAATAAAAAAAAGTCTATTCCCATTATTTTTACTAATGGACAACTTTTAAATGAAGAGAATGTTAACAAATTGGCCGATGCAGGACTGTTCTGTTTATATGTGAGTATAGATAGTCCAAATCCAGATGAACATAATAAATTACGAGGGATGCCCGGCCTATTTGATATAGCCTTAAACGGGATTAGACTTGCGAAAGAAAAAGGAATGTTTGTCGGAATATCTTCTTATGCTACTCAATCAACAACAAAAGAAGGTAAGTATAAAGAAATATATATCTTAGCAAAAGAATTGGGTTTACACAATGTAATGCTTTTTGATGCTGTTCCAACAGGAATCATACTTAAAGACACAAGTGAAGTACTTAAAATGGAACAACGTGAAGAAATTCGACAATATTCAGAGTATATAAGGCAAAATCAAATAGTACCCCCTCTTTCGGCACAATCTTGGCAAAATTCCATCGAATCATATCTTGGGGGCATTGGATGCCTGGCAGCATATATTCAATACTATGTTTCAGCATATGGAGAGGTAACTCCTTGTGATTTTACACCAATTTCTTTTGGTAATATTCGAGATGCTCCTTTAAAAAAAATCTGGAAAAGAATGATCCATCATCCGGCTTACAAGCATCGGTCTTCATTTTGTAGAATGCAGAATGAAAAATTTAGAAAGCTTTATATCAATCCTATTCCTGATGATGCTTTCTTACCTTATCCCATTGATAAGCTTCCAAATCTAGATTACAGGAAGAAATTTTTAGACGATAATAAATATTGAAATTCCATTATTAAATTAAATCTTAATGCTGCTAAGTTTATACATAACATAATCTTACCAATTATCTATTACTGTTGCTAGAAACACAACAAAATATAAGTAAGTTCCCACATGGAATAAGGAAGCAAACCATAAATTAACAATACGAGTTGTAAGGTTTTAAATAAAAAATTTAAAGTAAAATTCAGATAATTTGAACTATTTTGAAAATATTTTGGGGTTTAACTTTATATTAATTATTAAGTTTAGAATAAGTTTTTACTTGGTGGTGCTTTCAGCAAACTCTTTTGAGGTCATTACTTTAGCATTTTCCCATTTTGATTCAATATTTACTTCATTTCCTGCGTTTATTTCTAGCTTAGCAGTCCATTTGTAAAAGCTCACCCAACTTTTCCCAGGAAATGGTTGCCAAGCTTTAGACGGTTTAATTAGAAGAGTTATAAGATTTTCATTTCTCGTTATTTCATATCCACCCGCCACGATACCCATTTTATTATCAATTCCTGAAGAAAATCTGCCTGTTACTTTGCAGCCAGCTTTTAGGGCAACTAGTTGAGGAATTGGGGGAGAAAATTCAATGGATAATTCATGACCGACGTTATCTCGTTTTGAAATTTTTTTAATTTCAAGGTAATTGTCATTGTTTATAATTTCATGATCCAAATCATGAGAGCTAACGGAAGAATTATCTATAACATTAATAGGGTCTAATTTACCTATATATAAATTATTCCAGTAAGCTAAAACGGGATCTTGACTGAAACGTACCATATAAACCTGTTTTCCATTTACTCTTACAGGGAATTCAGATATTTTTTTTAATAATCCATTGATTTTTACTTGAATATCAGTGTGCTGCTTGATTACCAATCCAAATTGATCCAGGAAGATATAGGGAAAATATTGCGGATTTGGTGTTGACGCACCAATTGGTGCTAACATAGACGATAATTCTCTATTCGGAAACTTTTCTCTTATCTTAAATTCAATGCGATTTCCATTTTTTTCAGTCATCGAAAGTGATGCATTCAGTCCTTTACTGTCCACTTGGAAATTATAATTTATGGTTTCGATGACATTGAAGGTTGGATTTGAGAGCAGTTTTTTAGTATGCTCTTCATGTAGCGTCATAGTCTCTCTATTAATATAATATACATCTTGACTTTCATCTATTTTAAATAAAATTACCACGGGGTAATCCTTGTTATTATGATGCAACACTTGTAATTCTATGCCATTATATAAGATGTCTTCCTCAAAATTAACCAACATAAGGCGATCAATGTGAATGAAAGAAATATTGAACGGTGTATAACATAAACTATTTGCAGATCCACTATAAATGTCTAAGGAATTCCTTCTTTTCCCCAGAAATTTTTCATGATTTACTATAGATGCTTTTATCTTCAAATTATAAAGCTTCATGAATAAGGTTGTGATCTTTTTGAAAATTCCCATTTTATTACCTACCAATAATTATTGCTTTCTAATTTGAATAAAATAATAGCCCTAGACTTTTAAATTTTCAAATTAATGTTATTTATTAGCCGTTCATAACTCATTTCTGTAGAAAATTCTAACCACCTTTATTTGTACCTTTGAGAGCCTTTACATTAAATACATACCCCAATCCTACAATAATCAGGTAATTGCAATTGCTCTGATAAGGATTCCCTGGTTATTTAGATTAGAATCAAGTGTTGCTAAAATCATTCATTAGTATTGCCCCTATAAAAAAATTGAAGGAACTATTGTATTATAAGAATGCTGAAGATGATACGGTGGAATTAAAGCCAAATTTATTAGATTACACGAAATTGCAGGAGATATTAAATAATCTATAATTATTTAATAATAAAATAGAAATTCTTTTTTTTTATTAATTAAAAAGCTTAAGTATATATTTTAATGAAATAATCTTTCCGTATTATGGAACAAATAATCTTTTTTGTAGGATTAATTATTTTTAGCTTAACCACACTAATGTTCCTCAGTCTAAAGAGGAGGAACCCCAAAGTTGCTTCGATTAACATGATTGTAAATTTCGTGACCGTTGCCTCCTATCTTCTCATGATGAGTGGACTGGGAGCATCTCTCGCTACTAATGGACAATTGATCTACTGGACAAGATGGGCCTTCTACGCTGTGAGCTGTTCATTTTTGATGGTTGAGATATCGATGATTCTGGGGATTGCCAAAAATACGATGATCGAAATTATTGTATTTAATTCAATGGTCATGATAACTGGATTATTTGCTAGCATTACGATAGATCTTGTTAAATGGCTATTCTTTGCACTAAGTTCTGTGGCTTATTTATATGTGTTATATCAGGTCAGCAAACATCGTTCTGATAAAAAGTTTATTGTAGTGTTTGTTGGGATTTTTTGGTCAGGCTTCCCCATTGTTTGGCTAATATCACCCGCAGGATTCATGGTACTGGATGCGTTTTGGACAGCACTATTCTATTTAGTTCTTGACTTGATTACAAAGGTATATTTTGGATTTCATTCAACGATGAGATACAATAAAGATTAAATTTTTCAGCAGAATTCCTTGTATCTCCCTTTAATTAACTACCTCCTTTTTTTTAGTTATTTTTGAATATAGTTCGTTTGATCAAGGTTTTTCCATTATGGTTAGATTTTTCTTAAGCACACCAGTTAAAGTGCGAGCCGGTTTTCAAAAATATAGGTTTTTATCGTTTAAAAGACATAAATATAAATATTTCTCTTATTATATTTAGGAAGGAAACCTGAACCAATTGGAAGTAATGGAATCCTTTTTCCAAGATTACATATCTGAAGTCACCTCCGAAGAATTTACTGGAGTGTTAAAGAAATTCAATGAAATTAAAAAGAAAATCAGAGAAGCTATGAAAAGTAATCCGGAAAGAAAATTTGGAATCGATTAATTTTCCCTAATGAATATCGAAGTTTGATACCATTAGCCTTAACCTTTTTTTATGAAAAATTGATCTAAACAGATCTGGTTATTATGTTAAGGAGAAAACTATTTGGGGATTAATTCGGATATCATCATATTTATATAGGAAGATATCTTATTATGTAATATGGTTATATCCAATTCTAGTCCTTTAATCCATCTAACCAGATTAGGTAAGATAAATCTCTTGTTTAATTTAGTAAAACATATAACTATTCCCAAGGCAGTATTCGATGAGGTTATATTAAAAGGGAAAGCTAAAAATTATGTTGAGGCATTTATTATTGAGAGGTTTATTAAAGAAGATAAAATAAAAGTCATTAATCTAAGTTCATTAGATGAATCTTTTTATCCCCCATTGGGTAGAGCAGAACTAGAGGCACTGGAATTGGCTAAAAAAGAAAATGACCTATTATTAATAGATGAAAGGAAAGCTCGGAATTTAGCTCAAATCCTTCAGATTGAACATCAAACAACTATAGCAACCATCTTTGAGCTTTTGATTTCAGGTAATATAGATTTTTCAGAATATAAGTCAAACCTAAAATATTACGCAGAACATAGTTGGATTTCTGCAGATGTTATTCAAGAATATATCGATAAAGGTGAGAAATATGGGAGATAAAATATCTATTATACTTCCTGATGATCTAAAGGAAGAAATTGATAAGTTAAAGGAAATTCATAAAGAAGATCAATCCTCATATATAAGGAAATTATTATGGAAAAGTGTTGCTCAAGAAAAATTAGATTATGCTATAGAGCAGTACCTCGAGGAAAAAATCTCGTTAGGAAAAGCCTCTGAAATTGCCGGGATCTCCATGTGGGAAATGCTTGATGAATTACATAAAAGAGATTTTACATTAAAATATAAAATTTCGGAAGCAGAGGCGGAAATTGAAAAGATCGTTAAAAAATATAAAAATTTCCAAGATTAAATTCAACTTAATTGATGCAGAATTTATTGAAAGCAGATTATTTGACCCTATTTTTAAAATAAACGATTATTTTATGTTTAATATCTCCAGGGGGTTCAATAATTTTATATATATAAGTGTAAGGGAAATGACGGTTCATAGTATTCAATTTTTTAATATTATCGATTAAATTGAAAAGTAGGTCTTCCCCTCGTGCTGGATTACTCTAATTTTAGCATCAAAGGTTAGCTTATTCAATGAACTTAAGTGATTAAAACTAGTGTTGAAAAAAAAATTTTAATAAATATTAATATATTGTAACTGTTAGAACACCAAATCTAACATAACTTGTAGTGCCGCTATCATCAATATAGGCTTCAACACTTACAGTATGTTCACCTGGCGTACTAGATTGGATGTAATGTCTCATTATGGCACAATCATAAATATCTTGTCCATCTGATGTAGTCTCACCACGAAGAAAAATAAAAGATGAAGTAGTTAGTCTTACAGTATCAATGACAAAACAGATTTGAATATAAGTTATTGTCGCTGAAATATCTAATTTTGCAAGACAACTATATTCTAGGAGTACCAAATCATCAGCCTCAGTATTATAAGTAATAGTTGATGTAACACTTCTCCAGACAGCTAAATTTAGATCAATTTGATTAGTATTTGATACAATATATGTCCTTGATGCTCCTCCAGATGCTGGTGAGGCAAAAACTAGCTGATAAACTCCTAAACCTAGAGCACCAAGCGCAAATAGTAATGCAACTATACCAATTCCCTTGCCAGAACTTCCCATATCTAATCACCCTCTTACTTTTTTTAAGTTTAAATTGGTTAATAAGGTTAAACAACCTTAAATTTAGATTTTTCAAAAGATTTCGTTAATATGATCATTAATAACGACTTAGAAATTAAAATTTTCTTTTAATATCTAAGGTTAATCTACCGAAAACGAATAATGCTAAAGATTCCTACCACGGAATTGTAGTATAGCTACAATTAGCTTTTTATGCTTCGTAGCTTTATAACCTGATTTTTGTCAAACTAGGATAGGCTTCTATTTATAATTATTTTACAAAAAGAAAAAGAGAAAAATGACTCTGATTTCAATAAAATCAATCTTATAAAACGCATCGATCCAATCAAGGCTTAAATATATAATTGGATTATCTGAATTCAATTTAATGGGTTGTGAACAGTTATTAACTCTACCTTTTCAAAACCTTTATCATTTGTAATGATATCTTTAACTTTATGACGATTCATGGAATGGATGATTGTCGAGTCTCTGCCACCAATCGAACTATTCTTCCCATACTTATATAAAATTTGTAATACACTATTTAAATCAGAAATGTGGATTAAATCATACTTAAATTCTATAAATGGATATCTTTCATTTAATAGCAATGATGCTAATTTAAACCCTTCATTCGCTTTTTTTTTAATAAGTAAATGAAATAATTCAATCAAGACGAATTCATTTATTATAAAAGAATTTTGAGCATCTAGGATAAGTTTATCGAGATATATTTTTATTGGTTGGTGGTTTTTAGAATTCTTGACGAAATACCACCATAGTATATTAGTATCGAGAAAAAATTTTGTCATATTAGTCCTCTAGTTCTTTCTCCCATATTGATTTTGGATCTATCTCATCAGGCTTTGACACAGAAAGGGATCCCGAAAACTGGTTAACGAATTGAGCCCTCAGATCTTTTGAATCAGATTTCTCCATATTATTTATCTTGTTAAGCAAAGCATGATAGTCCTGAATTCCTAATTCAAAAATAATTTCCAAGAGTTCTTTTTTTGTGAATTTTTTATTTGTATCTAAGTAGACACGTGCAATAATCTCATCTAATTCATCTTGCTTGTCAAATTTAATTGTGGCCATAATCACCTAGTGACTTAGTAACTTAAAAACCTATCTCAAATCCTTAATATTGAACTAGAACAAGTCCTTATTTATAGTTACTAGCTTTGAGAAATTCAACCCCCTCCCTGCCCTATTATCTTTTCAATATTGCTAAAACGATTCATATAGTTAATTTTTTAATTTTACAATATCTTTATACCAATCATATCTGCTGGTTATCAGGATTTTTATAAATCTAGTTCCCAAAACCTCCAATCCCCTATTAACGAATTCTTGCTTTGTAATTATATTTTCCCTAAATCTAATCCAGAGATTTTTAGTTTCTCGCCAGTCATTAGGATATTCTGCTTTAAAAAAATCCTCAAGTTCTTTTTGGGTCCAAAATTTAAGGCGCTTTCGAATTATTAAAACTTATGAATAAAATTCATAAAAAAAAACCAAAATAAATCTTGAATTTTTTTAACAATTTCTTGCAGAATTATTTATACCGCCATCTTGAGGTTCTACTTTGTTGGTATAGTTATCATTAGTCCATTCTGTTATAATATTCACCATAAGAAAGCTATTATCGATTGAATTTTTAAATTGTGTAAATTCTTCCTCAAAAGTTTGACCTTCATAGTTTTCATATCGTAAATATAACCATACCATATAGGATAATCTCATATTCCACAAATTAGGAAACCTATGTTTTAAATCATTTTGTAGTATTGAAAATCTTGTTATGAGATTTTCTATATTTTTCTCATTTTGATGTAATTTTATTTCAAAAATAGCTATGGAATATACTGTTTGCTCATCCGTTTTTATCCCGATAAAAATATCAGGATTAATTGAAATTCCAGCAGTTTTAAATGAATTGTCAGATGATAAGATTAATTCTTTCCCTTCAATGGATGCTGTAATGTAAACACTTTTTCTTTTTTCGAAATCTTGAGGTTTAAATTTCACTCTTAAATGCTTTTCAAGATATTTTAAGATAAATCTTACATAGAAAAATTCTGAAAATTCGGTAGCATGCCTACCTATACACGTGTATTCTTTCAAGTAATCAATAAGTAAAAAGTATGCTTTTTTCAAAATATCATCCGGGTTATCAGATTCTAAGGCATCATCGATATTCGATTCCAAATTAGCGAAAGATTCGTTAATTTAAGGCATTTGTTTGCCTTACAATAAATTCCAGTTCTGCATTTTTATCTTCTTTGATTATTAAATTTCAGCTTATGCATAGAAATCCACGGCGATGGTCATTTTAAAAGATAAGAAAAAAGTGGGATACAAATTACCTTGAAATATCACGTTTCTTAAATAGATAATATCCCAATAGAACTAATCCAATCGCTATGGAAATAAGCAAAATCAAGGATCCTATGGGAGTATAAGCATCATTTCGCGTAAAGGTAAATTCCCACGTATCATAGTCGATTTCTTGAGTATATAGCCCAAAAATGTAAAGGAAAAACAGCATATTCTCTGAAATTCCGCCTGATACGAGCTCTATAGATCCCACATATACATTAAATATGTGATAACCTAAATCAAAATGGTATAATTGATATTGGATATATATAGGAACTTCGCTATCTTCTAAATACATATTTATGAAAAGAGGCCTAAAAGACATTAACACAAAAAAAGTTATAAGGATTATAAGTAAAGGCATTAAAATAGCATTTCTTGTTTTCTTAAATAAACAAGAAAAACCAAATACGATACTTTGAAAGAAAAATTGAATAAAAAGTGAAAAAAGGAGATTTATAAAGAAAAAATCTGCTACATCTTCGAAAGGGTACTTCAAGGGAGCTATTAAGGTAATACATGATAAGGAAACTAAATTAATTACAACCCCAAAGCAAGATAACGCTAGATATTTAGTAGTTAGTATTCCTCCTCTTGAGATAGGTTTACTTATAAGTGTTAACATTGTTCCCGATTTTAATTCCTCTGCAATAAGTGGTGCCCCAACAATTGTAAGGATAATTGGGAACATCATACAATAGGAATAAAAAGTATAAGTTAGACCAAGAAAATCTGTTAAAGAATTATTATAAAATTCAATATAGGGAGGAATAGAAAGAATCGATATAAGAGGACCAAACATCATAAGAAAGATTGAGATAAGCACTTTTGGCACTTTAAACAAATCTTTGAAAAAAGTCTTTTTAAAAAGAACCATCTCGGGTGAATTTAAATTCACTAAACTCCCTAATTCCTTACGTTCTATAGTTTTATTATCCATATCAGCCACCATTTTCTTTATTTATAATCTCTAAAAATACATCTTGCAGACTAGATTCCGGCTGATAAAAAGATTTTAACGTTAATCCGTTTTCGATAACTAATTTTGGGATTTCTTTTTGAAATTGTTCAATATTGGTAGTATTCACATACAATCTTTTTTCTTTTTCATCAATCCAAGCGTCATTTATTATATTTAATTTCTTAACTAAGGCGAGAAAACTCTCATTTGAATCAGTATCAATGATATAAAGATTATTTGAAGAGGAAAACCACTTTTTGATATTTTGAACTGTATCCGTTAATATAATCTTTCCTTTATGGATTATAGTGACCCTATCGCACATTTGCTCAACTTCAGAAAGCACATGGCTTGAAATAAAAACACTCATATTTTTTGAAATCTTCCGTATATAATCAATGATTTTTTTTCTCACAAGAGGGTCTAAATTACTGGTTGGTTCATCCAAAATTAAGAGTTGAGGATTGTGAATTAAGCCGGCTGCTAAACCAATTTCTTGTCTCATCCCTCCAGAATAAGTCTTTATTTTTCTATCTTTAGCATCATTTAAATTAAAAAATGTCAACATTTCGTTAGCCTTTTGTTGCGCTACTTTTTTTGGTACCGAATTCATACGTGCGAGATAAACTAAATATTCGTATCCTGTAAGCTTTTCATAAAATGCTGGTTCTTGTGGGAGAAACCCTATGAATTTACGAGCATTTTTGGTTCCAGCCTTTTTACCTTTAATATAAGCAGATCCTTCTGTAATTGAAATAGCCCCAATCAACATATTAATAGTGGATGTTTTTCCCGCACCATTTGGACCTAAGAATCCATGAACACCAGAAATCATTTTAAAATTAATTCCATCCACAGCAATTACTTTTTTTGAACTAGTTCCATAAATTTTTATAAGGTTATCTGTCCAAATATAATAGTTATTAATATCTTCTTCTTGAATAGAGGTCATAATTCGTTATTCTTCTGGATTTCTAAAAGCTAATTATTCGTCTAAATGACGATGTTTAAAAATTAACTTAGTATGAAATAAATTATTTGGAATTACTATATAAATATTTCTGAATAAAGGGTGTAAAGTTCGGATTCCTTGAAATTAATATTTTTACCCTCATATCCTGTTTAATTAAAAAGTTGAGAAATTCCATATTGCATTAATTTAAGTTTGCTTTTTTGAGTCATATTTCTGTAACATTATGGAACTTATGTTGTGGCAAAAAAATTAACAACAAACAACAAAAGCCGATAAAATTAAGATGAACTTTGGAAATATAATACACAAGCAGAGGTACAGGAATATTCCGATCAGTTAGACGAGGAATTCAATAAATACCAAATTTTTGGAGATAATAATAATTTTACTAATTCAATAAGTAATTATGTAAAAAGGTAAAACAAGATACAATTTTGTTTGAAAATTAATTCTGATATCAACACTGCCACTAGTATATAGGTAAATAATTGCATTTTGGTATTACTCAAATTTAGGATTTATGTTATATAATGGATTTTAAAAATAATTAAATCAGAATTAATCACTACTTACAATTCTCTTTTATTTTATCAGAAGAATGTTTAAAGAATAAAGTAGTAAACATTCTTTGATTAAGTTTTAATGAAATTAAATCCCCAATATTTTTTAACAATTTTAATTGGTCTGTAAAATGGAAAAAATGAATCAAAAACCGATAGATATTGTAGAGGAATTAGATACAACTGGCCTTTTTTGTCCAGAACCCCTATTTCAAGTAAGAAATTTGAGTGAACGATTAAAAGTTGGACAATATTATAAAGTTTTAGCCGATGATCCCGCTGCTGAAGAAGATTTATCACGTTGGGCAAAAAGAACTAGAACAGAAATTATAGAATTTACTAAACAAGGGGATTTGTTAATATTTATTTTTAAAAAAACAAAATAGAATGGAGGGATATAAAATGGAAGAAAAGAAAAAATCAATTTTATACGTTCAAACTAGTGACATGCCTGAAAGGCAATACTCTCCGTTAGTTTTAGCACAAACTGCTAAAGCTATGGATTTAGATGCTAAGGTCTATTATTTAGGACAAGGTTTGAGAATACTAAGACCTGGTGCTGCAGAAAAAATAAAGCTTGGCAATTTTCCAAGTGTGAAGGATATGATTGATAAAACTCTAGAAGCGGGAGTGGAAATATTAGTTTGCGAAGCTTCAAAGCGTATGCTTGGGTGGGATAAAGTAGATTTAATCCCGGGTGTTAAAATTGTTGGAGCAGCAACTCTCAACGATTTAACGTTAGAAGCCGACGCAACCCAATGGTATTGATTGTGAAGAATATGACAAAAATAATCCCGTATTTTTTTTTTATTAAATTTATCCTAAAATTTTAGATTTTCTTCAATGTTTTGTGGAAAATCAGTGAAGTACTTCAGCACCTGCTTGTAGTCCAGGTATACCTGACATTGATTCACTTAATACTTTCAATCGTCTTATATTTTGGTCCGTTTTTTCAAAGGAATTTTCATTGAAATCAGATACTGAATTTACCTTTTCATCCAATTTTCACAGAAAATTCGGACAAAATTTAAAAAAGCTCGAACCTTGTGTCTCTTAAATTGGAGGAAAATACAAATGAGCGAAAAATCGAAACCAGCTAAAAAATTATATACCTATAAATATATCCAATTTACCGCCACATCACGCGAAAAAAAGCAATTGTCCATTCAGAGGAAACGATATGCTCTCCGCACCATTAACGATTATAATAGGAATTGTGTTATCTGTTTAGATATTAAGAAGCGGATTTCATGCCATACTTTTAGGAGAACTTTAAACCCGCTAAGAAAAAGGATGGGATGCCCAAAAGAAGACCGGAAAATCCTACTGTGCCACAAAGTTAGCGATGTGAACTTTAGTTGTTATGTGAAGCTCAATTATCACGATTACATCCAGTTATATGACAAGTGGAATCCGTACAAGAATATGTTAGAATAAAATTCGTAAGTTAATTATAATGGCAAATCATTTATAGGAATATTCCCATATTTTATATGATGACAACCCCAAAAGAAAAGGAAATTCAAAAAGAAGAAAGGATATCTCAAGAGAACTTCTTCTTTGATGATTCCGAAGAGATCATATTAACTGAGCAAGAGATACAAGATCTCGAAAAGAAACTTGAAGATAGAGAAATTGATGATAAAACTCGTTCTTTTTTTAATTCCTCTCACCAATTTTATAAAAAATTGAAAGAGAAGGACTATACAATATCTTTAGAAGAAATTGAGAAATTATAAAAGGGATTTTTCAATTGACTGATTTAATTTTTAAAGAACTAGATAGAGATGTAATTATTGAACCATTCGCCTGCGGAGATCAAGTTATAAATTCTTTTTTGAATAATTTAGCCCTCCTTAATCAAGAGAGAAAGCTTTCAAATACATACACTTTTTGTTTGAAAGATTCTAATAAGATAATTGCATTTTTAACATTATCCGCTTCTCAGTTAAATACAGGAGATGCAAGGATATTTGGGATTGATAAAGTGCCAATAGTACTTTTCGGACGCTTAGGAGTAGATAATAACTATAAAAACAAAAAGTTGGGTATAGCACTGATAAAGATTGCCTTAGAAAAATCATTAGAAGCAAGTAAAATAATCGCATGTCGTTTATTATTGGTAGAAACAGCTTTGGATATGAATTCCTATTACTTAGAAAAAACAGATATGGGATTTGAGTGGTTTCGAGATCGGAAAAATAGCTCTATTCTCTTTATTGACCTGAAAAAATATGAGGAAAGCACTCTTTAAAAACTAATTTTATATTCTTATCTATATAACTGAAAAAAACCTCTGTTTTAACTAATTTTAGATTTTTTTAAACTCCTTCTATATTATATTACTTGCCTTGGAAAGAAACATATATTATTATATCCGCTTATTTTAGGATTCTTTAAAGTATGATAACTGTGGTATAAGCATACCTCTCTTCGTTGTTTTTCCCCTCAAAAAGCATTCTTTTTTGAAAACGGGTAACCGAGGTACTATGTGAATTTATAGTAAATTTTTAACTCATCCAATAATCAAAAAAAAAATTAGGGGTATAAAGGAATGAGAATCAAAAATTTTCCTCTGATCCTTACTTCCTCATATACCCCTCAAAAAAATTAAATTTTAAAAATTTCTCAAGAATGGTTTTCTTATCTTGATCAATCCATAAAGTCCTCAAGAAAAATATTGCATCTTCCATCGTTGTTTCTACTCTTCCTTCAATATGTATGAGTTTTGGCTTTTATAAGCATTCCAATTTGATTGAATCTTCTAATTATTCCTTCTGATTCGTAGGTGTGGTACTTTCCATCATATACGAGTAGATACTTAACGTAAATCTTGAGGAAATCAACAATGTATTTCCTTATATCTTCATGAATCTGTACTTCTGGAATTTCTTTTTTCAATCCTCTTAAAAAACCTTTACATGCCTTCTTTATTGATTCATAGTCGAGATGGTTTTTCCGATTCGTTATAATTTCTTCTTGATTGATAGAATTTAATTTATATATGATAAATCGCCCATTATACTTGCGGGAATTCTCTTGTATTTGAGAAAGCGAAAAATGGTAGAAAAAATCGTATTCTTAACTATTTTTTTATTTTTCTATATTCTTTCTATCGTTTTAATACAAAAAATTAGTGTGAATTCTTAACCCTCGTGATCCTTTAAAAATTAAAACCTAATTATTTCAAGCGTTTAATTTTGATATATAAGGTCCCAATAGTATAAAAAATCCGTTGGACCGCATTAAGAAATAAAAAAAGTAACTAATCGGAAAATTTCTTTCTCATTATAAGATATAATCTAATAGAATGATGTAATTCTTCAGCAAAACTCTTTAAAGTTAACTTAGGTGCAATTATACTCCTTTTCCATGAGTTATAAACACCAAACATATCAAACTCTAATTTTGGAAGAATATTCCTCAATGATAGTTCCTTGCTCGCTTCTCTTTACGACACCTTATAATCTTAATCGTAAATATTTAATACATTACTGGGAAATAACAATATATAGGTAGAATTAGTAGTAAACAAAGCCACCAACATGAGCTCAAATAGACAGAATACAAAGATTATTATTTCAAAAGTGTCATCATTTCACCTTAATTGGGACGCTGGAGATATGTATATGAATGCCCTTGAATCTTGCTTAAAATTTATTGGCCAAGAATGTGCGTATTGGTGGTTAGCAGGTGTTTCTGGGGATGCGTTCAAATTTATATATGATAAAGACGATGTACGTGAACCTATGAGGGATCGCGTTCCTATCGATACCGTCTCATTAGCTTGTTCCGCAATGGGATGGAGAGGAATCTGGTGTGTAGATGAAAAAATAGAAATCGTAATTAACCATATCAAAGAATCTTTAAAACAAAATATTCCTGTACTTACAACTAATTTAGTTCATAAGTGGTATCATGGTGCTAACATAATTACGGGTATTGATGATAAAGATAAGAAGTTTTTTCTACAAATTGGAAGAGAGGACGTACTTAAACCTTATAGTTATGAGAAGATTCCAATTCCAGAATCTTGGGATGGACCTATTCCTGGACCTATTACATGGGCAAATAACCCAATTTTTCTCCTTAAAGAAATAGTAAATGTGCCAGACGAAGAAAAAATTATTAGCAAATCATTAACTCAAGCTGTAGAACTACAAAATATAAAATCATTACCTTATAAAGATCATCCCGGTGCTCAAAAATATAGTACTCCCTTATTAACAGGAAAAACAGCAAGGTGCGGTCGTTCTGCATTTAAAGAATTAAAGGATGAAATCATGCATTCTGTAATTACTTGGCCTGTAATTTGGAGGATCACAACCCAGTGTGGTCAACTTTCATATGATCGCTCTAATGCGGCGAAATTTCTAAAAACAATTGCTAGTAAGTATCCCCAATATTCTAATTTAGATAAGATTAGTGACCTATTTAATGAGACAATGAACAACGCAAATACCCTAAAAAAATCCTATTGGGATGATAGATTGAACCATATCAATAACCCAGAAACTTTCTTGAAAGAAATGTATGGCAGTTATTCTTTTGTATATAATATTTCTAGTTTAGAAGGAGATAAACTTAAGCAGTTTCGTAAAATCTTACCCGTGATGGAGACATTATGGGGACCTGCGGTAATATTAGACAGTTCAACACGCAGAATGTACAACCTTAAACTCATAAACGCTATCATCAATGCTGAAAATCATTGCTTTAAATTGTTAGAAAGATTTATAGAGTAATTAAATCCACCTAGTCCTTTATATATCGAATTAAAGGAAATCCATTCAATTATTTTTATTGAGTTTCTTATTCCTTATCTTGATTTTCTGAAATTGATTTGATGCACAGCAACTACAACAATGTGAATAATTCTAAAATTGGAATATCAAAATAGAAGACCATCCAAATTAATTCTAATAAGAAGCATATCTCTGAAATTAGATAAATAAAAAAAATGAAACTAGGGTAATCAGAGCGTTTAAGGGTATCAATTGATAATTATTGAACTATAATAAAGAAATTTGTAATTATGACATGAAATTTTATTCATTAAATGAAAAGAAAGAGTTATAATTAATTTTATTTCTTCTTGAATGGGAATTTCAATCTTTCTAATGAAATTCTTCTCCGTTTCTTTAAGATCTTCTTCATGAGAATTTTTAGTAAAAACAGTAAGTAGCAGATGGAATTTTAGAAATGGAAATATCTTGGTCATTATACTTTTTAGAAAGTTCAAGGATCACACGTATATCTTTATCCCTCTCAACAATTTCATCATCTTTCAAGATAACCCACTCACCACTTAATTCTTCCATATTTTCTACCACCTTTATATTAACTCATTTCTGAATTAATTAAGAATAAGCGATATAAACTACACTAATAAATAGAAATATTATAAATTAATAATCGTTTACTATTGATTCTGTCGATAATAATCATTTCTTTGTGTAGCTTTAAGTGTCTAATTGTTTATGATTGTATTTTTTTAATGATTTTTACTCTTGATATGTAGATTTTAGAGAATCAACACTCTCCATTCTTATTGCGCCTTCGATGATTGCGGTTCCTACTAAAAAAATATGGTTATTTTCTTCAATATATGCTTCTTTCTTGTGTTTTTTCTTTCGGCTTGGAAAAAACCACCACGTAGGAATAGATTGTTCAGACACAGGGATGGCTTGTATGTAAGATAACATGCTTTCAAATTCATTATAGAATTTACAGATCAAATAATAGCGAAAAAATTCTATTTGATAGAACGAAAATGTAGCCTGATACCACCAGATAAAAATTTTCGGGTGTCAATAAGTTCT
>Ga0180437_10004792_pt1 | contig 18947 bp, 10 predicted proteins | sample SS_ome_4_FD_132410 | JGI IMG/M metagenome (GOLD analysis project Ga0180437, IMG submission 132410) | Hypersaline lake sediment archaeal communities from the Salton Sea, California, USA - SS_3_D_1 metaG | ecosystem: Environmental > Aquatic > Non-marine Saline and Alkaline > Hypersaline >... | reverse complement strand
TACACGCTCGGCCAGGCGATCGCAATTCCGACATTTTCCACGTCGCATCTTCATGATGCGACAATCTACCCCATGCCCCCCAAATCCACCTATACCAATTCACCGACCCGTGAACGGCTACGTCTTCGCCCACCACCTCGGCCTTCGGGGGCAGCGGGTAATTACCATCGGATCTGCGCCAGACGCTGCTGCCGTCCTCGCCGTTCACCTGCTGCCATTCGGACAGGGTGCCGTAATTGGTCCGTTCACCGCGGGCCTTGCCGACGTCGAAGGTCTTCTCGGTCGCGGCATCCCAATAGACATTGCCGTCGGCTCTTAGCTGGTTCGTCAGCCAGTCTTCGTAGTAGCGGACGTTGTTGGGCCAGTACTTGCCGCAGATCAGCGGTTGATCCGTGATTGAGGGCTCGGTCACGGCGATGGTGCAGTCGCGGATCCGCGTGGCGATCACACCTTCGATCCAGTTGGCGTTGTCCTGCTCGCCACCAAGCGGCCAGCGAGTGGGGCCGCTGAAACGCGGCACGCCCTTCTCGATCACCTTTCCGCGGTTCACCATGGGGAAGATGTCGACCTGAGCGTCGGAATTGTTGACGATGGTGCAGCGTTCCAGGGTCAGCCCGTGGGCACAGTTGACGTGAATGCCCCGGCCGTTGTTGCCAATCATCTGGCTGTCGCGGATGGTGATGGGCCCGTAGGTGATTTCCCACATCATGCCGCCGTTGATACGGTTGCCGTTGAACTGGCAGCGCTCGATCACTGCGTGCTCGCCCATCCCGTCCTGCCGCAGGCCCAAGCCGTAGTTTCCGTTGAACTTGCTGTCCAGAAACTGGACGTGGCTGAACTTGCCGCCGCAGCCGCCGTCGCCGTGCATGACGTGGCCGCTCAGCCCGCCACGCCAGTTGTTGCCGTTGACCTGCACGCGCTCGATGGTGGCGAACTTGACCGCCAGGTGCAGTCCGAACGGACCGTTTCGGTTGATCTTCGAATCGCGGAGGGTGACGTGCTGGCAATTCATGATCCGCAGGCCGCACGCACCGCCGTCGCCGTCGTTGTCGCAGACGTCGACGCCTTCGACCAACACGTTGCCGCACTCCTTGAAGAAGACGCCCGCGATGCTCATGTGCTCGACGGTCAGGTTCCGCACGGCGACGTTGCGTTTGTTTAGGAAGCGAAAGCCGCCGCCGCCGTTGTATGCCACTTCCACGAGCGACTGGGCGAAGTCCACATCTTCCGGCAGACAGATCAGCAGACTGTTGGGATAGTCGTGTGAGTGCTGGTCGAACGTGTTCTCGCCCGGGCCCAGCGTATTGACCGCAATTGTGCCGGGCTTCATTCCATCCAGACCGGCGAAACCCGTGTAGGTATCGACGATGGTGCGGCGAGTGGAGATGCCGCCATGCTCGCGCTCGTACTTTTCTTCGCGAGTCTTCTTGTGTTTGTATTGTTCCAGTTGCACCGGCTTGAGCATGACGCCGTTAACAAACACCATCACGCGGTGCCGGCTGATCGCCTGGATGGCCGGACTCCACGCCTCCTTCGGCACCGGAGAGAGTTCGGTTCTTGTCCAGTCGATGCGGTAGATGTTGCGGGCGCTGTCGACCAGCGTCCAGTTGGCTGGCTCGAAACCGGATACTTCGCTGCCGCGGATTTGCACGTCGTCGGTGGATTGCCCTTCCACCACCAGCAACGTGTCCTGGGCCTTGCCGCCGACCTTCTCGGCGTTCAACTCGAACCAGCTTTCACGATAGATGCCGTCGGCGATAGACAGCTTCGTCGCCACGCCCTCCTGGAGTCGTTGCTCGGCCGCCTGCAGCGCGTCGCGGATGGAGCCGAAGGGGTTATCCTTGCTGCCGTCACCCGTGCCGCCGGTCGCGACGTGGATGGTCCGCTGAACGGCGTCAACATCGATGTCCGCTCTCTAGTCGGTCATTGGCTTCTGCATCGGGTCAAGATGCCACGTGGCGTTCTCGCCGTAGATCAGTTCCCGAGGCGCCGAGGCGGCACCGGCGCGGGAGGCACGCTCGGGCGCTTCCCGCAACTCGGTGGCGGTCAGCGTGATGTTAGCGAAGTCCCCCTGCCCCTTGGCCGCACGGTAGTCCAGCCATATCTCCAAGGCATACACGCCGGGCGGCACTTCCGCATCGAGTTCCTTGTGTTTCCAGTCCTGGTCCTCGCGGAAGCGTGCCGCCGCGCCGCTGCCTTGGATCACTTGTCCGTCAGCGTCGAGGAATTTGAGCGCCATGGTAATCAGGCCCCAGCGTCCGTCGGTCTGAAGCTGGCTGACACGCACATCGGCAGCCAGCTTCACCTTGACGAACGAGCCGTCGGTGTTGATCGTTTGCTGCAACAGCACCGGACTCTTCATCACGCGCACGAACGATGTGTCACCTTCTTTCAGCACGTCCCAAAATGCACCTCGCCTCTGCCAACGCTGTCTGCTGGTCCACTGGCTCAGCTCAATCAAATTGCGTTGGTCGGCAGCGGCGACGGGGACCGGCTTGCTGGCGGGCGCAGCAGTATTTGGCAGGGGCGTCGTATTGCTCGGACGATCGGCTTTCGGGGATGAAACCGCAGGCGCTTCGCGCGTTCCGATGACCTCCAGTGTCACGGCCGCCAAGTCCACTGTACCCGCCTTGGCGCGGTAATCCATCGCGACTTCCATGGCCTTGGCCTCGGCTGGGACTTCGGCCTCGCGTTCAAGTTCCTCCCAGTCCTGGTCGCGCAGGAAGAATTTGCCGGCGCTGGCATCCTGGATGGGTTCGCCTGCTGCATCGAGGAATCGCAGACGCAGAGAGCCGCCGCCCCAGCGGCCGTCCTTCTCCAGCCCCTGCACCCGCGCTTCGGCGCTCAACTTCACCTTGGCGAGCGTGCCATCGAGCGGGATCGTCTGTTCGAGCACAACCGGAGCCTTCTTCAGTCGCGTGAAGGACCCTTCGCCTTCAATCATCTGTTCGTAATGCGACCCGGATCTCATCCAGCGTTGCTTGGGCACCCACTGGTCGGGTTGGAGCAGATTCGCGGCGGAGGCCCCGTCAATCAGTGCGAGCAAGACAACACCGAAGACAATCTTAGACATGCTTGTTCCTTTCTTCGTGTTCATCTGGCACTGTCTGTCATGGTCACTTTTCGCCAAACGTCTCCCGGTCTTCGTTCGCAATCACGTATCGGAAGCGTGAATCTGTCATCCACATTCTGAATCGCGGATCGTTTTTCCACAACGCATACGTGTCCTGGATGCTCTGCGGGAAGCTGCGATCTGCCAGCACCTTCTCCTTTTCCTTCACTCGGATGTGACCGGATGCCTCCCCATCGCGCGCCAGCAGTACCTCGAATTGCCGGTCGCCCACCGTCACCTCAACGCCGATTTTGCCGCCGCGCTCGAACTTCCGACTGACGAACGTGCGGGACTGGCCCGCGCCTACCGCTTGCAGCACGTGCAGGAACACGTCATCCGTTTGTGACTTATCGGGCCCTACATCCAAGCGCCACGTGTCCGTCGGACTGTCTTTCCAGCCGTTCGGAATCACATACGTCCCGTCCGCCTGCTCGAGCTTCGCCCCCTGCACCTTCTTCAATGTCGCTTGCGCCGGTAGCAGTGTTTGGCAATAGAGTCGCCCGCCTTCGTGGTCGGCGTGGACCAAGCTGCCGTCGATCTTCGGTTCGTTGTAGAAATGGAGGTGCCAGCGTTTGTGAAATTCTGGTCTGGTCGAGACCACCTGGTCGAACACGACAAAGATGTTCGGCTTCAGGTAGACGAACTGCCGGGTGAAGGAGTTCAGCTTGTTCTCGGAATAGCACTTCGTGCCATCCATGCAAACGCAGTCGTAGAGGGGGGAGGTCTGGTAGGCCGTGATCCGCCCGAGCCGGGCCATTGTACTGGGGCCGCGGACCTGGGGGAAATCGAGGCCCGCCGAGGTTATCGCGCGGCTACCCTCACCCAACCCTTTCCAGCTCTGCCCGCCGTCGTTGACCGGGAAGGGATTCGGCCGCCAGGTATACTGGAAAGCGTGGTTACCTCTGAGTATTTCGGCGGGGTCCAGCACGGTGATCGTGTTGTGTCCCAGGGTCATGCGACCGTAAGGATCCGTGTTCTTCTCAACGCCATCGGGCTTGATGCCGTCGATGGCCAGCAGACCTTTGTGATAAATGAGGAAACTCGTGTCATCGAGGTCGGCAGGTTCGGCCTGACCCGTCAACCCGCACGTGACGTGAGCGAACACAGCATCGGCGCTCCAGTCGGAGCGCATCGACACCCATCCCCAGCCTTCGAAGATCGCAGTCTCCGGCAACTCCTCCGGTTTCACTTCGGGAATGTCAGGTTCCTCCACCAGGATCTTCTCCCAGAGCGGTGGCGGCGTCCATTTCTGGCGCGGTACCCGCTTGATGAACCACGCACCTACGGGGTCACGCGACAGCGGCACGGTCCAGTAGGTGCCGTGCAGGCCGAGATGGCCGATCTTGCTACCGACGGGAACCGCATATTCACCCGGCTCGTGACGATTCCAATCCATGACGTTGTAGACAATCCAGTTTCCCATCCCGGAGAAGAGGGGATTCGTGCTGTACATCTTGTGCTCGTCGGCCGTGGTCGCATTCCGCCATCGCCACCAGAAGGGCATCTGATGAGGAAGCGTCATGCACATGCACTGGAAACACTCGTTCCAGCCGCCTCGATGGGCCGCCTTCGCCGCAAAGCCGGGAAGATACGACGAGTGCAGCAATTCGTACACTTCCTCCGCAAGTTCGTGGATAAACTCGGCGTTCTGCTCTTGTTCAGCGTCTCCGTAGAAGGCCATGATGTACGGCGCAGCCCGGCTCGGCCCATGGAAGAGCCTCCCCTGCTGCCAGCCCTGCCATGCCCAGTCTGTTTTCTGTTTGCATCTCATGATCTCCACGCCCAGTCGGACGCTCTCTCGCCGCATTTCTTCATGCAACTCATCATAGAACAGATCATAGGCCAGATAGAGCGGCCCAGTCCGATCGAGCAGTTGCTTGCCCTGAATGGCTTGCCTACTGTCGAGCGCCAATACCGCCGCGATCGTCTGTTCTGCCATCTTTGTCAGCAGTTCATGCAGACGCCTGCCGGCCTGGGCATATCGAGCTTCGCCGGTGAGGTGCCACAGCAGGCCGATCTCTTCCAGTCCTTCCCAAGCTTCTCCGGCGTTTACACGGCCCCGTTCGGCCAGCGTTTTCCCGACGAAACCTTCCGTGAGAATCTCGTCGACGCGCTCGTCCGCCTGGGTCTTCATCTGCGCATACTCTCTCGCGAACGGGCCCTCGCACTTCGCGCGGATAGCCGGCAATTGGTCCTTGTTGAACAGGATCCGCGGGTGGTCTTTGCGGATCGGAGGTCTCCGGCTCGCGGCATCTTGTGCCTGCGCGGCGCGGCCGCTCGCCAGGATCCAAACGGCCAGAATCAACATAATTTTCCGCATCATTGCGCTTCTACTCCTGTTCTGCGTTGCTGCCTGCCATCAACAAGTGGTCGTAATACAGGTAATCGGTCTGTTCCTTCCGGTCCCCGATTCCGCCCCAAACCGGGTCGAGATCGAGGCCGCGGAAAAGGGCATCCCGCGAGGGGTTGAATCGCACGTTCTTGAAGTCGAACTGCAGGACGTCGTCAACCCAAACCCGCAGGCGGCCATTGGGCATACCGTCGGTCGATTGATTGCAGATGATCTCGATGAGGTGCCACTTGCCATCGTCAACCCGCGTCGCTGCAAGCCGCTCTTCCCCCGCCGCCGGCTGAGGTATCATTCGATGCGCATCTCTTCTATGAGGCTGTCCTTCATAATTCTGGGCAAATTGCAGGTTCACACGAATGAGTCCCCCTTGGCGAAAGACGAAGAACTGGCCCGGGTTCTGGCCTGCGGCTATCTGGTCTTGCTCGCCCCAATAGAGAATCTTGTCCAGAACGCGGTGCTCGTCCCAGGGGACACTCCACCTGACGTAGAAACCGATATAGCGATGTTTGTACGGCTTGCTTCCACGATTGACTGCCCTGGCTGGCGACCTACCGCCGCTGCGGCCCTCCCTGAAACGATACCGCAGCACCGTGTGTGGAGAAGCGGGCGCATCAGGGGCCTCAACAACGCACACGTCTCCTGAGTCAAACCAAGCCTCCTTCTGGTACGTCCACTTTGTCCCGTTTGGCTCGGGTTCTGTATCTAGCTCCACTGCTTCAAATCCCTCACCGATTTCAATGATGGGGCCTTTCAGTCGACTCAGATTCGGCCAAAGCCCCTCGACGGAACTCGCTGTCGTCCCTGGGGAAGACGAGTGCCTTTCGGCCGGTGCGGCAGGACCTGCTGCTGTTGGAGTCTCAGCATCGACAGTGCCGCCTACTGAGGTAGCGGTTCGCAGGTCCGCCTCCTTCACAGAGACGTAGCTCCTCTCGACCGTGAGAGTCTGGGGCGCCGGGACGGTGTCGCCCGTCCCGCCCCAAACCGGAGCGAAGTGGATGGTGGTGAGAACCGGTTCGGCCCCCTCGTTGACGAACTTCAAGTTCCGGCAATCTATCACCAGGACACCGTCGAGCCAGGCCTTCACCCAGCCGTCCGCGTTGCCCGTAGTGCCGATGTAGAGCAGCGTTTCAATAGTATGGGGTACCCCGCGGGTGACCGTAGCGTGGGCTTTGGTCGGGGAGGCAAAGTTGCGAGGGCCCTCCGATCCATCGCTATTCCACCGAAGACGGCCGAGGCTGCCGCTGTTCATTCCCAGGGTCAGATCCGAGTCGTCTCTCCCGAAAAAGCCGACGATCATTGCGGGGGACTTGTCGGGATTCCAGAAGCGGAACTTGTTCACGCCAGATCGGTGGCCGTGGAAGTTGCTCGACAGCATAACGCCCTCGTCTCGATGGTATTCGTACGGGGCGTGGCGAAGGTCGAGCGCCACCTTGGCACCTGGAACAGAGCCGCCCTTCTTTCCTTGGGGATAGCTCCAGACCAGCCTACCGTTGACAATCTCCGTGGTCCCCTCATTGGTCGGCTGATGCCACCACTTGTATTTGGCAAACGAGTCCCACTCCTCGACGATGATGGGCGCGAATCCCTCAGGCTCATTCGGATTCCTGTTCGTACCGCCCGCCTCGTTAATCGGCTCGTCTGCGGTCGCGGCGTGGTCGCAGTGCACAAGTACAATCAGCAGGGCCAGAATCCAAATGCTCGTGGCCACTTTCATCACTCTCATCATTTTGCGATTCCTCATTGCAAACGCCGGTCAAGAAATGCAGCAATCGAAGGTTGGTAATTCCATTCTAATTCGCGCAATCTAGGAACATCGTATGATCGCTTTGTCGTCATGATGCGCTTCACGCAAGTCATCTCACGTAGATCTTGGCGAACTTCCGCGGGACGTGGAAGGACTTGGCGTCCGGGCCGAGGGGTGAGAACGCTGTCGCTTCCACGTCCTCAGTGCCGGAGCGTTTCCGGTACAGATTGAAATACAGGGTAGGTTCGTGCCTTTTCCGGAGGCGAGCGCATCCGCTTTGGCCTGGAAGGGCTGGCTCCCGATTATTTGGTGCAGCGGATCTTCGTCCGAAGTCGTCACCGGCAGACGCAATTCCACAGCGCCGGCTTCCATCCTCGATTCACGGTGAGCTGCTGGAACCTGGCGAGAGGATTCGAACCTCTAACCTTCGGCTCCGGAGGCCGTGCCCGTGGACCCGATGGTTCAGTCGTTAAGTGATTTCTGGGAAACGACTTAGGGCGTCACAGGAGAGGTTCTCCCGATTCCACATTTTCTGTATTTTAGCGGATTTTGGGGCAGATTCCAGCGTATCTGTGACAGATCTGTGACAACGAAATGACCGTTGGCTTTTCGTCACAGTTAAAAGGTGCTGCGACGCTGAAACGCTGTCGTGGTCGACGGCAGGTGTGTAGTTCATACGACAGTGGTTCAAGAAAAATTGGACGGTGGGCTATGGGCCGGCGCCGGCGGCGATAAGCTGCTTCATGTCTTCAAACCACGCAAGAACGTCTCCGTCCGAGTCGACCTCATCAAGCATCGTTTTCGTCATGCGTTTCACGGCTGCGCTGTTGAGGAACCGTTTCACCCTCGATTCCTTCTCGTCTCGCTTGTCTTCGGCAAGTTCCTCCCAAGGAGTGGTGCTGACGGAGGCAGAGTGGAGGAGTTCGGCCACTTTACGCGGGACATCGTCGAATGGGCCGAAGGCGGCAGGGATAGTTACGGTGGTTCCGGTGTCCGCGTACGCTTGCATGATGGCGTCCTTGTGGAGGTAGTTCTCCATCTCCTTCTTCAACGTGCTTCGTGCTGTGCACTTCTCGCGTTCGTTGATTTCGTCAATTTGCGTCTTGTATTTCGGTTGTTTCGGCGGCTCGGTATCCCGGTCAAATAGGTGAAATTCCGGCCGGTGTAGATTCTGAAGCCGAGAAGTCCAGATCGCCAATGTAGAACCGCCGAGTGGAAAGAAGATTAGCTCACCTTCAAGCTCCATGTTCTGAAGGTCGAGAACGTCTATCCCCTCTCGGCGAAGAACCTCAGAGATGCCGAGCAGGAAACTGATGTCGTGCTTCCCTTCAACGCCAACGAAAAGCTTCACGCCATTGTCCGGAAGTACGCCAAGGGCCTTCGCGAATAGCTCGTTCGTGTACTTCCCCCCAACGAGGATCTTGCGGGTGTCATGGCCATCCATTTGGATGTATCGCAGGTTGCTGTCGGGCAGACTTCGGGCAAGCATTGGTGTGTGTGTGCTGATCACGACTTGGGACTCAAGGGAAAGATCGCAAAGGGCCTCGAAGGCCTCTTTCCATCGGGTGAGGCCGCACGGCGCCTTCCCTGGGAGTGGGACTTCGAGGACCGGCAGCATCCCGTCCCGGAGGAAACGCCATGACAAGCGCCCAAGACCGCTTTGATCGCCAGGAAGACCTGGTGCCCCAAGATCGGCTCTGCCGACTCACGGCGTCGGTGATCGGCGTCGGCGCCGTGGGCCGACAAGTCGCTCTCCAGCTTGCCGCCATGGGGGCACGGAGGCTCCAGCTCGTCGACTTCGATTCGATCGAGCTGTCGAACGTCACGACTCAGGGCTACCCGGCCTCGGACGTCGGACGAACCAAGGTCGATGCGACGGCCGAAGCTGTGCGGCGGATCGACCCGTCCATCGAGGTGGATCTCGTGTGCGACCGGTACCGGCCGAAGCTGCAGGTCGGTGCAGCCGTCTTCGCCTGCGTCGATTCCATCACCGCGCGTGCGGCCATCTGGCGCTCGGCGGGCCCCCCCTGCCAATTCTGGGCGAACGGCCGGATGCTTGGTGAGGTCATCCGGGTGCTGGCCGTAGCGGACGGCGTGGGAAGGGACCATTACCCGACGACGCTCTTCCGCCAATCCGAGGCCCAACCCGGGCGCTGTACAGCCCACGGCACGATTTACGCGGCGGGTATCGCCGCCGGGCTCATGCTCCACCAGTTCGCCCGCTGGCTCCGCGCCCAGCCTGTGGACGCCGATGCGTCGCTCAATCTCCTGGCCGGAGAGCTGGTCGTCCGGTGAATGCCGGGCCACCTCCCGGCCCGTTCACCACACAACACCGGCGGCCGGCTCTTCCCCCGTCCCGGCGGAAGTCGGCCGCCGTCCTCTTGCCACACCCGAAGGAGGTTCCCATTGATCACCTTCACCCGCCGACTCGCATTGCAGATGCGGGTCGTGTTCCGAAAGGCATTGGGCGTCACGCGGGCCAACGGCCCCGCCGTGTGTTTCACGACCGGTCCGGACGGCATACACGTCAGAGCAAGGACCGGCGACGCCGCCGTCGAGTACCACCAGCCCGGCGATTGCCCGCCGGAGCAGATCTTGGCGCCGTTTGAGTTGTTGGCCGATGTCGAGGCCCGCCGCGATGATCCCGTGGAACTCGAAGCTCCAACCGAGGGTCGTATTTCGGTCCGATGGCGCGACGGCAGCGTGCCGCAGATGGCCCAGTACGACGCCCCGGCGACACCCAAGGCCCACGACTTCCCGGCAGCCGAGACGTTCGCCGAGAACCCGCCCGGGCTGCTCCGGGCTTTGCACGACGCCGTGCAGACCACCGATCCGGCGCCGATCCGGTTCGCCACAGATCATGTCCAGCTCCGCAGTGCCTCAGGGCAGATCGAGGCCACGGACGGCCGACAGATCCTGGTCCAGTCGGGATTCGAGTTTCCGTGGGACGACGACCTGCTCATTCCCAGGACGATGTTCTTCGGCTGCCGGGAGTTGCCCGAGGAAGAGCCGGTGCTCGTCGGCAGGAACGAGAAGTGGGTCATGGTGCGGATCGGCCCGTGGACCATCTTCCTGTGGATCAACGACGAGGGCCGCTTTCCTGATGTCCGGTCACACATGCCCAGCACGGACGCCGCCATCGCCCGATTTCAGGTGACCCCGGCCGATGCCGAGTTCCTCTCGAAGAATCTGCCCAAGCTGCCCGGCGACGACGCGTACAACCTGCCGGTCACGATGGACCTCAACGGACATGTCGCCGTGCGTGGCAAGGCGGCCGACCAGGACCTGCCCACCGAACTGATCCTCACCGGCACGACCCTTTCCGGAGAGCCGGTCCGGGTCAACACCAACCGCCGCTTCCTGGGCAGAGCCATGGCGCTCGGGTTCCGCGACGTGTACGTCACGAACCCCAAGACCCCGGTCCTCTGTTGCGACGACCGTCGTCAATACGCCTGGGCGATCCTCGAACCCAAGTCAGCCGTAGCCCCGAGTCCGGACGCGATTCGTATCGAGTCGCAACAATCCGAGGCCGAAGTACAGCGCCCACAAACCAGAACCCGCAAGAGGAAGGTACCCATGTCCGAGTCAAAACCCAACGAAAACGGGCGTGCGAAGTCCACACGCCGCCGCCGTACGTCCGTAGGCGGCAAGCCCGGTCACGACGTCGTGACCACACTGATCGAACAGGCCGAAGCCGTGAAAGCCTCATTGCGAGAGTCGCTCGCGAAGACCAGCGAGCTGATCGCGTCGCTCAAGCGGCACCGCAAGCAGTCGAAGGCAGTGCGAATCGCCCTGGCCACGCTCCACGAGCTTCAGCCCGCCGGTGACCGGTAGTATCGACACACACGCCTGACATCGTGTTGGCGGAGCGGATGAGCGATTGCCCCGGCTCATGCTGTCTTACCCGAATCCCGTACGCCTGCAACAGGAGGCACCACACCACCGTGGATACTTTGATCGTTGTCGGAATCGTGGCCCTGATCGTCTATGCAGCTTACAAGAGCGGCAAGTCAGAAGGAAGCCGCAAGGGCTTCGGCGTCGGCCGCGCCCGTGGTCGGCGTCGAAGGTGAGAAGTTCGACTCCAAGTAGTGGGAGACGTTCCAGTGGATGATGTTTGGAGGGGCATCACGACCCTCGTGGTTTGCACCGTACTTGCCGCTCTGCTGGCGACGCCCGTCTTCGGCATTTGGCCTTGGGTTGGGATTGGCGGCGCCGTTCTGCTGGCGGCGGCCGTGTTGCGCAGTTGGACCGGTCAATGAGGCCCATCCTCCGCACACCCGCCTGCGCCCGCGCCGCAGTACGGCCGGGCGCGGGCGGGGACCTTCCTACTCGCGATTGTGCGTTCCTGCGGCCCCGTTTTCTTAGGTATCCGAGGACCTTGATCGGCGGCAGCCTTCGCCCGTCAGCGGCGGGGCGGCTTCGAGAAGTCGATCTCGATCCAGCCGAGCTTGTTTGGGGCAAGATACCAGCCCTGGCCATCGTCGAGCTTGCCGTTGACCGCCTTCATCGCCGGAACAGTTGACGCTTCTTCGTCGTTCGTCGTCACGTCGCGCAGCGCGGCGATGTTCTTCCCCTGGGAGTAGACCCCGATTTCACGAAGGCCCCCACGGTATCCGGCGTGCCGGAGGACCGTGATCCTCAGCGCGTCGAACGGTATCTGTGGCAACGGCAGTTCCGTGCGCTCGTCGCGACTGGGCGACCAGGCCAAGGGAACCCTCGACCTCTCCCAGACAGTCTGACCTTCGTGCCGCAATGTCACGGTGCAAAGCACGGTGCCGTTGTTATTACCCTGCCTGCTTCGCGGGAGATTCCAAACGACCAGCTTGTCCGCCACTACCCCCGGCGGCTGTGGAGAGGTCGGGGATTCCGTCAAAGAGGACGGCATCCGCTCCAGTTTCTTCTTCACTTCTTCCTTTGCCAGGCCGTCCGGCAACATGGGGAGTGCTTGCTGATACCAGTACGATGCGCGGCGCCGAAGCTGGGCTTCCGTCGCCTCGTCGTCCTCCTTATTAGCCAGGTCCCACCAGCCGTTGCCCAGCGTAACTTGATCCTGGGGCTCAGCTACTCCCCGCAACTCCTTCTCCGCAAGCGACCGCAGGTCACCGTCGCTGCACTCCGCCAGGTGCGGCAACCCTTCTTCCCACTGGTTCTTGGTAAAGCAGTGCCAGCGGCCGAGGACGAGATGCGAGTCACGGCAACGTCGACAAGTTTCTCACTATCTCCTCTTGCTTCGTCCAGGCAAATGGCAGCGTGGAAAACGAAGTCGCGACTCCCGAGACCGCGACTCTGCAGCTTGCTTCCCCGGTTGCGTCTGCCGTCCGGAGCAGACCGTATTCTCCGGGTACCCCTCGATCAAGTGGCCTCCGTTCCCCTCGGAAGAAGTTTTGCGAAGGACAGCTACGCGCCGAGTCCTTGTCGGTGCCCGGCGGTAAACTGGGTAACCTGAGCACGAAAGGGGATTGCTGGAGGGGGTAAGCTGCCCCGAAATGTGTTCCAATGATCGCGCAGGCACGCTCCGGGGGCGGCCGCCGGCAAGATATTCTGATTTTCTTTGCTAATTCCTGCGACTGAGCGGTAGTCCTATTGTGATGGCCGATGACTCTCACCACGCTCCGGACGACCACACCCTGCGTCTCCAGCAGTTGTTTGTGCGGCATCAGCAGGCGGTGTTGGGGTATGTGCTGTCGATCGAGCCCAATTTCGCCGACGCCCAAGACATCGTGCAGGAAGTTTTTCTGGCCGTCAGCCGTAAGGCGCAGACATGGTCGGCCGGCACCGATTTTTTCGCATGGGTATGCACTGTGGCGCGTTACGAAACCCTCCGGTTCCAGCGTACGCGTGCACGCCGCACCGCCCACCTGGACGAAGACGTGGTTGAGCTTCTTCACGCGGCCGAGCCGGTGGACGAGTCCCGGTGGCAGCAGCGAGTCGATGCCTTGCGGCGCTGTCTGGATCGCCTGGCGCCTCGGGCGAAAGAACTGGTCTGGCGGCGCTATCACGGCGCGCAGATGCCAGAGCAGATCGCGACGGGAATCGGCTGGACGGTCAACGCCGTGCGCGTGGGCCTGACCCGTGCCCGCGGCGTGCTCCGCGAGTGCATGGAGAAACAATTGAAAGCGGGTGCTCAAACGCGATGAACGTTGAACGAATCGACGAGCTGATCGACGCCTGGCGTGATGGAACCCTCACCGACGAGGCGGCGGCCGAGCTGAGCCAGTTGCTTCGCGATTCGGAGGAAGCACGCCGGGTGTTCCGCGCCGAGTCGCAGATGCACGGCCTGCTGCATCAGGCCGTGATGGCGGCGGCCGTCGAAGAGGCGGCCGCGGAAAACGCGGCAGGGCGGGGGGCGTGGCCGACGTACCCTGCCACGCCTGGGGGAGCGGAGAGATCGCGGTGGCGGAAAGCCCGTGGCACCTCGAGGAGACTGCTACTGGCGGGAACCGGTGCGATCGTGCTCGCTGCGGTGTCGGCCTTCCTTTGGTACTCCCTTTCGCGGCCGCCGGAACTGCGGAAGCCGGAACCAACAGAGTCGTTCGCGACGCTGACCCGCGCGGTCGATTGCGGTTGGGAGGGGCCCGCGCGTCCCGAGCCGGGCGATCGCTTGGCCGCCGGCACGCTCAACTTGCGCAAAGGCACTGCCGAGCTCGAATTGGCCAACGGCGTCCAGATCCTGGTGGAAGCGCCCACGATTGTGGAGCTCCTCGACGCTGGCAACAGCGTGTTGCACCGGGGGAGAATGGTCGCGCGGGTGCCGCCCACGGGTGCGGGCTTTACCGTCGATACGCCCAAGGCAAGGTTCGTCGACATGGGCACGGAGTTCGGGGTCGCGGTGGAGCCGGAACGTGAAACGATCGCGCAGGTGTTCGACGGCGTAGTTGTCGCCGAGCTGAAGGATTCGGATGCATCCAGCAACCGACGCCGCCGACTGGTTGCCGGCGAAACGGTGCGTATCGACGCGTCGGACGGGTTCGAGCTGCAGAAGGTCGCCTTCTCGTATGAGTACTTCCTGCGCACGTTCAGCACGCCGAGCGTTTACCAGGGGGAGGAGCTGATCCCGTTCAAGCCGAGCGAGCTTTCCTCGCTGGACGTGGTTGCGGCCCCCGGCCGGGTGACCGTGGACGGCGACCTGTCGGACTGGGACCTGTCGGGCACATTCGAGGCCCGGTGCTCGGGGCCGTTTGCCGAGTCCTATTACGTACACGGCAGCATGATGTACGACGAACAGTATCTGTACGTCGCGGCTCGGGTGGGCGATCCCATGCCGATGCGAAACGTGATCGATCCGAACACCGATCCGTGGTCCGCCTGGATGGGCGGCAGCGTGCAGCTTCGTTTGTCGACGGATCGCAGCTTCGGCTGGCCTCTGACAGCGAGAAAACCCTATTCTCGAGAACCACGCCCGCAGGACCTCAGCGGTCGCATCGTCCACCTGACCTTGTGGTATTTCCAGCCGCGCGAGCAACCGTGCCTGGAGATCCGTTACGGCATGAATATGGATCGCGGCTTAGTAAATCCGCCCGGTTGGCAGGGCGCCTTCCGCAAAGCGCCGGACGGCAAGAGCTACACCGTCGAATGCGCCATTCCCTGGACGTTGCTGGGAGCCGGGAGCGACCCGCCCCAGGCCGGCGATGAGTTGGGGCTCTCCTGGACGGTCAATTGGAGCGACGCCAGCGGCCGGCGCTGGAAAGGCCAATTGGTCGAAATCAAGAACCCGCCCTACGCAGATCGCGGAAAGAAGGCCCTGACGTTCTTGGTTGCGGAAACGTGGGGCAAAGCCGTTTACAAGTGAGTGAGGACATACGCGATGTAGCTGAAGTCGCCAAGAGTCTGGACGTGCCGGCGAAGACTCCAAACTCTGGCGAGCTTGGGTACCGGCAGCCCGCATATAGCGCATGTTGGACGACTGGTAGTTACTTGAGGATGGGAATTTGACGTAGCCGGATTCGTGAGAATTCGGGGCTTTTTCGGTACACCCCAAAGTCTCATGACTTCGGCTACGGCGACGCGGAGAGCAAGGATGCATCGAGACCGTGAACGGGCTGCTCTGTCACCCGCGAGGACGAAGTGTGCGCAGCGCCGGAGCGTCGGTGAAATCAGCCAGGTGACGGACTTCCCATGTACCGGCCTCCCTTTGCTTGAAGAGTACACCAACCATGCCGATACTTGCTTGCGAGCCGGACCTTTACCCGTCGGACCTCTTTGATTCGACGCAGCCGCATATCGAGACCGAAGGCCGTTGGTTTGCGTGTTACTGCCGGCCTAACCAAGAGAAACAACTTATGCGGCGGCTGGTGCGGCACCAGGTCGCGCACTATTGTCCGCTCGTACCGAAGAAGAACCGGTCCCCGGTCGGCCGCATTCGCACGTCTCACATTCCGCTGTTCACGGGCTACGTCTTTATCCACGGGGACGAAACGGTCCGGTACACGTCGATGACGACCGGATGCGTTTCCCGCTGGCTCGATGTCCCCGATAGCGAATCACTCGAAGTCGACCTGAAGCGACTTTACCAGTTGATTTGTTCGGGCGAGCCGTTGGAGGCCGAGTCCAGGCTCGTACCGGGCACGCCGGTGCGCGTGCGGCGGGGACCTTTCGAAGGCATGTCGGGCGTGATTATCCGTCGACGCGGCCAGTGCCGCCTGCTGATCGCTGTCAATTTCCTACGGCAGGGAGCGTCGGTCCTCATCGACCAATATGACGTCGAACAGATCCATTAGCCGGCGGTCGATAGGTGGGTGGAGATCGAAGCTCCCGGCCTGGTTTGGCCACAGCCCCATAAAATCACGGACGACAAGGAAACACCCCATGAGACTATTCTCTGTCTACACCGCACTGGCGGCTGCGATAGCGCCGGCGGCGTTAGCGGGAGATGAGTTGAAGCCCCGCGACCTGACGCCGGTGAGCTGGATGGAGGCGCCGGCACACCCGCCTGTTGAGATCGTGCGAAACGGGCGGGCGCGGGTGGTGGTCTATGTGGTCGATCCCAGCGCAAGAGAACCGTTCGTTCCAAAGAGACGCGGTCAGCGGGCGCCGCTGCTTAAGCAGTTGGTCGATCAGCTTGTCGAGACAGTCCGCCTCAGCACCGGCGCGACGCTCGAAGTGGTCGGCGAGCCCCCGGGCGCCGGGCGGCCCGCCATCGTGATCGGGGACTGCGAAGCGGCGCAGCAGGCCGGCATCGATGCGGCGCAACTCCCGGCCGAAGGGTTCGTGGTGAAGACCGAACCGAATCGGGTCTACCTCGTCGGCAGCGCGCATGGGCGAGGAGACCGCGGGACGTCCTGGGCGGTGGCGGACTTCTTGGAGCGGTTCGTGGGCGTGCGCTGGTACTGGCCGGCACAGTACGGAGGGCGTTCCATTCGCCGCAGTGCCTCGCTCGTCATCCCGCCGGTACACTATCGTGATCAGCCTGTGTTTCCTTATCGAACCATGTACCAGGACTGGTATTGGCTCCAGGCTCGCTCGTTCGACGAGCAGTTGCTCCCCTTGCCGCCCGACGTGTTGGGAGAGGAGCGAGAGACGCTTTGGATGGGCGACCACTTCCGGTTGATGCGGCAGGGCAATAGCTGGCAGCATGAGGCCGTACAGCACGGGGCGCGCATCTACGAGTTCATCGGAAAGGTGCCGAAGACCAACGAGGCGGTGTTTGCGGTCAATGAAGACGGTAACCGGAACTTCCAGTTGTTCTGCTATAGTGCCCCGGAAACGCTCGCCTGTTATGTCGAGAACTTGGAGCGGGCCTGGGACAAGGACGGAAAAGGCGTCTTTGTGGGCGGCATCCGGCGCTCCAGCATCACGGTCTGGGCTCCGCTGGATATCGGCGGCAGGTCTGTTGGCTCCGCCTGTCATTGCCCGGCCTGTCGCCGCGCGGTGGCCAGGGGCGGCGAAGAGCGGCTCATGGGCCTGTTCGTCAAGCGATTGTGCGAACGGGTCAACGAGCGCTGGCCAGACAAAACGGTGATCTATATTCCCTGGTCCATCCCGAAGTATCCCGAGGACGTGGAGTTCCCCGACAACCTCGTCGTGAGCCACCTCAACCTGGACGTGATGGGGCTGATGCGCGAGCCCTCCGTTCGCAACCTGGAGGAAGGCAGACTGCGTGCGTGGAGTGCGAAGTCCGGCCGCCCGGTCAACATGTGGATCGACTTCGCAAGCCCCAGCGACTGGACGTACGGCCCGGTCCAGTTTCCGCACCTCATACAGGACTTCTACTCGAAGCACCGGGACCGACTTGACGGTGGAATGGTTCTTACTTACGGCGGGGCCTGCTTCATCACCGCCGCGCCGACGTACTACGTCTGGAATCGCGTGCTGTGGGACCCCGAGCTGGACGTGGACGCGACGCTCGACGAGATGTGCCGGCGGCTGTTTGGGGCGGGCGCCGAGAGCGCCCGGGAACTGATGCGGCTTGAGTGTGAGCGTTGGGAGCAGATATCTTTGTCACGGCCGCTGCGCGTGGGCGAGAACCGCATCCCGCCCCGGCTGTTCCGGGAAATCTGGCTGCCGGAGGTGGTGGCCCGGATGAAGACGCTGCGGGACAAAGCGCTCACCGAGATCGAGCGATCCGGCGACACGGCCGCGCGCAGGTCGCTGCTCTACTGGACGTGGGAGTTCGACGCCTTTGTCGAGTACGCCGAAATGGTCGACGCCGTCATGGCACAGGCCGCCGAGCCCACGCCGACATCGGGCCATCTGAGTGTCCCGGCCGACGACGCGGCGGCGGCACGGTTTCAGGGCGGGACGGCGGAGATCAACCACACTCGGATCGTCAACGTGCGGCGGCACGACAGTACCGTCGCGGGAGAGAGCGAGATAAGGTTCGACCTTTCCTGGAGTCACACCTGGCGGGCTCGATGGACAGAGCCTGCTGCGAAAAACGTGATCGGCGAAGACCTGCCGGCCGAGAGTTGGAGCGCGGCCTGGGTGTTCGCCAAGTATCTTACCGATCCGGAACGGGAAAACAACGACTGGCGACACGCGACGCTCTCAGCCGATGCAGCCGACCACGTTATTCCGACCACGGCGACGCTGGATGTCGGCCTGACCGACGGCAAAGGCATGGGCGTGTTCATTTACCGCACCGCTCCCGGACACGGCCCGCTTGAGCTCAAGGACGTGAAACTACGCTGGCTGCACGGCGCCGACGGCGTCGAGGATGCCGCTACGGCCGACCTGAAGCTCTTCGCCATCGAGATGGTCTATGTACCTCGGGGAACCTTCGCAGTCGGTTCGGGCGGGACGGAGGCCGGCAGTTTCACCAACGGCTGCTGGAAGCACGGCCCCGCGATCCCTTTGCTGGTCGATGCGAAATGGAGCGGCCCAGCCGCCGAAGGGACCAATGCCCGCCACATCGGCAAGGCGCCCGGCCGGCTCTGGGGGACGGGCGAAGCAGGCACGGCGGCCATCGGGCCGGAAGGCGCGATCTCGGACGCTTTCCCGACCGGCTATGAGGCCTTCTACTGCATGCGGTACGAGGTAACGCGACGGCAGTTCGCCGACTTCCTGAATACGATCCCAAAGAACGTTTTCCACAGCACCTCGGCCGGCGACGACCAGCACGCCGGAGCCCATTTCACGGCCGCGGGACGCTACTCTCTCTCAGGCGTCTGGCCCAACTTCAAGCCGGCAAGGCCGTATCAGGCATGCAACCTATTGTCGTGGTGGGACGGTGCGAAGTTCGCGGCCTGGGCGGGCCTGCGCCCGATGACCGAGCTGGAATACGAAAAGGCCTGCCGCGGACCGCT
>Ga0180437_10004791_pt1 | contig 18950 bp, 14 predicted proteins | sample SS_ome_4_FD_132410 | JGI IMG/M metagenome (GOLD analysis project Ga0180437, IMG submission 132410) | Hypersaline lake sediment archaeal communities from the Salton Sea, California, USA - SS_3_D_1 metaG | ecosystem: Environmental > Aquatic > Non-marine Saline and Alkaline > Hypersaline >... | reverse complement strand
GGCCCCAACGCCGAGGCCGTCATGGCCCTGGCCTGCCTGGAGAACAGCCGTCTGTGGCAAAACTACTGGCTAACTGCCGACCCAGCCAGGAATTAACGCCGCCATGAAATCCGGGCAGACCCCATACGGTTGCCGGACACCGGGCGATTTGTTACACTGTCGAGCGTGGTGGTCTCTATCCTGCAACACTTTTCAGCAAAGGGGGTGATGATGACGAAAACGGCCACGGTTCACGCCCAACAGCGTTGGGAGTACAGCCTGATGGAGCGAAGGACCGAAACGACGCTGCTGATCGACATCAACAAGGAGGGTGATCTGGGTTGGGAGTTGGTGCAGATCCTCAAGCACGAGAAGCCGAAGGGCACGTTCTGGACCGCTTTTCTGAAACGGCCGCACACCGGGCCGTCTCGCGCCAACACCTCGGAAGAGAAGACGACGGCGACCGGTTTGGAGGCCGCCAAAGTCCTCCAGCCGTCCAAAGAGGGACAGCCCACCAAGACGGCGTCGTCCGGTGCGGAAGCCTCCAAATCCGACGCCGAAGAATCGACGGAGATTTTTGAATTTCAGCCGGAGGATGAGTAGGGGAATCGCTTCTGGACGGCGGCGGGCAACGCCGTAGAGGATGTCGGTAGCCGAATGCCTTGAATTCCGGGCTAGCCCGTAGCGTGCGTATCGGGCTGCGGCATTACGGCGGGCAGTTCCAGGATGAATCGGCTCCCGCGCTCCGGCGTGCTGCGGACGAGAATCCGGCCGCCGTGCTCGCTGAGAATCTTCTGGCTGACCGGCAATCCCAAGCCGGTCCCGCGGCTCTTCTTGGTCGAGACGAACGGGCTGAAGAGCTGGTCGATCTGGTCGGGCGGGATTCCCGGGCCGTTGTCTTCGACCGTGATCTGCACCATCGCCTTCTCGGCGGAATACGCCGAGCGGACCGCCGTCCGGCCCGACCCCTCCCGCTCGCCCGCCGCGTCGACCCCGTTGGTCACCACGTTGAGCACGGCGCGGTGCAGCCCCTCGGGATCGAACACCAGATCGGGCATCGCCGGGTCGGGCTGCCAGTGCAGCTCGACGTCCAGTTCGTCGGCCCGGGCCTGCATCAGCTCGATCACGTCGCCGACCACCTGGTTGACATTGGCGGTGGCCAGGTCCGGCTCGCGTTCCTTGCTGAACGTGAGCATGTCCATCACCAGGGTGGAAATCTTGTTCTGGTTCTTTTCCACGATCTTCCACCCCTTGTCGACGACCGACTCGTCGTGCTCCGTCAGCCCGAGTTCGATCAGGTAGCTGCCGCCGCGAATCCCCTGCAGGATGTTCTTGATGTGATGGGAGAGCGTGGCGACGGTTTGCCCGATGGCGGCCAGCCGCTCGGCCTGGACCATGGCCGAATAGTATCGCGTGTCTTCCACGGCCAAAGCCGCCTGGTGGGCGATGGCGACCATCAGCTTCAGGTGGTCTTCGGTGAACTTGTTGGTTCCGCCCCGGCGGAACACGTCCTGCGGCGGCGTGGAGGTGTCGATGTAGATCGCTCCGACCACGTCGTAACGGCCGCGCATCGGCACGCAAATCGCCTCGCGGACTCCCATCTGCACGATGCTGGCGGCCGCGTCGAAGCGTTCGTCCTGCCGGGCGTCGCTGGTCAGCACGCCCTCGTTGCGCTCGGTCACGTAGTCGAGGATCGTCTTGCTGATCGTGATTCGCTTGTCGCCGCGAATCCCGCTGCGCGTGCGGCGGACCGTGGGGACCAGCGTCTTGGACGGCGGATCGGCCAGCATGATGCAGCCGCGATCGGCGTCCACCCACTCGAAAATCAACTCCATGATCCGGTGCAGCAACTGGTCGATGTCCAGCGTGTGGCTGACGGCCAGCGCGGTGCGGTACATCACCTGCAAGTTGCTCCGCGCCCGGGCAAGCCAGGGATTCTGCAGGAACTCGGATCCCGGCTCGAAGATCCGGCTGCCCTCTTCCTCGGTTACCGAATGGATGATTTGCGAGTGGTCTTCCGTCTGTTGGACGGTGGCGATGCTGATGGTCTCAGCCAGATCTTCCTCGGGCCCGTCGGACGGGCCCGTATAGAGCATCAGCGTGCTGCCCACTTGGACGTGGTCGCCGCTGGAGAGCCGATGGCGCTCGACCCGCTGTCCGTTGACGAACGTGCCGTTGGAACTGTGCAAGTCGCGGATGGCAAAGTCCCGGTCCACCCGGCGGATTTCGGCGTGCTGGCGCGAGACCTCGGTGTCGTGAATCTGGATTCCGCTGGAGGCGTCCCGGCCGAGTCGCAACGTGTTGTCTTCCAACTCGAAGCGAGTCCCCTGATCGTTTCCGCGAATCACAAACAGCGACGGCACAGCCAAGACTCCAGCATCGCACGGTCGGCCTTCGGGGCAACCACCGGGTCCGGAAACTGCGTGGCCCTCGGGAACCTCAGACGAGAAGCATGACGGTCAGGCCCCCGGGCCGAAAGACTCCGGCATGGTGTCCAGTAACTCTTCGATTCTACGAATCAGGGGCCCGTAGTGATAGGGTTTGGCCACAAATTCTCCCTCAGGCATGCCCGCCCGGTCGCGCCGGACGGTGCCGAGCATGACCAGCGCCGTATGGTCGGTGCGAGACTGCTCGGCAAAGGGGGCGGAGAGGTCCTCGGGATTGGCTTGGTCGAGTTCGAGATCGAGGACGATCAGGTCGGGATGGTGTCGTCGGGCCAATTCCAACCCCGGCCCGGCCCGAGAGGCCGAAAATGTCTGCAATCCACGCCGCTGCAGCGCCGTTTGCAGCACCTCGCGGGTTTCCTCCGAATGATCGACGATCAGCACGCTCCGCTGGCGATCCAAAGCCGCACCCTCCATGGTGATCGCGGCGGGGGACTTCCTTGTCCACCGCCCGTCAGGCCGCGACGCGATAGTCGCGCCGCACGATACCCCCACAAAACCTTCCTCCGACGGCCCCGGTTTGCGAGGGGGGGGCCAGAGAATAGCGACAGTTCCGGTGTGTGTCAAAGCGAATTGTGGGTTGACGGGAGCCGAGCAGGGGAAAAAAATGGCTATAGTGCGCGCGAAGCCCCCAGTTTTCCCTAATCGGCACACACGGCATATTTCCCCCGGATTGCCTGCCTGCCCCCGGACCTGCCCATGAAACCTGCACAAAACGTCCGCCGCCCGGTGCTTCGCCGGCACCGCTTTTTGTTCGCCTCTTGCTTCGTTTTGCCTCTCGGGCTGCTGGTGGCGGTTGCCGCTCTGCCGGGATCGGCGCGCGGAGAGGAAGAGGCCGCCGCCATTGAAAGACGTTTGGCCGATGCGGCCCGCTATCTGTCCTCCGACGAACTCGAAGGACGCGGTGTGGGGACCAAGGGACTCGATCTGGCCGCCGACTACCTTGCCGAGCAGTTCTCGCAGATCGGGCTGGAAACGGCCCTGTTCGACGGCTCGCCAATGCAGCCGTTCGAGTTGATCACCTCGGCCGAGTCCGGCTCGGACAACCGTCTGACGCTGATCGGGCCGCCGGGCGAAAACGGAGAGCCGGAGACCATCGCGCTGGAGCCGGATAACGACTTTTCCGCCATGGCCGCCAGCGGCAATGGGGAGTTCGACTTGCCGCTGGTCTTCGTGGGCTACGGCATTACCGGCAAGGCGGAAGGCTACGACGACTACGCCGGGATCGACGTCAAAGGCAAGGCCGTCGTGATCCTCCGCCACGAGCCTCAACAATCCAATCCGCAGAGCGTTTTCGCGGGCACCAAGAACTCAGCCCATGCCCCGTTCCGCGCCAAGTTGGCCAACGCCTTTGACCACGGGGCGGCGGGCGTGATCTTCTGCACCGACCAGTTCGAGGTCCGCAAGAACGTCGGACAGCACCGGCGCAAGTGGCAGCAGGCGCTGGATCGGCTGGCCGCAGAGCACGCGAAGTTCAAGCGAGTCGCCAACCCGACGCTTCGGCAGATCGAGGACCAGCGCCGGCGGATCGACGAACTGATGGGCCAGGTCGAGGAGTGCGGCGAGCAGCTTGCCGCGCAGTGCGACCCGGTGTTGCCGTTTCGGCCCTCCCGCGACGCCGAGCCACGCCCCAACCGCCCGGTGCTCCACTGCCGCCGCGGCGCGCTGGATCGGATCGTCACCGCGACGTTGGCAGTGAGCCTGGCGGGGTTGGAGGAGCGGATCGACTACGGACCCACGCCGCACAGCCGCGAGTTGACCGGCTGGCGGGCCGTGGGCAATGCGGACGTGACCCGCAAGACGGTTCCGGTCAAGAACGTCGTCGGGCTGCTGCCCGGCGAGGGGCCGTTGGCCGAGCAAACGATCGTCGTGGGCGCCCATTACGACCACGTCGGTTTCTCAGGGGAGGAGGCCAATCGGGAGACGATCCGCAACGGGGCCGACGACAACGCCTCGGGCGTGGCCGTGATGCTCGAGATTGCCCGATCGCTGGTCGCCCGGGAGGAGAAGCTGCGGCGCAGCGTATTGTTCATCGCGTTTACGGCCGAAGAGCGGGGGCTGTGCGGCAGTGCCCATTACGTCAATGTCCCGATCCGTCCGCTGGAGAATACGGTGGCCATGCTCAACCTGGACATGGTCGGGCGGTTGCGCGACGACCAGCTATCGGTCTTCGGCACCGGCACGGCCGGCCGATTCGACGCGCTTTTGGACCAGCGCAACGAGCACGTCGGTCTGAGGCTGACCAAGAAACCGAGCGGCTTTGGACCCAGCGATCACGCGTCGTTCTATTCGAAGAAGATCCCGGTGATGCACTTCTTCACCGGCATGCACAAAGACGCCCACCGCCCGGGCGACGATTTCGAGAAGCTGAACGTCCCGGGCATGCGGCGCGTGGGGCGACTGGTGAGTGAGGTGCTGGTGGCGTTGGCCGACGCGGAGGAGCGTCCGCAATACGTGTCCACGGGGGCGACGGCGCCGCGCGGCTCCGGGGGCAAGCGGCCTTACCTGGGCACCGTGCCCGACTTCGCCGCCAAGGGGCCCGGATACGCATTGGCCGCCGTGACCGAGGACGGCCCGGCCGCGCGGGCCGGTTTGCAGGCCGGCGACGCGATCATCGAGTTCGACGGCGGCAAGATCGGCAGCCTGGAGGACATCGACGGTGCTTTGCGGAAACGCAAGGCCGGCGACAAGGTTTCCGTCGTGGTTCGCCGCGGCCAGGAGATGAAGACGTTCGAGGTGACGCTCGGCGATCCTCGCTAGCCGCTACTTGGCCAGGTTGTAAGGTTGCAAGTCACGGATTGCCCGACCCCATGCCGCTGAGACCGGACAAAACGCCCCTTGGAAAACTCGCGGCCGTGGCGGTCTTTGTGGCGATCTGCCTGGTCGCCTATCAGTGGCAACCGTCCACCGGGCCTCGTTGGTACAGCATCGTTCCTCCGTTGCTCGCCGTCACGCTGGCGCTGCTGACCAACCGGATCTTCTTGTCCCTGGGTGCGGCGGTCGTCGCCGGCGGGCTGCTCGGTGCCACACTCGGTTCGGCCGCGTCCGCGCCGGCCGGAGGGTCCCCTGAAGGCCCGTACAAGAATGACTTCCAGTGCGCAGAAGGGGACAGTCCCATTTTCCTTGCGGGAAAATCGGGACAGTCCCCAAGTGATTCGGGTACGAGTTCTAAGTTGTTTCACGCCACGGGAGGCGCCTTCGTCTTCAACAGCATCAGCGATGGGGACAACCAGCTGATCCTGCTCTACGTGGTCCTGATCATGGCGGCGATTTCGGTGATGCTGCTGGCCGGCGGGCTGCAGGGGGTGGCGGTTTGGCTGATGAAGTTCGCCCGGTCGGTCCGCTCCGCCAAACTGGTCACCATGGCCGCCGGGTTGGTGATCTTCATCGACGATTATGCCAACACGATGATCGTCGGCTCCACGTTGCGGCCGATGACCGATCGGCAGCGGATCAGCCGGGAGAAGCTGGCCTTTCTGGTCGACGCCACCGCCGCTCCGATCGCCGGCATCGCCATTATCAGCACGTGGATCGGCGTCGAAGTGGGTTATCTGTCGGACTTTGCGGTCGACTACGGCGTGGGCCGGGACGGATACGCCATCTTCTTCGACGCCTTGGGGTTCCGGTTCTATTGCATCGGCATGATCGCCTTCGTTTTCTTCAATGCCCTTTCGGGCGAAGACTTCGGTCCGATGGGCCGGGCCGAGCGGCGGTCGCAGGAGCATGGCAAGCTGCTGGAAGACGACGCCAGCCCGATGACTTCCCGGTCGCTGGCCGCGGCCCGGCCGCATCCGCAGGTCAGCGTGCACGCCACCGTGGCCGTGGTTCCCATGGTCGTACTGCTGGCCGCGTTCGTCGGCCGGCTCTGGTTCGATGCGGGCGGAGCGGCTCGACCGGCGGCCGATCTGCTCCGCTTTTCCGTGTGGCGTGAAGTCCTGGCCGAGATCAACAGCATTCCCCGGCTGGCTTACGCGTCGGGATTGGGGCTGGTGGTGGCCATGGCCCTGGCGCTGGTCGTGGCACGGATTCCGGTAGGGGCCCTGGCCAAGGCGGTTTGGCTCGGCGCCAAGAGCAGCCTGATGCCGGTGACCGTGCTTGTGCTGGCGTGGTCGTTGAAGCGGGCGTGCGACGATCTGCAGACCGGCGCGTTTCTGGCCGAGACGCTGGCCGATTCGCTCTCGCCGGCCGTGTTTCCGCCGCTGGTGTTTCTGGTGGCGGCGGTGACCTCGTTTGCCACCGGCACCAGTTGGGGAACGATGGCCATCTTGATCCCGACGGCCATTCCGGTCGCGTTTCAGTTGGACGGGAACGTGTACGGACCGGCGACGATCATCAGCGTGGCCGCCGTGCTGGACGGGTCGATTTTCGGCGATCACTGCTCGCCCATCTCCGACACCACGATCATGAGTTCCACTGCCTCCTGCTGCGATCACCTGGCGCATGTCCGCACCCAGATGCCCTATAGCCTAGTGGTTGCAGCGCTGGCGCTGTGTGTCGGATATCTACCCGCGGCGGCGGGCGTGTCGAAGTGGGTGGGCATTGCCGGCGGATGTGGCCTGGCGGGGCTGCTGTTCCTGGGATTGCGGCTGCTGCGGAGGTGACGCCGGCCGCGGTCCGCTTCATAGGCGCAAGGCCGTATTTCGTCGGGCATTCCCTTTTTCACCTCATCGCCGGGGCCGCCCGCGATGCCGCGAAACGTGGGATTCCTGGTCGCTAAGTCGTTGCGGCACAACGCGTTAGATGATCCTGTCGGGTGCCCGATTATCTGGCCTTTACCCGAACCGCCCTTGCGGGCAGAATACCGCTTCCCTGAGAGCTATTTCTGATCCGCCAGAAGGTCAAGTCGGCGCGGGCGTCCTGGCAGGGAGGGTACGCCGGGTCAAGGAAGACCGACTGAAACAGCAAGGAGTGCTGAACGTGAAGAGATCTTATCTTTTGGCCGTACTGGCCGCCGGTATTGTGTCATTGGGTCTGATCGCGGCCTACGGCGTCGCCCAACAGCCCCCGGCCGCAACCACCCGAGCCGCGGCTCCGCCGGTCCGGGGAGGCAGCATCGCATTGATCGACGTGAACTACATCTTCAAGAATCACGCCGGCTTCAAGGCCCTGAAAGACGAGCTGAACGCGGAGGTCGAACAGGCCGAGGCCCAGGTGAAGCGGGATCGCGAGACGCTGCGGAAGCTGGCCGAAGAACTCCAGCTGTACAAGAAAGGCAGCCCGCAGTACAAACAACTCGAAGAGCAAATGGCTAAACTCCAGGCCGACGTGAGCGTCCGCGTGCAGATGCAGAAGAAGGACTTCATCGAGCGCGAGGCGAAGATCTTCCACCAGGTCTACCAGCAGATCTTCCAGCACGTGCGCTACTATGCCCAGACCAACGGCATCAGCGCGGTGCTGAAGTTCAACGGCGACCCGGTCGACCCGAGCAAACCGGAGACCATTCTGCGCGACCTGAACAAACCGGTCGTCTGGTACGCCGAGCATCTGGACATCACGCCGGTGATCCTCAACAGTCTGAACCAGCCGGGTATGAGCCGCAGCGTGCCGCCGTCAGGACCGGCCAGTCGGACGGGCCCGACGGTTCCCTTCAATCGATAAATCCTGTTGGCGGACGCCGCCTCGGCCCGGTCCCTGCGCCCCGCCGGGTGGCCCGCTCCGTTTCCCTGGTCATGGAAGACTGGCATCTGGCGGATGGAACCGACGCGAAACCAACGAACGATTGCCCGGCCGGCGACGGTCGCCGGAGTCGGCTACTGGAGCGGACGCGACGTAAGCGTGACGTTTTGCCCGGCCGCGGTCCATAGCGGCATTGTCTTTGTGCGCGACGATCTGGAGGGCCGCCCGCGGATCGCGGCCTCGATCGAGCACCGCACCGAGACCCGGTTGCGAACGAACCTGCGCTGCGGCGAGGCGGGCGTCGAGATGATCGAGCACGTGATGGCCGCGGTGGCCGGCCTGCAGATCGACAACTGCGAGATCCACGTCGACCAGCCGGAAATGCCCGGCTGCGACGGCTCCAGCCTCCCCTTTGTCGAGGCGCTGGACGCCGCGGGCATCGTCGAACAGGATGCCGCACCGCGACGGCACATCGTCGAGCAAGTGGTCCGGCTGGGGAACGAGGAGAGCTGGATCGAGGCCCGGCCGTGCTGTTCCGGAAAGACGATCCTGCAATGCGAGCTGGACTATGGCGACGAGAACCCGATCGGACGGCAGTCGCTGGAGATGGTCCTTTCGCCCGAGACGTTCCGGGAGAACCTGGCCCCCAGCCGCACGTTCGTGACGCAACAAGAGGCCGAGGCGTTGCAGGCCCAAGGCCTGGGGCAGCGGACCACCTGCAGGGACCTGCTGGTGTTCGGACCCGAGGGACCGATCGACAACCAACTCCGCTTCGAAGACGAGTGCGTGCGCCACAAGCTGCTGGACATGGTGGGCGATCTGGCACTGGCCGGGTGCGAGTTGGCCGGCTGCTTCGTGGCCTATCGCAGCGGCCATCGGCTCAACGCCGAGTTGGTCCGCGCGGTCTTGGCGGAGCAGGGAGGGCAAATTGAATTGAAACGCTGTGCGTAAGAGCGGAGCCTGCGCGATGGCCAGCCACGTTTCCAATCACGCTTCGGTCGACCCGGCGGCCCAGATCGACGACGACGTCGAAATCGGGCCCTTCTGCGTGATCGGACCGCACGCACAGATCGGGCGCGGCACGAAGCTGGAAAACAACGTCACGTTGATGGGGCACGTGATCCTCGGCCGCGACAACCACGTTTATCCCGGCGCGGTCCTCGGCGGCGAGCCCCAGGACGTCAGCTACGGCGGAAGCGACACCAAGGTCATCATCGGCGACCACAACGTGATCCGCGAAGGGGTGACCATCAATCGGGCCTCGGAAAAAGAGGAAGGCGTCACCCGCGTGGGCGACTACAACTTCCTGATGGCCTACAGCCACGTCGCCCACGATTGCCTGCTGGGCGATCACGTGATCGTGGCCAACAACACGCTGCTGGCCGGGCACGTCCACGTGCAGGATTACGCGTCGCTCTCCGGCGCGGTGGCCGTCCACCACTTCGTCACCGTCGGCAGCTACAGCTTCGTCGGCGGCGTGAGCGTGGTGCGCCACGACGTGCCGCCTTTCATGCTCGTCGAGGGATACCCGGCCAAACCGCGGTGCATCAACGTGGTGGGGCTGAAACGCAACAACTTTTCTGCCGACGTGATCCAATCACTGGCCGAAGCCCACCGGCTGCTCTATCGGGCCAAAGTCGGTCTGGACAACGCCTGGGAGATTCTCCGCTCGGGTGGGCACCTGGTGCCGCAGGTCAATCAGCTGTTGAGCTTCGTCCAGAACCAGCACGAAGGCAGCCACGGCCGAGGCCGCGAACGCAGGAGGGCGGCGTGAAGCAACTTCGCGTGGCCGTGATCGGAGCCGGTCGCCTGGGCGGGTTCCATGCCCAAAAACTTGCGGCGGCCGACGGCGTCGAGCTGGTGGCCGTGGTCGATCCGCTGCCGGCCAACCGCAATCGGGTGGCGGCCGAGTGCGGCACGCGCCCGCTGACCGATCACCGCCCTCTGTTGGATCAACTCGACGCGGCGGTAATCGCGGCGCCCACGCAACTCCACCGTCGCCTGGCGTTGGAGTGTCTCGGCGCCGGCATCCACGTGCTGGTGGAGAAACCGATTTGTCCTACGCTGGCCGAGGCGGACGAATTGGTCGACGCGGCCCGGCGCACGGGGGCCGTGCTGCAAGTGGGCCACGTCGAACGGTTCAATCCGGCCTTTGCCGCCGCCACGACGCACGCACCCAATCCGAAATACATCGAGGCCGTCCGCGCCGGCGGCTTCACGTTCCGCTCGACCGACGTCGGCGTGGTGTTGGACCTGATGATCCACGATCTCGACCTGGTGCTGTCGATGGCCCGTTCGCCGGTGCGGCGGGTCGACGCGTTGGGGCTTTCGGTCCTGGGGGGCCATGAAGACGTGGCCAACGCCCGGATCGAATTCGCCGGCGGTTGCGTGGCGACGCTTTCGGCGTCGCGGGTGAGCTACGAGCCGGCCCGGCGGATGCACGTCTGGTCGCCGCGGGCGTTCGTGGGAATCGATTTCGCCGCGCGCACGGCCACGCTGGTCCGCCCCAGCGAGACGCTGTTGCGACGGCAATTCGACGTCGAGAGCCTCTCGGCCGAGCAGGTGGAGCACTATCTTAAGCACCTTCCTGCAGAGCACTTACCGCGCGAGGAGCTGACGTTCGAGGCGGTCGACGCGTTGGCGCTGGAGGTGCAGGACTTCATCGAGAGCATCCGCGCCGCCCGATCTCCACGGGTTACCGGCGAGGCGGGCCGGGACGCGATCGCCCTGGCCGAGCAGATCCTGGCCCGCATCCACACGCACGCCTGGGACGACGCGCCCGACGGGCTGATCGGTCCGCTGGCGACCCCACGTCCCCGCGTGATTCCCGCCCCGCATTTCGACGTGGCTTCCGTCGAATCGCCGCCCGAGCAGACTCCCGCCAAACGCGCCGTTTAGCGCATGCTCACAAATCGCACCGGGGGTAGCCGAATTCGTTAGAACTGGCCTATAAAGCCGCGACCGTCGGTCGCGCCTGGCGGCGGAATTCGCCCAGACTCGGGGCGTTGCGTTAGATTACCAAAGTCTGGCGACTTCGGCTACGGGTGAGTGGCTTCATTCGGTCGCGCCTTCGTTTCGCGCGCCTTGACCCGATGAATCGGGTTACTACAAACGCGTAAGCAGGATGCGGGTCATCCCAGGTCGCGGTCCTCAAACGCCAGCAGAGCCACCAGCATCGCGACCGAGCTGTAGAGGATGCAGTAGATCGCCGTGAACCCGACGTACGACCAGGGGACTTCCTTGCCGGTGGCGATGGCGGTGTAGATGTTGAAGTGATCGAGCACGGGCAACACCACGGCCAGCAACGTGCCCACGAATGAGACAATTTCGAATTGCCCCACCGCCGAATTGACTAACACCGGCACCAAGTGCCCCAGGACATAGACGGACATGCAGATGATCAAGTTGGCCATCATGGGCAGCCGCGTCGAGATGGCCACGCTGACCGACGTCAGCACGACCGTTTCCATAAACGCCAGCGCCAAGCCGGGCAGGATCTGGACCATTTCCTGGCGGCAATCCTGGCGAGTCGGCGCGGCCTGGCTGTTTTCCCGGGCGTCGTAGACCACCTTGTACGACACACTGGCGAGAAACAATGCGCCGAGCAGGACAAACATGATGGCCACCGGAGCGATGATGCCCAGGAACTTCCCCAGCATGAACGAGCAGCGGCCGATCGGCTTGGAGAGCACCGTCAGGGCGGTGCGACCTTCGATCTCCTCGGCGACCGACTTGCTGGCGGTCCAAAGGGCCAAGAGGATCGACAAGACCATGATCAACGTCAGGCCCTCGTTCTTGACCATCACCACGTCTTCGCCCAGGGTGTTGTAGGGGACGAAGGGGAAGAGGATCAGCGCGAAGGCGCCGATGGCCAGCAGCACGTAGAACAGGGGCTGGTAGACGGCCTCTTTGGCCGTGGTCCAGGCGATCGCCGCAATTTTGGGTACGGCCAGTTGCAGCAGCAGATACAGACCCGCCAGAACGGTAACGGCGATCAGCATCCCCACCGCAACCATCCAGAGGGGGGTCAGCCACGTCATCACCGCGCCGAACGGAAGCAGACTGCTTAGAGGTAATTCCATGGTGGTACTCGTCGATCACACTCCACCGGCCCGAAGGGCCGCACCCCACTGCCCCGAAGGGCGCCACTACTTGTCGAATTCGTATTCTACGCTCGCCCGGGCCACTAGGTTCGCTCCGAGGCTAGAACCGGACGTCGAAACCGGCGAACTCGCCCGTCGCCTGGCCGGAATTCTGCTGTTTCTCGGCGATACAGCGGTCCATTTCCGCGTCCACTGCCCCGAGAAATCGGCCAATTTCCTCCGCCGGGCCTTCGGCCACGAGTTGCACCCGGCCGTCGCGAAGGTTCTTCACAAACCCGGTCACGGCGAACCGGGACGCGACGATCCGAACCGTGTAGCGGAAACCGACGCCCTGAACCCTCCCAGAGTAGTACACTTCGCGTCGTTCGACCGTCGTTTCTTCGCACACGGTTCTGCGACCTCCGAGGTCACTCAAAACTGCCAGTATAGTGTCCCGGGCGACTTCATGCCAGTGGTCCGACCCCCCGCTGTGTACTCCTCTTGACCCGATCGCGGCGATCTCTTAACCTCCCCGCCGTTATGTTGGGAACCATAGGAGTCGTAAAGAAACTACTTGGGGACTGTCCCGATTTTCGCGAAGCGAAAATGGGACTGTCCCTTTCCGCACGTGGGAGATCATTCCTGTACGAGTCCTTAGGGCGTCTCCTGGTGGGCGCGGCAACGGTTGGCTGGTTGACGGCGGCGGCCGCAGAGCCGGGCCCGCCGTCTTCGCCCGAACAGGGCGTGTTGCTGCTGCGCAACGGCCATACGATCGAGGGCAAGATCAGCCGGGTGGGCGATCTGTATTACGTGGCCCTGCCCAACGGAGAGATCCGTGTGAGGGCGGGCGACGTGGACTTCGCCTGCCGGGACCTCGAAGACGGCTACCGAAAAAAGCGCGCGGCGATCCAGTCGGGAGACGTCTACGACCATCTTCGCCTGGCCCAATGGTGTCTGCGGCATGAATTGCTGGGCCACGCAGGTCGGGAACTGGCCGACGCGCTGGCGGCTCAGCCGGACCACCCGATGATCGCAGTGTTGGAACGCCGCTTGAAGCTGGCCCTCGAGCGGCCCAAGAAGCCGCCGCATGACGACGCGCCGACCGAGCACACGTCCTTGCCCGAGGACCTCGAACGATTGGTGCGCGGCATGCCGCCCGGCACGGTCGAGACCTTTGCCCAGACCATCCAGCCGCTGTTGGTCAACCACTGCACGGCGGCGGCGTGTCATGGACCGGGCGCGACGGCGGAGTTTCGACTCTTGCGACTTCCCATCGACCGGCCTCCCAGCCGGCTGACCACGCAGCGAAACCTGCACGCGACGCTGCAATGGATCGATCAGGAGCAACCGGCCGCCAGCCGGTTGCTCGCCGCCCCAATTCGCCCGCACGGAACGGCCCAGACGGCCGTCTTCACTAGCCGGCAGTTGGGGCAGTACCAGCGGATCGTCGACTGGGTCCACCAGGTAGCCGCCCGGCCGGCGTCCAAGGCGCCGGCCACGGTCACGCCGCAGCAGAAGCCGCCGGTGCGTGCGATGCCGGCGGAATCGGCCGGTTTCCTTTTCGCCGAGCCGGCCGCCTCACCGGCGGTCGATCAGCGGCCGGCCGCGGAGCCGACGGTTGGAGACCCCTTCGGCAAGACGTTTCCCCGCCATCCCGAGGAGCCCGGGACACCGTACGTGCCGATCGATCCGTTCGACCCGGAGATCTTCAATCGGCGTTATTTTCCGGCTCGCTGACGGTTGCCGAGCGAGATTCGACGGTGGCGTTCATCTGGTCGAGCAAGCGGATCAATCCCCGCGACACCTCCGTCTCTTCGCTGATGACTTGCGAGGCCCCCGCCTTCCGCAGCGCCGTCACATTGTCCTGGTAACGACACCGCACGATAGTCTTGCAGGTACGATTCAGGCGGCGAAGTGTTTTGACGACCTGCAAGGCGACCGTGTCTTGGGGCACACAGACAATGGCCAGGCGCGCATGGGCCACGTCGGCGCGATCGAGCACCTGCCGGTCGGTGGCGTTTCCGGCGACGGTGCGGAAGCCCTGTTGCGCGTAGGGGTAGAGGTTGACGGGACTGGAGTCGATCAGGCAGACGTCGACGCCGATGGTTTCCAGTTGGGAGGCGGCCCGCCGTCCGACCGGACCCAATCCGATGACGATCGCCTCCCGGGGTACGGAGGGCTCGCCGAGGACCGCCTCGGCTTCTTCCGCGACCAGGGGCCATCCGCGCGACCATCTGAGCCCCAGCCGGAGAAGCTGCGGCGTGAGCAGGAGCGTGCCGATGGCCAGGAAGAGCATCCGGTTGTAGTCGGTTCCGGAGAGCAGCTTGGCGTCCAGCCCGACCCAGAGGAGCATGAACGAGAGTTCTCCGAGTTGGGCCAGCCCGAGGCCCGTTCCGGCCGCCGCGCGCCACGGCAGGCCGGTAGTCCGCAATGCGATTGTCGCCCCGCCGAACTTGACGACCAGGATCCCCAGCAGCGCGAGGATCAGCAGCAGTGGCCCGTCGGCCAGTACGCTCAGGTTCAGCAGGGTCCCCAAACTGACGAAGAAGACCACGCCGAACGATTCGCGATAGGGGAGAATCAGCGCGTCGATCTGGGCGCTGAGTCGATTTCCGCTCAGTGCCAGACCGGCCGCAAACGCCCCCAAGGCGGCGGGAAGACCGGCTGCCGCGGCGCCCCAGCAGAAACCGACCAGCACCATCAGGCCGAAGAGCACGACCAGCTCGACGCTCCGCAGATGGCTGAGCATCGGCACGATCCAGCGGGCGAAGACCTTGCGGAGCACGAGCACGGCTGCCACGAACAGAATCGAATTCAGCGCCAACAGCAAATACGCCCGGGCGCCGGCCACGTCGCCGCTTCCCACCAACAGCGGGACCAGCAGTGTCAGCGGCACCAGGGCGACGTCCTGGAACAGCAGGATACCGATCGCCCGGCGTCCTTGGGGCGAGGCCGTCTCTCCCCATTCGGCCAGCGCCCGATACACCAGCACGGTCGAACTCAGGGCCGTGGCCGAGGCGATCACCAATGCCGGTCGGAAGGGGACGCCCAGCGCCATGCAGGTCAGCGTGACCGGCACGGCCACCAGCACCATTTGCAGGCTGCCGCCGATGAAGAAGTACCGGCTGAGCCGCACCAGCTCTTCCAGCGAGAACTCGATGCCGATGGCGAACAACAGCAGCAGGGCGCCGGCATGGGCAAGCAGCTCGATTTCCTCTCCGCCCTTGGCCACCAGGCCCAACCCGCCGTGCCCGATCACGGCGCCGGCCAGCAAATACCCCACCAGCATCGACGCCCCAAACCGTTTGCAGACGACCCCGGAAATCAAGCCGGCGGCCAGAATAATCAGCAAATCGTGAACAAACGGAACCATGATTGATCGCCCCATCGGCAGACAAGCTTAGCTTAGTTGGACAGCGTCACTTTCACCTCTTACCCACCGGCACAAGGCCGGTGGGGACAAAGCCTCCTCCCGCAATAGCCTGCGTTCAATACCAGATCCGAAGTGGCACTGTGCGACTACGATTCCCCCGGCAATCGGTCGCCCGGGTACTAAAGCACCTCGAATCCGCCCGGCGGCTCCAGGCCGAGGTCGATCTCTCCTTGAAGCACCAATTCCAGAAACTCCCGGTTGCTTTCCAGCAGACCGGGCGTCCGCAACATTTCGGCCGGGGTGAACCAGTGGACCGATTCGACCTCGGCCGGATTGGGCACCGGCTGGGCATCGGGCTCCAACGCGCCGAGCCACCAGGCCAACTGCACCTTCCACGGCGTGACGTTTCGCCAGATCCGCCGCACCGGCTGCACGGTCACGCCGATCTCCTCGCGGAACTCCCGGATCAGGGCCTGCGGTTCCGTTTCGTCCCCTTCGATTCCCCCGCCGGGAAAGCAGTACGTCAACGGCGCCACGACCGACCGGGAGCGGCGAATCACCAGCATTCGCTCGTCGCGGACGACGATGGCGACCGCACCGCGCCGGCCGGGATCATCGGGAATTTCCTGCATGCAAACCATCCTAGCGTCGCGGCGCGTCCGCTCAACCCCGTTCCCGAGTGTCGACGCCGGGCTTATAATGCGGGAAGTTTCAATATGCGTACGTTCTCGCCGTTCCACTTCGACCGATGTCCGAAGCCGCCCAGCTCGATCCGCAGTCGCACCTGGCCCGATTCGGGCTGACGTCGTTCCGCGACGGGCAACAAGAGGTGATCTCGACCGTGTTGCGCGGCGAAGATTGCCTCTGCGTGATGCCGACCGGCGGGGGCAAGAGCCTCTGCTACCAGCTACCCGCCGTGATGCTCGACGGCCTGACACTGGTCGTCTCGCCGCTGATCGCGCTGATGAAGGACCAGGTCGATCAGCTCCAGGTGCTGGGTTTGCCGGTCACCTTCATCAACAGCACACTGCCGATGGCCGAGCAGTATGCGCGGCTGGAGCAGATCGCGGCGGGCAAGTATCGGTTGGTGTACGTGGTGCCGGAGCGATTCCGCAGCGGGCGGTTTCTCGACGCGGTCCGCGCGGTGGGGCTGAAGCTGCTGGCCGTGGACGAGGCGCACTGCATCAGCGAATGGGGGCACGACTTCCGGCCCGATTACGCCCGGCTCGGCTTCTTCCGCCGCATTCTGGGCAATCCGCCCACCATCGCCCTGACCGCCACGGCCACCGACCGGGTCCGCCGCGATATCGTCGAGCAGCTCGACCTCCGCGAGCCGCGGACCTTCATCACCGGCTTCGCCCGGCCCAACCTCTTCTACCAGGTCCGCAACATCCGCACCGAGGCCCAGAAGGCCGACGAGTTGCTGCAATTCCTCGACCGGACGCCCGGGTCGGGAATCATCTACGCCTCGACCCGAAAACGAACGGAGGAAGTCGCGGAGCTGATCGCACAGCAGACGAAGCGGAAGACCGGCGTCTATCACGCAGGCATGTTGCCCGAGCAGCGGCGCGAAACCCAGGAGGCCTTCATGCAGGGCCGCCACGAGATCGTGGTGGCGACCAACGCGTTCGGCATGGGGATCGACAAGGCCGACGTGCGGTTCGTGGTCCACTACAATCTGCCCGGCACGTTGGAGGCCTATTATCAGGAGGCGGGCCGGGCCGGCCGCGACGGCGAGCCGTCGCGATGCATGTTGCTTTACCACGCCTCGGACCGCTACATCCAGGAATACTTCATCGAAAGCGCCTACCCCGCCCGGGAAAACGTCGAGCAGGTCTACGACTTCCTCTGCAGCCGCCGCGAGGACCCCATCGAGATCACCCAGGCGGAAGTCAAGGAGCAGCTCGGTTTGCCGATCGGCAACGACGGGGTGGGCAATTGCGAGCAGTTGCTGGAGAGCGCCGGAGTGCTCGAGCGGCTGGTCGCTTCGCAGAACATGGCGATGGTGAGGCTCGACAGCGACCTGCCCACGCTGGTCGACCTGTTGCCCAAACGGGCCAAGACGCGCCGCCGCGTTCTGCAGGCCGTCGAGCGGCTGGTGGGTGTCCGCCGCAACGAGCTGGTCCAGTTCCATCCCCGCGACCTCTCCGTCAATCACGAGCTGGACCAGGCGTCGATTACCCACGCCTTGCGGCAATTGAACGAGCTGGAGTCGTTCACCTACGTGCCGCCGTTTCGCGGCCGGGCGATTCGGATGCTCGATCGCGACAAGCCGTTCGACGAGCTTCAGATCGATTTCGACGCCCACGAGCGCCGCAAGGCCGCCGAATACGAGAAGCTCAACCGGGTGATCCGCTTCGCGCTGAGCGGCAATTGCCGGCAGCGGGATATCCTCCGCTACTTCGGTGAGGCGGACGCGAAGCGGTGCGGGCACTGCGACAATTGCCGGCGGCACGCGCCCGGCGAGGCCCAGCCATCGGCCACCCTGAGCCTCGACGAGAAGGTCGTCGAAGCGGTCCGCATGGTCCTCAGCGGCGTGGCACGCACCGAAGCCCGCTTCCCGTGCGGCAAGAACCTGATCGCGCAGATGCTCTGCGGGTCGGGCAACATGAAGATGAGCAAGCTGGGGCTGAATCAGTTGAGCACGTTCGGGCTGCTGAAACGTCTGCACCAGTCGGACGTGGTCACGTTGATCGACGGTCTAATGGCGCTGGGCTGTCTGCAGCAGACTTCCGTGGATCAGGACCAGTTCCGCCCAGTGGTGAAGCTCACCGATTTCGGCGGCGACGTGATGCGCGGCAAGGCCGAGTTGGACGCCGAGTTGCCGATCCCGGCCGAACTGCTCCAGAAGATCCGCGGCGAAGCGCCCGGACCCCAAACCGTCGACGCGGGACCATCCGAAGCCGAGCCCGAGGCGCTGCCGGAGCCCGATCCGCAGGTGTTGGCGGCGTTGAAGCAGTGGCGGCGTGAACGTGCGGCCGAAGTCGGGTTGCCCGACGGCTACATCCTCACAAACACCACGCTGGACCTGTTGGCCCGGCATCGTCCCGATTCCGCGAACGCTCTTGCTAAGATCAAAGGAATCGGTCCGCAGAAGCTGCTGCAGTACGGAGAAGCCCTGCTGGCGCTGGTGGCCAAGAGGGAGGTCCCCGCCTCCCATGCCGAACCCGGAGACGCCGGGCCGGAAGACGATGCGGAGACTCATGCCTCAGGAGGCGTAGCCGTCGAGCCGGCGGCGACGCTCGGCGAACCGCAAGGCCGCGCGACGTCCGAACCGGCCGTCCAGCCTTCGCACTACTGGACTTGGCGGCTGCTCTCGGCCGGGTTCTCGGCGGAAGAGTGCGAGGCAATTCGGGGGATCGAGCGCGAAGCCGTTTTAGACCACGCGTTGCGGGCCGTGGAAAGCGGATGGGAGGTGCGGGCCGAGTGGTGCCTTGGCGCCGAGCTGTTGGAGGC
>Ga0180437_10004789_pt1 | contig 18956 bp, 20 predicted proteins | sample SS_ome_4_FD_132410 | JGI IMG/M metagenome (GOLD analysis project Ga0180437, IMG submission 132410) | Hypersaline lake sediment archaeal communities from the Salton Sea, California, USA - SS_3_D_1 metaG | ecosystem: Environmental > Aquatic > Non-marine Saline and Alkaline > Hypersaline >... | reverse complement strand
GTGGACTATTGGAACAGGCGGGGCGTGAAATCCGTATAGGGGGTCACAATGATAGTCTGTACGAGGTGTGGAAAGCAGGGTAACGGCCCCTGTGACTGCGAACAGGGTGCCGGTACGCATGACGACCCGATTCGCTACGAGAATAACGGCAGGAATGCCGCCGAACGCCGGGCCATTATGAAGAAGAATATGGCCAAGTTTGAGGCCGACGCCAAGGCTGGGAAGGTGCTCTGCCTGTCCGACCTTATCGGTCAGGCCGAACAGTGCCACATTGACGCCGTAGATAACGCGAAATAATCGCCGGGAGGCCGGATTTTTCCGATTTTGGTGCAATGGAATAGTGGAATGAGAAAAGCCGATAAATGAAGGAGGCGAAGCGATGAAGGGATTGAGCGTAAGCATCTACAAGAATCCGCTTTTCAAGGGGTGTGCCAATGGCGGACTCAGTGAGAGCCACGACAGGGCCGTTCTGGTGCCGAGCCCGGACTTCCCCGACATCCCCGAGATTTTCGAGGCCGATGATAAGGCCCCGGCAGTGGCTATGGTCAAGCGCGACATTTGTGGTCGCGAGTATCTGACGGCCTATCCGGTTGACGAGGATGGTAACATCGACAGCTCGGGCAGGATGGATGGCGGCACGTATATCTGCACATCCGACAGTCGTTTTCCTGCCGACTACCCGGTACCCCTGCACGACAGGAAGGAATGGTGATGCTCAGCAAGCGTATGGTTGTCCAGTGTCTGTTGGGCTCAAAGGACAGGGAAACCCCCTATCGCTACATACATGACGAGTTGCTCAAGGTGCTGCGGAAGCACGACGGCAAGAAGCCCACAAAGAGAATTGCCAATGACCTGCAAAAGGAGCATCCGTCTTGGACGGTGGTGTGGTCTACCGACTACGGTATGTACGTTGTCAAGGTTTGGGGCGGAAACAGCGGCTTGGATTACAAGAATATGTATAGCGGCCTCGTCGCCTATAGGTCTGCCGACGCAGACCGTCATCCGGGCGGTGGCAATGTGGTGGATTCGGAGACGTTCGACAGGGAATATGACACCAGTGCCGGGGAAGCCTCTCGTATGAGAGCTGAGAAGGTCATGACGGTTTGTCAGGACGACGGAATTGTCAACGAGGTATATCAGGTCGCCCTGATGGTCAAAGCCTGTCAGGACGCCAAACAGGCCATCCTGAAGCGCATTGACGATAAGCACGGCTACTCGGTCTCCGGGGAGCTGGACAAGCTCATCGGTTCCGTGGATTAGGCACAATTCTTTGATATTTCCGCCCTAAGTGTAGGACTGTATACGTTTGCTTTGCGCACGTGGGGATGAACCGGATGAAGCATTACCGACTCAAGCCGTACAAGCTTTCAAACGACCCGGCGACACAGTGGGCTGATTATCTGGAGGACGGCTACTACTTCGTCGAGGAGCTTCTTATCGTCCCGATTTCCAAAATCAACTACGACAACTGGAATCCGGGGAGGTATAAGTTCTATCAGGAGGCTTTTGCCGAAGGCAAGCCAGCCGACCCGGTTCGTCTTGCCCGGAGCGGCAGTCGGTTTGAGGTGGACGATGGAAATCATCGTATAGCCGCCTCCGAGGATTACGGGTATACCCACGTACCTGCTCGGGTGACGAAGAAGGTCCAAGGCCAGCCCGACGTGGACCCTCCGGCCAACTTGTATGACGAGATACACGGGCGCGAGTTGTTGTATTCCCTGCAACGACTGAGGTCGGGCCTAAATCACATCCGAGACCTGTATCTGGACTGGGGAGGCACCAGCCGCTCCGGCTATTGGTTCCGAGTGACCGATGAGAGGTTTGGGCAGGATTACGAGAGACGCTGCGAGGTGAGGGTGGACGGCGACCGTCGGCAGATGCAGATGGACTGGAAGGGAACGAAGTTCAGACACCGGGGCAACAAGGAGGCCGTCGAGAGGGCATTCATCAAGTTCATGAGGCAACAGATGGAAAGCAAGGAGGCTCGCGTGGCCCGGATTGCCGGGAGGGTTGTATCTGGCATGATTGAACCGCCTCCAAGAATGGTGGACCAAATCTATCGCTGGACGAAGGCCAAGATGGCAGCGGGGCAGGTAGCCAGCAGGCAGGCTCAGGTCGAATCAACCAAGATTGACATTGCCCGGCACGAGAAGCTTCTCAAGGAAGCTCATCAGAAGAATGACGAGGAAGAGATTGAGTACGAGATGGATAGACTTCAGTTGCTCAAGAAGTACCTAGCCATAGACGAAGCCAAGCTCAAGGAGAAGATAGAGGAGGCGCGAGCGTTTCCTCGGGTGAGAATCAAGAGGTGGAACAGGGCAGCCCGGAAGTTCAAGGTGGATACGCGGGGTTGGAAGTATGCACCTCTTCTCAAGAAGGCGGACCCGAAGAGGGTGCAGTATGCTGAAAGTCTCTGGGGTGTTATTAAGGTCGAATTGGTCAAGGGCAACATAGATACGAAGGCCAAGGCATACTGGAAAGCATCATCAGCAACACTTCGGATACAGACCGGGGGAGACCTTAAGTATGTTATCAAGCACGAATTAGTGCATTGGGCTCAATCATACATGAATGTCGCCCTATGGATAAAAGATTTTGGGCGTCCGCCGAAGGACGTTAGAACTCCCGAGTTCAAGCAGCGGATGGAAGTTCCTGCCGACCTCGCGGCCAAGCTCAAGCGTATGGGTATAGCTGAACCGGACATCCACGACTTGGATGATGTGGAGTTCTATAGCGAGTTGGCTGATACAGTGGGACTCTTCCACCATGCAATGAAGCAGCCGGGCGTGAAGGGCATGTCTCCCAGAGAAGTGTTTGACCAGATGGTAGGGGCTCATGGGGAGGCGAGCAACACGTTCTTCCGTCGTTTGCAGAAGGGCTCGAAGGCCAAGTGGAAGAAGGCCGTCGGAGAGTTCGCCAAGGCGGTGCTATGAACAGGGAAGCGAGAATAGTTTCAAGGGTCTGTAGATGGTTTTTGGCCAGTCGGATGGAACCGCCGCCTAAGATGGTTGCTCCAATAATGAAGCTTGTGAAAGAATGGGTCAAGGAAGGTGACTACGCTAACAAAGAGTTTGGCCGCTTGCGGTGGAATCTGGCCGGATGGAAATATCGAGATGTGGTAAAGCAGAGCCCAAACTATCGTCAGACCCAAAAGGAGCTGGGAATACTCCTCGCTATGGTGGAGGCGGAAAGGGGGCCAACTGATGTCTGTGACTACTCGAACGGAGTGCTGACCATACGTCTTCCGGCAGGACGCCCGGCATGGCAGTACGATTACGCAGATATTCGAGATTCAATCGAGCACGAGCTGATACACTATGGTCAGGACATACTTCAGACTGCTCTTGGCTCAGAGGGTGCGGGGCTGCCCTCTCGAAAGGTTCGTCAGCCTGATGTTACTCAGCATCTTGATAGGTACGACCCTATGGTCAAGAAGTTGAGGAAAGAGGGGATAACGCCGAGTCTTTTCCACGACCTCGATGATGTGGAGTTCTATACCGAGTTGAATGCGGCCATCAAGGAAGTCAGGCGAGTTATGGACGGAGTCGAGCCGGATGAGCGTAGGGGTGCGTTCGATGTTCTCGTTGGGCTTGCGAAGCGCAAAGGATGGGTTCGTCCCATACCTTTCTTGCAGGCTCTTCGGAAAGGAGCTGCGTCAAAGTGGAAGAAAGCCGTAGGTGAGTTGGCGAAGGAAGTATTGTGAAACAGTGGGTACAATTTGATGACCTTCCCAAGGTGACTCAAGGAGATATCATTGGGGAGATTGAGGATAGGTTCGATGTGTACCGAGCTGAAGATGACTTGGCCGGGCTCGTCAAGCCTCCTATCTTCCTGTTGCACGACATGCCCATACGCAGCATTACTGGCTATCGTAGGAATCCATCTTCGTCCGTGGTGAAGAAGTATGTCAAGATGCTGGATGCTGGACGAGAAGCACCTCCGATTCTGGTGGATGGCAGGAAGTTCATAGACGGCGGTCACCGCTTTGCGGCTTATGTCCAAGCCGGACGTAAGACGATTCCAGTTGTAGACGTAGGAAGACTTCTGAAGCTCTGGCCCGAGTGGACGCAGGGAAGGGCTAACGAACTGGAGCGCGTAGCACAGATAGCCGAGGCAATCTACAGAGACGCCATGAGCCGCCGCGTGATGGCAGGCTTTTTCGAGCCACCTCCGAAGATGGTGGATGACATCGTGAAGTGGCTGCTTGCTCTTGTAGCTTATCGTTATCGGCTCCATCTGCTCAACAAAATAGACGACTACGAAGAGATAGACTGGTCGGACGTTGTTTGGAAGGACTACAAGACGATACCCGGTGACGTTGCTATCGGCGACATGGATGACTTGGAGCGTATGGGGCCAGAGACATTCATTCAAAAACTCAAGAGGCACGTGAAGACGCTGGACAAGATAATCGCCGCGTCACCTAAACCCGTGAAGCTTGTGACCCGGAAATGGCAATTAGCATTCAAAGTAGACCTGACAGGCTGGAAGTATCTGTCGAGGGTGAGGGCTGCTGGACCACAAGCACTGAAGAGGGCATTGAGCATCTACCCGTCTGTGATTGTGACGGCACGCATGGGGGACGACAATGCAGCGGCGTGGTATCCTGTGCAGAGGAGAATCGAAGTCGAGCTGAGCACCCTAGACAGGATAAGTCTGGACTATGCCAAGGAGCTGCGAAGGACGGTTAGGCATGAGATGCGTCACTTTGCACAGGATTTTCTTGGTCGTGTCGTGGGAGCTGAGGATAAGGCAGGACTGCCATCCAAGAAAATCCGCACTCCCGATATGGAACAGAGCTATGGTAGGGAGAAGAAATATAAGCGTCCACCATCCGTGCAGAAGTTGATTGACAATCTGGAAAAGAAAGGCATCACGAAGGACATATTCCACGACCTCGACGATGTCGAATTTTACACCGTACTGGGGCGTTCGCTTGAGTTGATGGGCGACAATCTGCCCCATTTTGAGCCGGATAAACGTAAGGCGGCTTTCCTTTCTTTTGTCGGTGCCGGGCCGAAGGTGCCGGGCGCGTATCCCTTGCAGTTCATGACGAGTTTGAAAAAGTATGCTCCCGGTAAGTGGAAGAAGGCTGTCAGTGAGTTGGCAAAGGAGTTATTGTGAGAGAGGCGCGAGAGCTACTGAGAGTCGCCAGAGTCATAATCTCTGCAAGACCGATACGGTTGGATAAGAGCAGAGTGAAGAGGGAGTCCGACCGAATTGCTCAAAAGATGGTGCGTGATTTCAGGAAGCTGCCCGAAGGCGAGGGCATCGGAAGATATGTGGCCAATTTCCACACGGACGTTGTCAACGTGGCTGGTGAGACTGTGCCGGTCGTCGTGGTGGTGAAGTCGGCCTCTGGCAAGATGCCCAAGCCGACATGGATTAGCGCGGAGGAGTGTGTTATGGGTGGCGGAGCCGGGACCGTCCCCGGAAAGAAGGACCGTGCGGTGCTCATACAGATAAACGGCAACTACTATCCCCGGCTTTTCGACACGGACGTTTTCAGGAGAGAGCTGTACAAGATAATGCTCCACGAGTTGACTCATGTAGCCGACAAGTACAGGCGGTCGGAGAAGACGCGGCGGAGGGTGCCGACACTGGAAGAGCTGGACTTGGAGAAGTATTACAACGAACCGGCTGAGGTTAGGGCCTACATGCAGGAGATTGTCGAAGAGGTGCGCGGATATTTCCCCGCCATTTATGAGCACAGGGGCCGCAGGGACGCCATGAAGTATTCGCTCAAGCTGAGTGAAACTTGGGAGAGAATAGAGCCCCACCTGACCCGCCGGAACAAGAATAAGATACTTAGTGCGGTCTGGAGCGAGATACAGGATTTGATGGATGTCCAAGAAAAAGCAGCAAGTTCCGGATTTGCAGGATTGTCGAGCAATGGAGAAGTGATGAAGAGAGAGACCGAAATAGCTGAGAGGGTAGCAGCCAGCATGACGGCTACCCGGTTTACGATTCCGCCGTTCTTACCTTCGAGTAGGGAGAAGGGAGTCAAGAATGCCATCTTGATTTTGGAGAGTGCTCTCTCCAACAAGCATATTTGGAATGTTGACTACAAGGACGTTAAGGACACCCTCAACCGGGCTGTTGATAGGTCGAGAGACGAGATGTGGCAGCGGTTCTGGAGAGACCACGGCAAGGAAGAGACACCGGATGTACCCTATTATGACTCTCCCACTGGTCTGCACCTGATACCTTCCTTCTTAAAGAAGATGAAACGGTACGAGGGTGTTTGGAAGGATGAGATAATAGGGTGGGCTGAGGCGTGGTTGCCCTACACGCAGGCCGTCAAAGAGCTGAAGCCCTACATCGAGAAGGGTCGAAAGGTAGACCCCAACAAGCCGGTCAAGGAGAAGTACGTCGCACCGAGGACTTCGACGGGCGGCGTCAGACTTGTGACGGAGGCCCTGAACAAGGTTGTTGCATCACAGGCCGATGAACTGGCGCGGCGCATAGCTCAGAGTCATTTGGATACCGCCCAGACATTTCTTGACAAGAGAGAAGACCGTCAGAGCGTTTACGATTACTTCAAGCGAGATGCCGTAAGGAGACAGATAGTTGACAGGCTTGTTGAAGATACATCTTCCGGCCCAAGGACTTTCAAACCCGAGAGCTATGAGATGAAATCGGACGCGGCGGCGATTGCGAGAAAGGTGGCTGACGCGCAGGTCAAGGAGATGGTTGACAGGTATATCCACAAGAACACCAACAAGATTGGTTCCGTAGTTGAGCGCAAGGGAGGCTTGGAGAAAATCAAGGTGGCGTATGGTCGCTTGAAGGGCTGGGGATTCGAGGGTGAGCTGATTTGTCTGTTCGCTGACAGTGCCAGCTTCACTGTCAGAAACAAGGCTGTGCTCCATTTCACCCACCGGGGCACTCAGTATATGCAGTTTCCGACAACTTTCCATAGTGTCGTCTGGCCTGATGGTAAGCGGAGCGCAATGCTTTCCGAGAAGCAGATGAATGAGGACTGGGCTAAGGCATAATTCTTTGATATTTCATGTTTAGAGGAGGCGTTGTGAAATTCGACCAAGACAAAGATGGCTTTACCGAGGTGTCTTTCCGGGTAAGGGGAGACGGCCTGTTCTCGGTGCTGCGTATGCTCAGGCACATGCAGTATCACGGTGATATCGGCCACTCCTATGGCATCGTGATGGACCCGGACAACAGTGACTACACCATCAAGACCGGGTGGGACGGTGACGGCTCTGACGCCATTGACGATTTGAAGGTAAATGGCAAGAAGCTGAATAGCAAGCAATTCGACAAGGAGCATCTCGATATGGGTCGCGACAGAGAGGCCCGGATAGCCGCGAAACTGGCGGCTGAAGTCAGCTCCGAAAGAGATTCGTGATTTTTTCGCTTGTGCTTTCCAAGAGCGTGTATAATGTCTTGGTTAGAGGTACGCTTCAGCAGGACGCTGTGGCATTCTTCTCGCCCTTTGGGTGAGTGGATTGAAAACAGGAAAGGGATACTTCACAATAACGGCTCTAAGGTAGCTCAGGCTCAACCCTAACAGGTCATGCTGAGGGAGGCACAGCGAAGGAGACCGGAGGAAACAAAGGCCCTGCGACCAATGCCGTCACCCCGAAAGGGGCCGGTAATATCAGCCATACACGAAAAGGCCCCCTGCGTCTATTGGTACCCGACCCCTAAAGGGGACACTATGAGTCAGACGAAAGCCCAGAAGAGGAAGCAGCAGAAGAAGAAGGCGCGAGAGAAGCGTCATCGGAAAGAGCGCAATGTGGCGCATAATCTGGCTCCTCAGAGATGGCGGCTTGATGTTCTTTATCAAGGCTCATGGCGAGTTGGTGTTCGGTATTTTCGGCACTGGTCCGGTGTAGAGAAACACGAGGAAGAGACCGAAGACCTTCGGAAGAAAGGTGTGGAGATTGTTGCCGGGCGTATTGTGGATATGCAGGCTGGCAAAGTGGTCAAGGAGATAAGCCCTTCTCCGGCAAAGGCAGAGACAGAGGATGTCAAGGGCGCGTTGCCGGACAAGCTGGCCGACAAGCCCGAAGAGGCGAAGAAGGGCATCTTTGGTTTCCTGAAGCGGAAATAATTTCCGGATTTGTAGCTTCTGGTTGCAATGATGGGTAGTTCTTTGAAAATAACAGAGTGCGCCAGAAATGGCTGTGTATAGGAAGGGGGCAGCCTCAGATGGCAACACATGGGACATACGGAGTAACGCCGCTCGAAGAAGCGAAGCCGGTGGTACTATACACAAGTCCGGCCTCCCTCGTTGGCCCGTTGTCAGCCCGTAGCACTCTGTTTATTGATTGACGACCGATGTTGGTCTGGAGAATGAAGAGTCCCGCATTGAAAAAACACTGGGGCTTGAACGTCCTAACTGACTGAAGGCCGTAAGGGCGGGGGACGCACTCTTCCTTTGCGGGGAGGTGTTCCCCCTTCCGTTCTTTGACAAATCGGAATATGGTTTCCCAGTTTTCCTAAAACTGGGTGGTGGAATTCGGCGGGGGACATCAAGTCCCGCACCGGCCCCGACCGATAGCAGCTTCGGGCTTGCGTTGCATCGGTCAGTGGAGCGGGGTCGCACCCGAAGCGACCTCGCACCGTTTTCCATGATAATTTGCGGGAGAGGCCCACTCCAAAGGTGGAAGCTCCCACGCGGAAGCCCGTTGTAAACTCGGGGGATGCCCCGATGGAGACAATGGGACAGGATGTTTGGTCAGGTGCGTTGTGTACAGGCGCACTCAAGGCGAGAGTCATTAAGTGGGATGCCAGACCGAGCAGCCGTGTTGACTTCCTCCCGCTCTTTTCACGCTGGGGGCGACATGGTTTCGACGTGTTGTTTGAAGCGTTAGCTGCGTGTCGAGGTTGGTCAGTTGGCCTCGTAAAAAGCTGACCGTTCTGATAATCGCCAAGGTTATCAACTTCCCCGGTGCCTTCGCCCCCGTGGCGAAGGCTGCGTAAGCAACCGGGCCAAAAGAGGGTAGGCTGTCAGACCATCCCTTGAGGTTCAAAAACCTGACTGACCGGTGGAAAGACATCAACTGCCCGTTGCCCGGCGGGAGGTAGGCGTAGGGACAGACTGCTGGAAAGACAGCCGGAAGGTTTGGATGTGTACCCACGCGAGGGTGCTGGCCGTAACCAGTGAGCCGAAACATGTCCTACACACGTAGATGCTATCGTGAATGCATCGCGGACGCGAGTTCAATTCTCGCCGCCTCCACCAATTTTGTCAATCCTCACTGGGCGAGCAATCGCCTCCCTCCTTCGCCGTTCTGGCGAGACTATGGATGCGGGGACAGCGGTGTCGGGTGGCGTAGGGTGGCCTGCCACAGGGGCTGTTGCCTGTTGAACTTGAACCCGGAGGGTCTATGACGGTTCAGGATACAGTAGTGGAAATCATTGCAGAGATGTGCTCGATTGACCCCTCCAAGATTCTTCCCGAATCGAGATTTGACAACGGCTTGGCCATGGATGAACTTCACGTCGTGGAGATGGCCGTGAATCTTGAGGAGGAGTTCGGTGTCAAGATACCCGAGCGAGACTTGGAGTCATTTGAGACAGTAGGGGATATCGTCGGGTATATTGAGCAAATGAGGGGAACAGCCGAAGGGCCAGCCTAAAAAGCTGGCCCTTTTTTCTTTTCCTCACTTCTTGTGGTGTATAATGTCAATGAAGATAGTAGGTTTCGTTGCTTGGCAGCGGCAATATGAAGGAGATGCAGATGCAGAATGAGCAGGGAGCAGCAAGGCAGTCGAATCGTGATTGGGTTGTAAATCCGGGCGAACACGCCTACATGCAGGATACGACCAAGGGGGCCATCAAGACACACACCGGCCCCATCGTCATCAACCAAACAGGTCAGGAGCAACCTGTTATCTTCGATGAGGGAAAATTCCGCACAGTAAGCACTATTGAGGAGGCAGTTCGACAGGCTCCTCGGGCGGGTGAGGGCGACTATATCGTTCTTGAGAACCCGGCGGAAAACGCCTCACACCCTGAAGAAGCCGCAGTCAGTAACCTGCCGAATCTCCGGCACGGCTGCAAGGTCAACATTCCGGGTCCGGATACCTTCGCCCTGTGGCCCGGCCAGACGGCCAAGGTTATCAAAGGACACCATCTCCGGAGCAATCAGTTCCTTCTCGTGCGCGTCTACAACGAAGAAGAAGCCCGGAAAAACTGGGGCAAGGCTGTTGTCAAACAGGCGGCACAGCAGACCGGCTCGGAGGGCGACGACGAGAAGGGTGGCAAAGGTGGTAAGGACGGCAAGGATGCCAAGAAGGAAACGTCTGGAGAGGCCACCATCCTCAGCAAGGCGGAATCCCTTGACCTTACCATCGGTCAGAGGCTCATCATTCGGGGTACGGATGTCAGCTTCTACATGCCCCCGACGGGCGTGGAGGTCGTGCCGGATGAGAATGGCAGCTACGTTCGTGATGCCGTGACTTTGGAGCGTCTGGAATACTCCATCCTTATTGACGAGGACGGCAACAAGCGATACGAGCAAGGCCCCAAGGTCGTGTTCCCCGAGCCGACTGAGGAGTTCTGGACGGAAGGCGGCAAGCGTAAATTCAAGGCCGTCGAACTGAACAAGATTCAGGGAATCCACGTCAAGGTCATCGCTCCTTACGAGGAGAGTGGTAAGAAATATAAGGAAGGTGACGAGATTTTCCTGACAGGCAAAGACTGCGCCATCTACTACCCGAGACCCGAGCACAGTATTATCCAGTATGGTGACCGCATGAAGCACTACGCCGTCGCGGTTCCTGCTGGTGAGGGCCGGTACGTCATGAATCGCGAGAACGGCGAAATCAAGACGGATAAGGGGCCGGAAATGCTGTTGCCGAATCCGGTGACGCACGTCATCGTCAGGCGCGTCCTCAGCGACAAGCAGGTCAGCCTTTGGTACCCCGGTAACGTGGATGCACTGAGCTACAATCGCAATCTCCGTGCGGTTTCCAGCGAGGCAGGATTGGAGGGTTCCGCTGGACACGTGACGGAACAGGTGTACACAAGTTCATTACGCCAAGCCTATGGGACAGGTAATGCCGCCTACTTCGCTGACGCGATGCAGGCGGACGAGATGGACGCTGACTACGAACACGCCATTCCGGGTGGTATCAGGCGCGGTACCAAGTTTACAAGGCCCCGCGAACTGACACTGGATACCAAGTATGATGGCGTCCCGGTCATCTGCCCGTGGACCGGCTACGCGGTTATGGTTGTTTCGAAGACTGGAGACAGGCAAGTCGTGGTCGGCCCGAAGACCATCCTCATGGGCTATGATGAGGATTTGGAGGTGCTGACGGTTAGCACGGGCAAGCCTAAGAACACCGACAATCTCAAGGAAATCGTCTACTTGCGCGTGAAGAACAACAAGGTCAGCGACATCGTTGAGGATGTGATGACGAAAGACCATGTGTCTCTCAATATCAAGCTGTCCTTCCGCGTGGACTTCGAGGGTGAGCCGGAGAGGTGGTTTGAGGTCGAGAATTACGTCAAGTTTCTGTGCGACCATGTCCGGAGCATGCTCAAGGGTTCTATTCGACGCATGGACATCGAAGAGTTCTACGGTGACGGCGTGGCCGTTGTCAGGGATATCATCCTTGGCAAACATGAGCCCATCGGAGGCGAGACCGAAGAGGAGGGTGAGGAACCCAAGACAGCCCGTCCGGGTCTGTTCTTCGAAGAGAATGGAATGCGCGTCGTAGACGTGGAAGTCCTGATGATTCAAATCACGGATGCCCGTGTGCGGGACATGTTGGAAGACGCCCAGTTCGAAGCAGTGTCCGGCAACATCCAGTTGGCTCAGGCGGAGAAGGCTCTCAAGATTACCTGCCGTCAGGAAGACATCAAGAGGCAAAAGGCCAAGGCCGAGGCGCAGACCGTCGTCAATGACCTGAAGTTGGAGGCTGAGCGCATATCCGAAGACCAGAAGGTTCAGAAGGCCCATCAGGACGCCAAGCTCGCTCGACTAGAGAAGGACGCCAAGCTTGCGGATGCGGATGAGGCGGTTCTCGACTTGAAGGCTGAAAGGAAGCTGAGTCGTGATAAGGCTGTGTGGAACGATAAGCTGAAAGTCGCTAAGGACGAGCAGGCGATGCGTATTGAGGAACTGGAGAAGGAAGCCAAGCTCACTGTTGAGCGATTCGGCGCGATGCAGAACGGATTCAGTGAGGCACTTCTGGCTCTGTCCAGTCAGGATACGATGGCCAAGATTGCTGAGGCCCTTAGCGTCCAGCAGCTCATCGGTGGCAGGAGTGTGGCCGACGTGCTGTGCAAGGTCTTTCATGGTACCAGTCTTGAAGGCATGATGGGTGAGCTTCTTGAGAAGGCAAGTGGCTCTGGCTTTAAGAAGGTCGCCTATGAGGAAAAGTCAACAAGAGGAGGGGGTGTCGGCCCGAAGCAGGACGGTACAGGCCCTCACGGCCAAGGAGAAGGGCCGGGTGGCGGAAGAGCCGATGGCTCTGGTCGTAGGTGAAACTTTTTCTGAAAAAAGTTGTTGCGCTCCCTGTTAGATGTGTATAATAGGGTAGTTCTTTGATAGAAAGAAGTGAGATACACTTCAGCCGAGGGTTACTTCGTAACTAAAGACGAGTAACGTTCAGCGGAGCCTACAAGTGTAGGTGTTGAGGCTGGACATACTGCCGCCTCCTGTAAGGGAGGTAGCGACCTGCCGCAGGGCGAATGCGGAGCCTGTCGTGAGGTACGCGAATGTTGTTGTCCCGAGAGAGTATCGGGACCGTTATCGGTAATACGGTGCGTTAGCCACAGTGTGGCAATGACCCTTGAAAGCGACCATTGGTATCGAACTTTTCTAATTGGGTGCGGGGTGGAGCAGTCTGGTAGCTCGTTTGGCTCATAACCAAAAGGCCGGGGGTTCAAATCCCTCTCCCGCTACCATAGAAGAGCCGGATACCGAAAGGTGTCCGGCTTTTTTGTTGGAATTTTTCGGATTTTCCGGTCTCCGCTGCAATAGGGCAGTGGTTCTTTGACAGTCAGGTGAGAAAACGGAAGCGGGTGCAGGGGAGACGGGACGCGCACCCCGACGGACGTTCTCCAGTACCGAGTAGTCGCTGCGAAAGCCGCACTTAGGCGTGCAGCCACGATGTTTACATACGTGTAGGAAAAGAGAGTCGGGTTCGGGCTCTGCGAAGGTGACGGACAGAAATGCACTGCTTGGAGTGTGGTGGGGGTAGCTCCCATCGTGAGCCAAGCATCCCACCGTCTGGGACGAGCCTGAGAGCTTGCATCGCGCCGGACGCGATTTCGCGAATCCGGGTGGCTGAAACTCACCTGACTGTGAAGGAGCCAGAAGGAGACGGAAATGAAGAAAGCTGCGGTAAAGGAAGTTTGGTTGAACCGGGCGGAAGGCCCTTATGATGAGTGTGGTGCTGTGGTCTACTACACGGGCGACGAGATGCCCAAGAGCGATGACTCGCACTACAAGGATGCCAAGGGTATCCATGTGGAGCCGAATGAAATCGGCGGGGCTGTCACGGGGCAGCTCAGCAAGTGGGGCCACACGGCTCCCGAGGATGGCGGCTACGACAAGACGGACTTCACGGTCGTGTGGGAGAACGGTGATGATTACACGGGCCGTTTCGACATGCAGAAGGGCGGCACGGACACGGGAGAGGATTTCTGGACGAGCCTGAAGCAGCGTATTGAGCATGTGGCTTTCAGACGGCGTCCGGCTCACTTCACTGACGAGATTTGGGCTCGTCACTGCAAGATGTACGAGGAAGAGGGCTGGAAGGCATCCGCTGAGCACATGCTGGCGCAATGCGAACTGGCTGCTTGATGACAATTTGATGGGACTGTCAGGTGACGGAGTGGCGGCTCCCCGCGAGGGGAGTTCGCTGCTTGCGGTCAGTCGTGCCCGAGCACGTGGATTGAAACTGCTATGAAGAGCGCAAGGACACGACAACATAGTCGTGCGCCACACAGAATGTAAATTGGTGGCCCTACAGTTGGGCCACGCTTCAACAGAGGAGGAACTACGCTATGGGTACGTTCCAAAAGACCGCAAGGCGCAAGGCAAAGAACGCTCGCAAGCCGAGCAATCAGCCGAACGCGACGCTGAACCGCGCAGGCGGAACGGCGTTCGACATCAAGGACGCGGCTCTCAAGCTCATCACCATGACCGGTGGTGCGTTTTTCGCAGAGCCGAAGTTCTACAACGGCGACTCCTGTATTCCGTCGAGGGGACAGGGAGGCAAGCTGGAGGGCTTGCAGGAGAGGCTCAAGCTCGTGGATGAGAAGCTCAAGGGCTTCGCGTCCTGCGAGGAGCTGAACGATACGGCTCGCGAGGTTATCGCCACGGCAGTCGAGGTCGCCAAGGGCGAGAATGCTGAGGACTTGCTGGCCATCGCCAACTGGCTCCGTAACGACATGTACATCCGTCTGACGCCGCAGGTGCTTTTGGTGCTTGCGTCGAGGATGGAGGGTACGAAGTCGCTCGTGCGTAAGTACGCACCGTACATCGTAAAGAGGCCGGACGAGGTCAAGACGTGTCTGCTTGTTCATCGCTTCCTGTTTGGCTACAAGTCTCTGGCCAATGGTTTGAACTTGGGCCTCGGGGATGCGTTGGCTGGATTCGGCGAGCGTGGCCTGATGAAGTACGACTCGGTGGGCTTTCCGACGTGGAAGGACGTGCTGGGCTGGATTCGCAGGAAGAAGGGTTGGCCGCTCAAGGACGAGGTCGCGAAGTATTTCGTGACGGGCAAGGTGGTTGACGGTCGCAAGACCCCGATTATCTACGCTCGCAAGAAGCTCGCCAAGTGCAGTGAGTTCGACGCCGAGGCGAAGAAGTTCGCCCAGAAGTCGCTGGTGAACTGGGAGGTTCTGCGTTCGCAGTTCAAGAACGACGCCAAGAAGGTCTGGGAGTTCCTCATTGACGAGAAGCTTCTGGGCTACATGGCGATGCTCAGGAACCTGCGTAACATCCTTCAGGCACAGGTCTCGGATGAGCATGTGGCCAAGGTGTCGCAGTTCATCTCCAGCAGGCTGGCCGTGCAGCGTTCGAAGCAGTTGCCGTTCAGGTTCCTGTCGGCCCTCAAGGCCCTTGAGGTGTCGGGTGTGGACATGGCGGCTCGCAACGAGCTGGCGGCGGCAGTCGAGCTGGCGAGCAACTACGCTTGCGAGAACATCAAGCTGCCGGGCGTGACGGCCATCTTCGCGGACAACTCGGGGTCAATGACTACGAATAACGTCTCGGAGAAGTCCAGTGTGACCTGTTCGGATGCGGCAAACGTGCTATGTGGTATCGTGGCCAAGGCTGCGGATAAGCCGTATGTGTGCGCTTTCGCGACGGATGTTCGGGCTTTGAGGTTCACCAAGAACGATACCGTTCTCGGTATCGCGAACAAGGTGGGTACGAACGGCACGAATGGCCACAACACGAATGCCTATAAGATTCCGTTGTGGCTCATGGAGAATGGCGTGACCCCGGACAGGGTTATCATCCTGTCGGATATGCAGTGCTGGGATGACGGCAGCATGTCGGGCAGCGGTGGCTACCACTGGGGGAGCAGGAGTCAGGAGAAGGCTGTATGTGATACGTGGGCGCAGTACGTTGCCTCGTCTGGAAAGGCGAAGGATACTTGGCTGCACTGCATCCACCTGAACGGCTATGGCGATGCCATTGTTGACGATGGTGGGCACGTGAACCAGCTCTCTGGCTTCAGCGAGAAGGTGTTCGACATGCTGATGCAGACCGAGGGCCTTACCGAGGAGGAGCCGCTCCCGACTGTGGAGCAGGTCCGCCAGAAGTGGACGGTAAAGTAAGCAAAAGGAGGGAAATTCAGAGGCCGTGGGGTAAAACCCACGGCCTTTTTGCTTTTTGGGCGTTCTACATAATAATTCTTTGATATTTGCCCCCTTGTTGAGAACCTGTTTGCGTTCGCAAAGGAGGAAGATATGCCTACATACAGAGCAAACGTGACCAACAGACAGCAAGACCAGCTCGAAGAAGCCCAGTTTGAGGGCGGTGTGCCGGTCTTCGACAGTGCCAAGACAAGAGTTGTTTCCAAGCTTGCCCCGCAGGCAGCCGCCCAGAGGACGGCCAATGCTGGCAGTGACCTGCGAAACAACGCCGGAGTCATTATGCCTCATGATGACACGCCGAGTCGCATGGTTGAGGAAACACAGGGCAAAGCCTAATCAGGGCTTTTGAAAGGATGTGTCGTTGGCGTAAGCCTGCGGCTCGTCTGTTTTGCGCAAAGGAGGAAAGTGATGGATAACGTTCAACTCGCAAAGAGACTGGTGAGGTTGGCGAAAGTGCTGGCTGCGGAAAACGGCGAAGACGAAGTGGATGAGCAGTTCGCGGCCAAGGTTCGCGCTCTCAAGACCCAGATGAGCAAGCTGGGCCAGAAGAAGCGTCGTCGTCTGAAGCAGTATGGCATTGGAGTCATTCGTCCGAACGCCACGGTCGAAGAGCTGGTGGATGCCCTTTCGAAAGTCCTTGCGGAGGCGTAATGAACCGACATGAGCTTGCCAAGGAGTTGGTGGGCTTGGCGGATGACCTGATTGCCGAAGTAGGCGACGCGGAAATCGTCGAGCCTGTAGAGTCGAAGCCTGTCAAGACGAGGCGCACCAAGAAGGTTAACGCTCGTTCTTTCCTTGGTAAGTGCGTTGAAGCCGAGGACAAGCGAGAGCCGGAACCCGGCAGCACCCTTGACATGCTCGACAAGATGTCGGAAGAAGATGACAAGGCTGTCGCGAGTGCGGGGATGAAGATTGGCTCCGATAGGCGTCGCAGAAGGAGATTGACGGCAGCCGTCAAAGACTTGGCCGATGTGGTGTCTGTCCTTCCTGAGTTTCGGAAGAAGCAGCATGAGATTCGGAAGAAGCAGGAGGAGCAAGACCGCGAATTGAATCGCTTGAGGATGGAAGCATCAAGGGAGGTCGAATTGAGAAAAAGGGAACTCCTGAAAGCGATTCAGAAGGAACTGGAAACCTATTTCAAGAAGAATGGAATGGGTGTCCGGAAATCGGATAACGACGGTGGTCTTGTCGAGGTGTTCATCGGTAGCGAAGACGGCGTCAAGCGATACCAGAGCAAGGTATCGGCGCATATTGTCGTGTATCACGAGCTTAGGGCCACTTTCATGCTCCGTAACGAGGAATTGGATGACGAGGAGGGGATACTCTCTTCGAAGAACACGATTCCCAAGCTCATGCAGGTAGTCAAGAAAGCCGACAAAGCTGACTTCTGGGAAGGGGTGGCACTCATATGAGACTGAGAACATCAGCCAGATTGAATTTGAAGAAAGAGAAGGCGGTTGGCCGGGAGGCGATGTGGGTCGCTTATGACTCTGCTGGAGCCGCCCATGGCTTTATCACCAAGCTTCCCGACACAAGAACCGACACTCATCCGTACAAGGTCTTTGAGTACAAGTACCCTTGGGTGCCATCCACAGCGGACAGGAATCCGGGCTACGAGATGCTGGGCGTTGTTTACGTCTATGGCAGAAAAGGCTTGGATGTGGCCTTCAAGCTGCTGAACAAGCGTCGCAGGTTTGAGCAGTATGGCGATGTAACGCCTCAGTATGGATACAGGACTGCCAAGACAAGGTCAGCCCGAAAGGCGGTAGAGCTTGTCAAGATTCGTGGTGAAATGTTTGAACGCACTCCTCGTTTTATGATTCGATTCAGGGGCAGTAACTGGGGCGAACTCTATTGGAATATGCGAGGCTATGTGGCCGAGCGTGGAATTCCGGTTCCTTCGTCCGACGGTGGCGGAAAAGCTGTTGGCTTGAGCATCGGAGAGAAAGGCTTGAGTGCCTACAAGCGAGAGATATCACGAGCCAACCGCGAGTGGGCTTCGCTTGAACGGAATGCGAGCTTGAAAACTGCCGCGCTCGAAGTCAAGGATTCCAAGAGCTTGGGTTCGAACCGGAGCACAGTGGCGCGTGGCCTCCTTATGTTGGCTCGTCAGCTCGTTGGGGGAATTCCCAACTTCCAGAAGTTCGTGGACGAGTATGAGGTTGACGATTATCCATATGGCCGGTTTACCACTACTGCGAAGTGGTGGGTGGAAGGTCGTCCGGGCAGGCAGCGTGTTGTAAGGACAACTGTTGACCCAAGGACGGGTCGCGTTAGCAAACCCCACAAGACGACCTACGGATATGGAGCCACCATCGGTCTAGCGGGAGGCCGCGTGTATCCCATTGTAGGCAGCCCCGGACAGATAAGTGTTATGAAGTCCAACATGAAACACTCCGAGGGTACTTTATTTGCCGATGACCCGGCATATAGAAAGGTTGCTGATGCTCTTGGAATACGGCTTGGCCCCAAGAAAGTCGAGGTAAAGACGACTTCTAGTGGTGCATTTATTGATGGACTACAGGGCAAGGAAACCACAATTCGGGAGATTCTTGAGATTGGGGGTCTTTCCAAGGAAGACCTTGACGATGTGGATAAGGTCCGTCGTAGGGATAAGTTCACTGAGTCACAGTGGATTGTGGTTTTCAAGAGCGACCGTCCGGATTATGTGATAGTGGTCAAGCAATAAAAAGACGCCATCGAAAGAACCGATTGGAACGGCGAAAGAGGACACGTGATGAACAGACAAAAAGTAGCTCAGGAACTGATAGCGATTGCCGAGGATTTGGCAACGGCAGGTGAGGTGCCCGAAGCCTTCAAGAAGCAGTGGAAGAAGAACGACAAGGGCAAGAAGGACGAAGGCGGCAAGAAAGAAATGCCGGACTTTATCAAGAAGAAGATGGAGAAGAAGTCCTCCCTGCGGCGTCGTGGGGCTCAGGACTGGCCATACGCCGCTGTGACGTTCAAGAAGAGACACGTATCTTTCCGGGTTTCGTTCGGCCCCAATGAACAACCGCGTACGGGTTCAGAGCCCTATAGGCCCAGTGTTCAGAGTGGCATTGTGAGGGTATTCCAGTTGCTGAATCGCATGGGCGTCCCCAAAGAGAACGTGGAGGTGATAGCGTGAACAAGCAGCGAGGAGCGCG
>Ga0180437_10004787_pt1 | contig 18966 bp, 13 predicted proteins | sample SS_ome_4_FD_132410 | JGI IMG/M metagenome (GOLD analysis project Ga0180437, IMG submission 132410) | Hypersaline lake sediment archaeal communities from the Salton Sea, California, USA - SS_3_D_1 metaG | ecosystem: Environmental > Aquatic > Non-marine Saline and Alkaline > Hypersaline >... | reverse complement strand
CAGTTACTACAACAGCCTGACGTCCGGACCGCCTCAATGAAGCAACCTTATCCGGCCCGACCAGAACCGCATATTCCGATGTAACAGAACCTGTTCGAGGTTTTTTCGATAGCTCACCCCAATCCCATACAAATATTTTCCCATCGGAAGATACGGCATACAGGAAATTTTCATAAGTCGATAAAACCCTTATTCCCTCATTGCGAGGCAAATCTATTTTCATAAGGCTATCCTCTTGATTTGCAACAATCATTATAAGGATAACTACAACAAAACCAACAATAAACAAAAACGCCGGTGGTTTTTTATTTTTCACTTTATCCATGTTTACCTGCAAGCTTAAAATACAGTTAAGATTAACAAACCAGCGTTACAATATCATTTGTTTTTAACTCTTTGCTGAATCAGACCAATATATCTATCTGCTAATTTACGACGATCAAAATGTTCACATACAAATTCATACCCGTTTTGTGCATGCCGCTTTGCCAGTTCGGGTGAATTTTTATACATACGCAGTTTGTCAGCGATTTCCTGTGCATTCTCAGGCTCAACATAGACACCGCTTTGGGCTTCTTCAGTTACAAGTTTTCTTGCCGCACCATCTATAGCAATTATGATAGGTCTTGCTGCTGACATAGAATCAAACATTTTATTAGGATAAACCGTTTTGAAAGTATCGACCTTTTTGAGGACTATAACTGAAACATCACACGTATTAAGATAGGCACCGACTTCTTTTTTCGAAACAGGTTCAATAAACTGTATATTTGTAAGGCCTTCTGCTTTTGCCTTCTCCATTAGAGCCTGTCGCTCCATACCTCCGCCAACACAAGCCAGCATATACTTTGGTTCGTTTTTTAATATCTTTGCAGCGTCGATTAATTGCCACAAATGATTAGCTCTACCGTGAGCGCCTATATATAAACCAACATACTTATCCTTCCAGCTATGTTTTTTTATAACTTCCTGGTCTTTGGGGCCGGGCTTGATGAGTTCGAGATCTGCAGCATTTGGTATAAGCCAGACTTTGTCTTCAGGCACTTCTTTATTTTTTATGAGTTTTTCTTTAAAAGCCGGTGTCAGTACATTAATCGCTGTGGCCCTTTTATATGAATATCTTTCCATACAAAACATCAGTTTAATCAGGAGTGGATTGGATACAGCGCCGGTGTCTATTGCAGATTCCGGCCACAAGTCTCTGGCCTCAAAAACAAACTGGCATCTCTTAATTGCAGAAATAAGTATCCCAAGTGGTCCAACTGTTAACGGGGGGCTTGAAGACAATACGATATCATATCTACCCCTTGCAAAAAACAGTGCCCCCAAAAAGCCGAAAAATAAAAATGTAACGTACGCCCACGCTCTCCAAATAAAGTTTCTATCATATCGTTTAGATGTGTGAACCCGGATAACATTCAATCCTTCACCAGGTTTTTCATATCTAAATATTTTTCCCTTATACTCCGGCAGCTTTCTCCCTGTCGCAATATCATACATACTGGCAATAACAGTTATCTTATGCCCAAGATTAGCCCAAATCCTTGTCATCTCATTCCATCTTGCACCTCCAGGAACATTCATATCCTTCATATAATACTGATGAATAAGCAATATTTTCATGGCCGAGTCTTAAATCTGTTGTAAATAATCAGTTGAATGTTATATGCGTTGTTCTATCTTTAGAAAAGGTAAAAGTAGTCTTTTCATAATTATTAATTGAATTCATTCCAACCATATATTCCTGTTGGTCTTTTTCAAGTGACCACGATATAGTATCGTTATCATGCAGAACCAAGTCTTTCAAGGTATCACCCAAGCTAATTAGTGTTATTATTCTCAGTGGCAATCCACAGTTTGTAGTGCAAATCAGTGCAGGTGCGGGCCGACGTTGGCCGTAATAAAGCGATTGCCATCCTGCGGGAATGTTTTCATTGCCATATTCACATTTGCAGATAAGTTGTTCTGTGGATAATACTGCAAGGCATACCAAGCCATATTTGCTATTCATTTTTATCATATTATCCGAGAAATCATAATCAATATCTGCAAGATTCCATACAGTTTTTGATTCATGTCTGCCACTTCCTAAAACATCATCTACGACCAGCCAGCATTTGTCGTCTAAAGTCAAAACCGCTCTTTGGTGAATAACATTCATGCCATCCCTACAATAGCCGTAATGTCGACCCTGAAAGATTTGTGTATGGCCGGACTTAAAACTTTTATGTATAATAAGCTTTGATTTTGTCCAGTCATACCACATAAAGCTTGGACCTTTTGACATTTGGTTTTTGCCGTCGATAGTTAGTGTGTTGTGTGACGAAGTTGAGCTGAAATAGCTTTGCCACGGTTGCTCGCAGTTATATATAAATGTTCCACTGTCACAAAGAATATTAATATCCTTATACCAAAGGTCCAAAGACAGCATATCAGCATGTGAGGGCCTACTCTTGTAAGTATGGCATCTTGTCATAGCCCAAGTTTGGTTGCCTCTTAACGTATAATAGCCTCCAATATTAAAACTGCAACTTTTCCTTTCGACACTTTTTACTGGAGCATTTTTTGCATCGGGGCCAAAAAACCAAAGCAAATCTTCATCCCATTGACCGGATTGATATAGTTTTGTGCCTTGAAATAAATAGTTCATTGCATTTAATACAGGTCTGTAATCGAGATAACTACAGTTATTCAACGGGATTATTAGTGAGCCATCATTAGCGCCATAGTTTGGTATTTTGCCATTATAATCATTTTGCATCTGATAAAGAAACTCGCCTGCTTTCTGTACAGCATTCATAAGCTGTTTATTAAAATGAATATTATTCAAATCAGCCAGCCTGATTGTCCATAAACAATCTTGCAGCATCAAGCGATGGTAATTCATTGATTGTTGTATATATGAACCATCCCGGTCAATTTGCTTCAAGACTTCATTTGTAAATATTCTTTTGCCCACTTCAAACCATCTTTCCGATTTTGTAAGCTCTGGAAATAATAGCCCTATGGTATAGATACCAGCGGCTTCAGTAATTGAGTGATTGGTATTTGTAGATATTGCAAAATAAATATTTTTCTCAATCCGATCTGCGTGAACTGCCATGGCAGTAACAAGTTGTGCCTTTCTTTGAATTGTAGAGTATTGTGATTGGGCGAAGCCATAATATGCAAAACACATAGCCATTAGCCGGATAGCACACTCCTGTCCGCAAACATAATTGTGGCCCATATTAGGCTGGTTGGCTTGGAGCCAGGATTCAAAAAGATTCCAAAACTTTTCACTATATTTTTCATCACCGGTCGCTGCATAAGCCCTAACCAAGGTATATACCCACGCAAATCGTGATGGTTCCCATATAAATTTAATATCGCCAAGCTTGGGATCATAAATCGTTACATCAGACCAATGTTTAGATACCAATGCCTGGCCGGTCAAGGGACTTGAGAGCCAGTCAACACTGTCTCCAAGATCATAATATATATCAAAAAAGAGTTGGAGCTTGTTATCTAATATCTTATCTGCATGATTTACAATATTATCAGCATAATATTTGTTTAATCCCGGCAATTGCTCGCTTTTAAAGAAAAAATGTTTACCGTTGGCCGTGTTAGACTTAAAGAAATCTTCCAGTTGGGTTAGATCAGGCTTGAGCCATTCAATGAGGTCAATTTCAGACCACAGACGGGGAGGAAATTTGCGTTTCAGCAGTCCAAGCCTTTTACGCAAAAGATATTGTGCAAGAAATAGGCATTCACCGAAACCTTTGCAGCGAATTATTTTAAACATTTTAGTTATTGGTAACATTGGTCTTTAGATATCAACGTCGATAGCTTTTTTCATTTCATATGCATTTTGTAAAGCAACTATTTTTGCACAAATAGTCCGTCTTATCTTGTTAAAAATCTCATATTCTTCACCATGCTCTCCGTTCAAATCTTTAAGAATTGCCTTTTCACCAGCATCGACAAGCGATGTTAGAGGGCTTTTATAATAACTTGCTCTGAAGTTTTTGTTTATTCTTTTTATTATACCGTTCATATAATTCCTGGCATCTCTTCCCAAATTAGATATTTCGGAATTGTCTGATTGTAGAGCTTTATCAGTTAAAATTTGCAACGTGCTTATTAAATGAGAGTCTTCTATTCCTTCCCTTAAAGCTTCATAGGACAATGTTGGCAAGATATCTCCCTGCCATGTCGGATATGTCAACAGATAATCATTCATTCCAATGGTGTTAAGAATACCCGCCCTGCTATCCATATCATCAAAAGGGTCAAGAATTGCATCGCGATAAGCATAGCTAAACACAAATCTGCCATTCGTAACGAAAGGATAAATACCATGAAGAAACCGGTTATACATTGGCCTAATACTCGTGCAATGATATGTAGTATAATATGATAGTTTTTCCGGATTATTTCTAAATGCTCGAATCACATTTGAGTTGTAACGCGCCACATACTCTACAAACACATCGAGTACTGGCCTCAACGGTTGCAGATAATTGATATTGTCACTGCGTTCATATTGGTTTAACTCTAACTGAACATCATAATTTAAGTTGTGTGTTGACCATGTTTTAAGCCCTATAGATTGCGCAATACGTGAGCACAGATATGCCACTCTTCTCCTATCTGGTTTCTTGAAGGGCTCATCTTCAAAAGAGAAATATATTTCCAATCCGTAAGACTTACCTAAGTCGGCACACTGTTTAAGAACTTTACCGTAGATCTTTTCGAAATCCGGAAATGACTTTGTAAATTCCGGTTTCGGACCTTTCAACCTACGCCAAACAACACGAGGATTACCAAGCATTACAAATATCTCTTTGGTTTCGGGATATACTTTTCGAAAAGACTGCAGTTGGGATTCCAAAACATCAAGATCGCCAAAATATTCAGAGCCGGATCTGACCAAACCAACGTTAGGGCAAAATATAGGTGTCAATCCATGCTTTTTCATATCATCGAGGATTCTGAGAGGATCGCTATGGGAAACCTTCCAGTATGGACTATGATAAAGTAGATGCTTCACCTTATTTGTTAGCAGGCTGACAGGGAGAACATCGACCAATAATTCCATAGCATATACTTCTTCACCATTTATGTTGAGCGTTACGTTGCCCTTGTATTTTCCAGGTTGAGACTTTTGAGGTATGCTAATTGTCAGCCAGAACTGACAATTTGAGTTCTCAGAGATGTCTACTTCAGGGTTACTAAAACCTAAGTAGTCAGGGCACTTACCATATGTTTTTGCCCAACTCCAACCCCATCTTTGGTCATTAAAACATACCTTGCGAACATCGATCATGTCAGAGGATATCGAATCTTTTTCACTGAGTAAGTCACTTACTTTTACGCTGACAGCAGACAAATCCTCAAAAGCGTGTATTACAAATGAAGCTGATTCAATCTGTCCTGGGATTTCAAAACATTTTAACGACAGGCCCGCATGCCCATAATCGGCAACACTGTTTGGAAATACTAGCTTCAAACAATTTACTTGGTATGCAACAAAACCGAGTTTTCTACATTTATCCGAAGGATTAATCTTTTTGCTTTTAGGAACATATTCCACTCGAGTCAATCCACGTTCGGCACGCTCTTCTTCTCTGAGTCTTAAAAACTCCTGTTGATCCATAGAAGCCAAGCGGATATAGGAAATAAGTATTTCTCTTGAACCAGCCTTTGGCATTGATATCTTAAATTGAAGTGAACCATCTATTGCTCGGATAAATTGCCGTGGGGTTTTTTCACAGAAAACACGTGCAAGTTTCCATTTGTTATCTCCTTCGGCTTTGAGCCATCCAACTTCCTCATATTGATTTTCTTTACTAAAATCTGTCCGAAATTTAATTCTAACTCTCTCATCTCTCGCCGACTTGTCCTTTTCTTTTTGCCAAGCACGGTCTTGATATAATATCTCCAGGATCATATTATTTTTTGGTAGCCCTTTATTGTCAATATCAAGTGGAGTAAGAAATATGTCCGCCTCGGCTTCCTTTTTAATTACTCGATATGATATATCTTTCTTTTTTCCTGCCTGGCCCCAGGCATCGCGATTTACGAGAAAAATCGGACCTATCTTCTCGAAATCAGATAATTGCCCTAAAGATTTGACTATCGAATGTTGCCCTTTAGCGGGCTCAAAACCACATGTATTAGATGTGACATTTGTTAAACAAACTATTATTATAAAACAAATATTTTTAAGTACAGAATTCATATATATTTACAAAAATAGACTTTTCCAGCCTTGAAGATTGTGCAGTATGTTCTTAATCCTCTCGCGAACTTTCTTTGAGAAATTTTTCACTGTTTTGTAAATTCAGAATTAACTTGCCTATTTTTGACAGGATGGGGGCATCAATTTGCTTGAATTCAAAATCAATTTGTATATCTGATAAATCAAACCACTTCTGACATTCCTCTGCAGGCAAAATAGATTTCGGGATTGTAATAAAGAAAACAGCTTTCCCAGCTTCTTTTTGTCCGATCTGCACAAAGCGAGCTATTTCGAAAATTCGATGGTGACGTCCAAAAACCAGTCCGGTCAGCGAGATCCTTTTATTGTTTTTATCGAGGATATAGTCGCCCTCTCGTCCAGCTTCGATTTTAAACTCTTCCAATATTCCATTGGTGGATTTAGTAACGGAAATCTCATCGCCTGTATCGTAACGGATGAAAGGAGAGGCTGTGTTATAATAAGATGTCCCAACCAGCTTGATTACTCCAGAAGAATCGCCTTTGATTGCTTCAGCAAAACCATATGTTTGGAGCGGAAAGAAAAGGAATTTTTGTTTTTTTTCCCAGGCAAGAACAGCCCGTTCAGTATGACCATAAAATGAAAGAGTCGGAATTTTGAAAACAGACTCAATTTTGTTTCTAAAATGTGGGGCGGGGTATTCAGAGCTCAAGAATGCTCCCTTCAAATTCTTGGCGAGCATTTCTGATAGTTGTTGGTCCTTGGTCTCGCAATAACTTGCAAAATCATATATAGCACTCGGATAGCCGTGTAGAAACTCAATCTTGTTTTTTCGTAACACGCGACGAAGTGCCTGGGATATTTCTTTGTTTGGGTGATAAATATTAACTGCAAACTGATGTCTCAAAGCATCATAAGATACTGTTTTCTGGTGCATGTTTCCTCCGCCGAATCCCAACTTCAGAGATCTCTGAGTATATCCAATTGCTCCCCAAATTCGGTGGATGTGAGACCACTCATGACCTATAGCAGAAGGAAGAATGTAGAAGCTTAAGGGAGAGCCGGAAGAACCTCCTGTATTAACAATGTATCTGCCTGATATTTTTGTAGATCGGTGCTCTATGTCACATGCAGCCAACATTTCCTTTGTGACTACTGGAACGTGTTTAAGATCATCAAAATCTTTCAAATATATAGGTTTAAATCCAGTTTTTCGATACAATTTTTCATAAAAGGGAACGTTATTATAAGCATAATCGACAATCCAGCGAACCTTTTTGTAAATAAAACTCTTTTTTTGGTACTCGGGTAATTTGGAAAAGGCATTGATTTCATCGATTCGTTGTCGATATATTTTTCCGAACACAGGCCTCCACTTATAAGGAACAAGCGATATTGCTTTTCCCACACAAGGAGGTAAGGACATTAAAAGGAGCTTCATTTTCTGAACATAATTCATGAATTTTTAATCCCGAGCAACTCGGTCAACATAATCCTCATCGATTTAAATGTGGCAATTCTCAAGTATCTCCAATTTACCGGGTTAATCCAAAAAAGACATCTTTTGAAGATTCTTTTTTTAACCTGCCTTTTCCAGAACACCTGGTATGCGTCAATGTCTTCAAGGGGCTTACAGTGTTCTCTAAACTTTTGTTCTCGAATGCGGCATTGTTCGAGTTTAACCAGGCAGTTTTTCATGTGCGTAAAATGCCATTGAAAAGAAACTATTTGAGATTTATTAAAGACTATTTCCAGCACTGCTCCACGAGAATACTTTCCCCTGGATTTGACAACATGACCTGCATGTTCATATTCTCCAAAGAGAAAATCCCCCAAGCTGTAAGCAATAAATTTCCCATCGTTTCTTTGGCGAAATCCATGAAGAACATGGCTGTGGTGACCAACTACTGCTGATGCACCGGTATCAAAAATCTTTTCACCGAGTTCTACGTCAAAATCCGTAGGATACGAAAAATCACAATATCCCCAGTGGGGCATTACGATTACGTGATCAACCTGTGTCTTCAATTCTCGAATTTGTGAACATATCAAATCCTCATCCAGTGGGGCACAACCATATTCATTATTAGTGGCATAAGTGGCTTGGGTGCCCTCCCATGTGTATGACAAAAAACCTAAGCGAACACTTTCAATTTCTGCTATTTTGGCTTGCGAGGCTTTGCTTAAGTTATAGTCAGCACCAATATGTGAAATTCCGATTTTGTCCAGCCTGTCTATAGTCTCTTGTAGGCCCGTTGCACCATGATCGCAAATATGATTATTGGCAAGTGTAACAAGATTTATGCCCCACTGTCGCAGTTTTTCCTCGCGACCACATTGGCTGCAAAGAAGAATCTTGGGGGAGTCGATTGGCTGACAGCTTGTAATTGGAGATTCGAGATTGGCAACGGCATAATCGGCTTTTGCGAAAACATCAACAACTTCCTCGCTTAGCTCAATCTCTCCTGAACCGAGAAATATATCTCCGACAAAAGCGATTACGGCCTGACCGCTATTCATAAAATGAGTTCCTTTTTCTTGCAAATCAAGAAAATGAATTTATAAAAATCGCCTATTCATTAAATAAGAGGTTATGACAAAACAAACAATCGTTTGATTCTGACCTTTCTGGTTACAGTTATGGGATATCGCTCCCATTTCAATCTTGCCACTTCAATTGATTGTGTATTCGATGATACGTATCCAACTGGGATTCAGTAATAATGTTTCCTGAGGCGAGTGTCCGACAGAAGTCTGCAAATACATCTGCCCATATTAGAGTTGAAAATAATTGGCTATGGCGAAGAACACCTTCACATAATGTTTGATACAACTGACGGTCATCATACAAACGAAGTATAGCCCGGTGTAATTCTTCATAGTTTCGAGGAGCCACTAAAATACCTGATGAATCATCAACTATTTCAGGAATATTTTTCCAAGCTGTTGTTATAACTGGCAATCCTGCAGCAAAAGCTTCTACGATCACACCGGAATGGCCTTCTCCAGAGAAATAAGTTGGGAACACAAATGCATCATACTTCTTTAAGGTTTGCATCACATTTTCGGATTCAAGTGAGCCTCGATAACAAATAGTTTGAGGGCCATTCATAAAATCATCTTCAGTCATACCATCAAGCAGGAAGCCATAAACATCAACCGTTATATCTTTAGGAAGTGACTCGCAGGCTTTAATAAGTTCATTAAGTCCCTTAGATGGCTTGACGTCGCCAACATATACATACCTGCGACATTGACGATTAGGTTCAACTTGAGCAATGTCCTTGGACATAGTACGGTAATTTGGCATCCACGAAGTATTTGGTATTTGATCTTCTCGAGCGGCCAGATATGCCTCATAAGTTTCCGGAATATACACATCAGCTCTTGACAACATTGCAACAACTTTTCTCAACACTTTTTTATTCACAACCTTAAATTCCGGAGGCATACATCGATGACTTGGACCTCCAAATTTCCTAATGATTAGAGGTTTAGAATGCGAACGACATAACCGAGAAACTATGAGTACTGTTTTCCGCAAAGATGTGTTTGTTGTAAACAAGGCAACAACATCGGAATTGATTATTGCTCGTTGAATATTCCTGTAAATATTTATAGTTAAATACAGCCTCCTCAGCAATCCGGCGCTAGGCCTTGAGGTTGATACCGCTTCAACAGCCAAGTCATTAAATTCATTCAATGATTTGACCATTTCTTCAAACGCCACTATACACCCTCCTAAATGCGCCTCTTTTGAATTCATTGGGCCGATCATGAGAACTTTATACTTATTGTTTTTCCCAGTAATTGATGTCATGTGAGTTGAAACTTTCTTGTGGTTTTCATGGTAATCTTTGGCATAATTTATAGTCTTTGAGCCAATGCGTCTCCAAACAGCTTGAGCATGGAATCGATTCGTCTTCCTATCCTAAAATCCTCTGCGCGTTTTCGACCTTTCTCAATGGCCACAGTTGCTTCAAGTGGAGAACGATTAATCGTCTGGATGACCGCTTTTCTAAGTGATTCTGGGTCGTCAGGGGGTACCATGATTGAATCGGTATTTTTTAACACTTCAGGAATAGCTTCGGCGTTACTGGCGACCACCGGCAAGCCGGCTGCCATTGCTTCCACAAGCACCAAGCCGAAACCTTCCATATGGGTAGGATGTACAATTATATCCGCAGAGGCCAACAAGCGAGGGATATCTTTTCGATACCCAAGGAATCTAATCCAGTCATTCCAACCGTTGTCCTTGATTTGTTTCTTCATCCCGTCAATCATCTCGCCACACCCGGGGACATTGGTATCAGGTTCACCAACTAAGAGAAGATGGAGATTACTTTTTTTAAGAATGGGTCCCAGTGTGTCTACGAGAGTATCACAACCCTTGTACTTGGCGAGACGTCCAACATATAGAGCTATCCGACTATTTTGTGGAATTCTAAGTTCTGTGCGTATGCCTTGTCGATCAGCAACCGCTTTGAAGCAATCATCCGGAATTGCATTGTAGATTGTGCGTGTGTATTGTGGTGGAGTTCGCGAATAGTACACCCAAGCCTTTGAAGCATAGTCTGAAATAGAATAATACCTAATATGTGGATTGCAACGAATCGAAAAACGCCATAACCAATGTCGAATAGAGTTCTCCCGGTCACGCCTGAAGACCTGATGTAATCCTGCAAGATGCCACGATTGTGTTCCTCTTACTGCCCAAGCTGCAAGAACAGTAGGTGACACCATGGATGTTTCGACAATGTCGTATTTCTCTTCCTTAATTAACCTTCTCAAATTCAATATAGCAGGTATTATGCTAGCAATTGAGGGGCGGACCTTCATCCTGAGGAAATGCACCTGGGGGATACCTCTTTGAAGTAATTCTTTTTTCGCTTCCAAAACACCAGGCATATCTTCGGTGTACATGCTAAGTATATCAGTGTGGATTTTCCGTTTGTTCAATTCCTGGGCCAGTTCTACTCCCAGCCGCTCAGCTCCGCTCAGTTGATAGAACTGTGTCATAAAAACCAAGACTTTCATTTGTGCTCTTCGACCCTTTCTGCTGAGACTTATCCAAGGTATATTAGAAAAACTTTAAAGCATACCAAGCGAGGTGACCTACGATTACAAAAGAAAACCAACCAATTTTAATAAATCGTGCCTTATTCATAGTGGATGGATCATACTTATCAGGAATTACCGCCAAAATCAACATGGCCGGTAGAAACTGTCCATGATGGCGGTTTTCCAGCGAAGTTACTGCTATTGCCAAGAGTGTTATTACTGCATAGAAAGCCAAGTAACATGCCACTGGAGCTTCGGGTCCTCCTCTTATTGCTCGTTTAAAGAAGTCCATCAAGCCCAGGATTATCGCTGGTGTAATCCACACGAGATATATCCCATGCCAGCTCTTTAGCCAAACATATTCTTTAAGGCCGAATTGAAAACCTATCCATAGAGGAATGGGATTTATTAATATATAGAACGGTCCAACCAATAATCTGATTGGTACGGGTTGGCCTGCAACAAGAGTTTGTCCCAAGGAACCCGCTTCTTCATACCTACTGCCATATTTTACCGATTTTTCAACTACTGTTTCTGTTACTATCCCTAAGCTTGACTTTAGCAAAGGCAAGAGCATTAAACCAATTGTCAGAACTAACAGAGGCAACAAAAATATGAAAACGCTTGAACGAACTTTCCTAGTCCAACTGAATAGTGCCATAAGACCAAAAAGTACAAACATTGGCTTCAGACCGTCACGTATATACTCCATGCATATAAATCCAAAGAGAAGTGTAGCCAACATTATGATTAGATTCTTGGTCGATGGTAGGGCTAAACACCTGACTATTCCCCAGAGCGTAAGGACATTTAGAAACAAGGCAAAGGAATCACGAACAAAAATTGAACCATACAACCAGAAAATGCCACACACGGCAAAAAGAGTACCCAAACGACGAAGGCGGACCCCGTCGTCACCAAAAAGATGACGTCCGATGCTAACTGTGATACTGCCAGAAAAACCAACAAGCAAACAATTAACCAATATTCCTAACCAAGGGCCTTCATGGGAACTCACCTTGTTATATATAGCATATAGGTGTTGCCAGATTGCTACCGGAAGTACTTCATTTAGATAATGTGCAGCTGGGCCACCCCGACATGTATGGTAGAATCTTATTGCATCTACAGTAGTGTGAGGCTCGCCTAATGCTATTTGTGCATAAGTTTGAACAGTACCGGTAATCAGCACGCATATACAAAAACTAAGCAAGAAACCGCGCCGTGCATATCTATTGTTTAGGCCGGGTAACATGTGTATTAAAAGGGCCGCACCAAGAAACAATGAACCAACTAATGCCGGGCCAATACCATCATCGATGCGCATCAATAATACAGTTCCGACAAAAAATGATGTCATGCTAACGATCCAGCTGCCGAGCATGCTGGTCGAGGCCTGTGGCAAAGCCACATAATCATAAAGTTCATCATAGTTTTCGTAGGTATCTATGGTGCCCAAGCTGTCTGGATAATAATCTACCTGCATGGATATTTCTTTCTTCTTGTTTATAGAGAAATCAAACTGTACAGCTTTTTAGGGGTAATAAGATTGAGTACCATTTATAGAGATTGCTTTATTTAGTAAAACAGATATAGCAAAATCCTCCCCAGTGGCGCAAAGGGGGATATATGGAAAACATGAGGTCATCAATTTTTTTTAGTATTTTAAGAGTTGCACACCTTAAGGAGCCCATTTTACGTTTCCAGATGAAATGTTTAAAAGATGACAGGAAGGTATCCCCCAGGATCTCCACATCAGTGAACATTTCTGCCTTTGATCTGATTTCTTTTGCGAAGATGGGTACATCTCCCTGAGGCACTTCTCCTTGTAATTTCCAGTGGAGTCTCCATAACGGGAAATCGGCCAGACCTTCGTAAAAAAACGCTTTGGAGCCTGGCTTCATAACACGATACAATTCTTCAAAAATATTTGGATATTTAATTACATGGTGGAGAACTCCGTGTCCAATAACAAGTTCAAATTCGTTATCGGGAAAGTTCAAGTTGCTGGCGTCCATAACGAATAATTTTACTTTATCACAAAGATCTTGCTTTTTTAAACGCTCACTTGCACGATGAATACCAGTTTCCGCTATGTCAAAGCCAGCCACTTTTCTTGCTCCGGTCAAGGCGTAATACGTTGCGAACAGGGCATCACCACATCCATAGTCCAGAACGTATTTATCTATCCAGTGGCATCTGTGTTTAATAAACTCATGAAAGGCCATTTTGTTGTCAGAATATATATCCACGCCGCTTTCCCAACATGGAGAAAGAAGGTCCTTTCGAACTTTTTCAACTTCTACTAAAGGCAATGGGCCTCCTTTTCGAAAGCGTTCATGAAAATCCTTTTCTTGCTTTTTGATATGTTCAATATCTTCAGTCATTGTATGAGTGCCTTTATAGATAATCCTTAATAATTCGGAATGCTTTGTAGAAAACATTAATAAATAACGCTCTTTTTAAAAGTAAATAAGACAACCATGAGGTTGTAAGTCAGGACTCTCAGCAGGCACTCAGAAGTTCTTGATTCGTTTCTGCGAGCTGCAAGTGCGCTACCAAGTCGACGCTTGAATCTTGAAAAGACAGACTCAATATGCCATCGCTTTCGATAACTGGATGCTGGAAATCGCTGTTTCATTCTTCGTCGATTTTTACCGCCGGTACGACCATACTTTAGATTCCTGTCATTAACTTGTATTACGGTCGAACGAATCCCAAATTCTTCTCGGCAGAGTTGATGATTGTATTCAGCGTCATAACCTGAGTCAGCCAACAGAGTGTCTATCGAAAGGTTTTTAATAGCTTGGGTAACAGCCGGTTTAAGATAGTGGCAATCAGTGCTTGGGCCAGTACTAATAACCGCAGAGGCTATCAAGTGGCTCTGGTTTTCACAGACAACGGTCAGTTTGGTCCATCTACGATATTTTTCAGTTCTACGGCCTATACGCCGCAAAAAATGCCTGCTAACGTAATGGTTTTCCATGCCGGTAGAGTCGATACTGCAGATGTGAGCGCCGCTGGATTTGATCAGGCTGCAGGATTTTGCATGATCGAAAATTGCCGCAAGCAATCCGGCAAAGATGTTTTTTTTAACATCCTCTGCTGAGCCTTTTGCAAGGTAGTAAAGTGTGGCAGCTTTCTCAGGGACAGGGCATCTTTTATGTTCTGGTGTTCGTCGATAATTCTTACAATTCCTCGATAATCGGTCTTGAAGAACTGACGAAGTACCAGAATTGCAAATATCTGTGCTTGCGTGAAATCGTGTCGACTTCGAGGGTCTGAGTATGCTGGCAGGACCTCTTGAGCGGTCTTCAACGCCAGTTTTGCCAAAACCATTGGCGATTTGGTCATAGCAGGTCGTTTTGCCATCATGGAATCCTTTCCAGTATTGATTGTATGGTATTGTTCTACTGCTATGTATCGTCATGACTTAAGCCTTTTGATTAGTCTTTTCTACAAAGCAAATTCGGAACTGATATCTTACTGTAATCAACAACAATGGCATTTGTAATTATTTTTTGCGCTAAACGTAATTATGGACATATAAAGAAATGAAAACATTTAATACTTATTATATTATTACTTACCAAACTCGAACTTAAAAAGATCAATTTCCTCTCGGTATCGTTCTGCTATTATATCTTTCGTTTGGTCGTCGTAAAAATCGGTATAATGTTGTCCATCACCTATTAACATCCTTGGCAAGTCTTTGTTTTCTATCCCCAAGGCCTTGCATACGTGGGCGAAATCTTCTTCTAATCTGCTATAGCGCCCAATGAAATCCATTTCTATTTTACCTTTTTTATTCTTGATCCAGAACAGCTGTGACTTTAAATGGAACTGCTCAATAGAGCGATTTAAAAAATCTTTAAACGAGCAGTCATCGGGGATATTAAGTCCTCTCTTTAGCACATCATCATGCATTACACCTTTGTACCAAGATAAGGCTCTAGACCAAGAATTCCTTACGAAGGTGAATTTAAAATAGGAATTGTATTGTTTTCGTGTAACTGTACTTTTACGTTTTAAAAAATTCACAATTTTTCTGATTTCCAAAGAACGGTCTTTTTTTTGAAATAGCTGCATTATGTGAGAAAGTGAATAAGGCTCGATTTCTCTTATTGTTCTGTGATCCTGAACATTTCTTTCTAATGCTTCGAAGGCGCCCAGTGCTTTGGAAATGCTTGTACCAGCTGTTTTAGGGATATGAATAAAAATGCATTTGTATTTGTGAGAAATCATAATTTGATATGTTCCATTTTATCGGGTATTGATTCGGATTTTATTCTTGAACTTACTCATTAATCTACTGTTTTTTTGAAACGAGTAATTTTCTATAAATGACCAATCGTTATATTTTCACCTAAACTCATCTTTTTTTACTAAACAGAGGGTACTATTTCCAAGGATCCCAACATATTGTGTAGGTTTTTTATTGAGGAGGATTGTTGATCTGCCACACAAAATTTGTCTATGCCAGTGCTGATTGCTTCATATAGTTTTTGCTGAACAATATTGGGATCCATCTGGTCCGTATCGAGATAAAAGTTCTCGCGTTTTGTCATTTTTCCAAATTCTGCTACCTTCGTATCCCAGACTAAACCTATAGAAGGAATGCAGAGTGAATAAGCAATCATGTTTGCATGTAAGCGGTGTGCAACTATGGCTTTAAATTGGGCTATTTGTTCGACTAAATGGCGAGGATTGTCAGGTTGTTCTAAAAGCACGATTTGCTGATTAATATCTGAAGAACACAATTCGGCAATAATACTTTCGGCGAAAGCATAATCGTCTGACCGACCATTTGTGAAGAAGGCGAATGGTTGATGGTCAGCAGTAAGTAATTTCGCGAGATTGATCCAAAACTGTCTGACATTTTTTGTAGAGAATTTGTTATTGGCACCCTTTGTTCGTCTCCTTAGGGTGCTTGGAGATAGTATCCCAAGACCAATGATATTTGATTCTGTAGAGGCATTAATTCCGTATGTATCTGCAGCGAATAACGCCGGGTCCATAGCAATATTTAATTTTAGTTTACAACTAGGCAGTAGAGATTGAAGGGTTTCACGTGAACCGCAATCTCGAATAGAAATCCATGAGACATTATCATCAAGCAATGCTTTTGCAAGGAGATGTGATCCCAAACGTGACCATTTGTCTCCTACACCACAAGCATAGAATACCACCTTTTTATTTAATGAATGTGCTGTTTTCACTATTTCACGAACTCTGAGAATAAAACTTAATTCATTATCCATTAATAGTTGTCCACCACCTATGACGACAATATTTGAATTGGCGAACTTTTGACGCCAGTATGAACTTAGTCTCTTGCGCTTTTTACAATTCCAAACTAAAAGAGCCATCATCTTTCTGTAAAATTTGCTTTGTCCTAAAAAACGATGAACAATCTGAAAACAATTTAGTTTAGTTTTTGCAGCGCAAGTTTCTGTACTGTTATTTATCCTCCCGGAAAAATCAACAAGAGAAATGTCAGTCTTTTCATCGACTTGTCTGAGTATATGAACTAAGCAATCGGCAATAACACCGTCACCAAGATTGGGGCTATGCACTTCTCCACAGACTGATATTGTATGTCTTTTTTCATCTTTCAGTTAAGTACCTCTTTCTAACAAATACCTATAATAAGTTCTTGCAATAATAGTTCTTTCAATAGATATCTGATGCTGATAAGTCCATGATGTCTATAGGAATTCACGGGAAGACGTTTTTCCCCATATAGACACTTGAAGACTTATCCACTATTTAACATCAGGCAATTTTCCTAAACATTTGATTCTTGTGTGATATTTTTTTTGTCAATCAAAGACAACAACAATCTTTTGTCATCTTTGTTTAGGAACATAAGATAGCAGCAAGCAAAATGCAGTATAAATGCGATAACAGTAACGACCAATAGCCGCGGAATTGTGGCTAGATTGTATAGAGAACTCAACCAAAACGTGATTATCGAGACCATAGCTGCCATAATTAAGCCTGGTATTAACTCTTTGATGAATATTGTTCCTGACTGGTCAGTGATCTTTGCTGCATAAATCGGGCTGAATAATAAATTCTTACTCACGACACAGATTAGCAGCGACAGTCCAATACCAAAAAGACCCAGGTCAGTATATACTACCAGGGCTATAGATAGCGACACATTTATCACACCACCAAGAAGTGTTATGAGTGCCGGTAGTTTCACCTTGTCAAGCCCTCTGAATATTGAGAACATCGGTCTTATTGAGATGGTTATAAGCCATGGTCCAATCAATAGCCATACCAGGGGCCATAAATCGGTAAAATCAGGGCCAAGCCATCTGTGTAATACTGGAGCAGCTAATCCACAGAGCAAGCCAACAGGGAATCCCATTATCAAGCCTAAAAACTTCGTGGACCGTCGCATTTGCAGCACTAAGACATCTAACCGATCTCGAGCTATATACTCAAAAGCGATTGGAGCAAAAACGTCAGCAATAGTACCACCTAAAGCTCCTAACAACGTGACCCATAAAGCAATGGGACCATAACGACCACATTGTTGCGGCCCCAGAAAAAGATTTATAATAATGAAACTGACACTAAGGTATAGTAATGCACCAACTTGGTTGACCGCAATCCAAGTACTCATCGTTCCCATCTTGTGAAGTGCCGGCCAACTGAATGTTTTCCAATTGATATGTAATTGAGGAGTCAAACGTTTGGCAAGTAAGATGGCACAAGCGAGTAAAAAAAACGCCATCCAGACATAGGACAGGCCAAAGTATTTTAATGAAGCTGACAAATAGGTAAAGCATACTACAAAATAGGTCACCCGTAAAAATCTACCAAGTATTTTTATTATGTTGCTGAGGTCGAAACGATGCCTTACGAATGTACTAACCAAAAATGGACTGGTAAGAGCTATAATCAAGGTCGAAAGCATCACAGAAAAAAACAACCAGGTTGTGTCTGTCTCAAAACCTTTCGGAACTCTGAACAATTTTGAAAACGATAGTGAAAGTAAAACGAGCGGTATGAGCAGTATTAAACATAACACAAACAGTGCGGATAATGCGCTATTGAAGTATATGTTGCTTTCTTCTACCTCTCCTTTGCGAAAATGAATAGCCACGAAACGGGTAACGGCATTTGTAATAGATGCTGTAACTAAATTGAAGTAAGCAACAAATGAAATAACCAGTGGAATCATCCCATAAACTTCTAAACCAAGGTGTCGAATTAAATATGGAGTCTGCCAAATCCCGATTCCTGTTCCTACAATGACTACCATCACGTTGGAACCTATATTGGTGATTAGCCGTTTCTTCGCTTCAGGAATAGAGTTTTTCATTACGTAGTGCTACCGTTTCAAGGCAGCTAAGACTCATCGAAGATTATACGCAATTAATGGTAGAGGAATTAACTTCTGGAAACAAATCGTTTTTAGACTCCGTCCCTGTCGGGTGCAATTGGGCGCTGATTCTGCGAATCATATCCTCTTATGAAATGCAGGTTTCGAGAATTACGCCGAGATAATCAGATACGCACTCTTTTTCCATAAGTCTAAAGTATAGCTCTATTTACGTGTATATCGGCGAATTGTTCGGCACACTTCACGCCTCGCCAATTATTCTTGCGATCCGCTCGGCAGCCCTGCCGTCCCATAATTTTGGAATCCCGCCGCTACTGCCTGTGCCCCCATCCCTGATTTG